>Ga0187217_1000148_pt1 | contig 27288 bp, 28 predicted proteins | sample 15SPOviralmetaG_FD_130165 | JGI IMG/M metagenome (GOLD analysis project Ga0187217, IMG submission 130165) | Marine viral communities from the oligotrophic San Pedro Time Series (SPOT) site, San Pedro Channel, CA, USA - 15 SPOT_SRF_2010-09-15... | ecosystem: Environmental > Aquatic > Marine >... | reverse complement strand
GCTGGCGGAGATCGAGAAGCTGATCAAAGCAGATAATGGCGGATATTACTCTACTTATGTGGGCGCATTCGGCTATGTTTACTTTAATATAAGCAAGTACCACAAGAAGGACTCCATTCTCGGGAAGTTTTTTGACAAAAGCAATCAAAAGAATAAGAAACAGGTAAGCATTAAACGGTCCATCGTCGTGTTCTGCTACGCCCACGACGTTGTTATCGAGCTCGGCAGTGGTGACGGAGCCATGCAGATTGATCACGCCGATGAAAATCGCACCAACGACGAACCAGCCAATCTTCGCGCCTGTCCGGCCATGTTTAATTCGATGCTGCAAGGGAAAGCGAGCAAGGGAATAACCAAATGTAAAACCGGGTCTCGCTGGCAATACGTCATTCCGCTGCACCAAACCTTCATCGACTGCTACAAGTATGTTGACGCCGAAGGAAATCGCAAAATCAAAAAAGAGAAGAATAAGAGTAATCCAAACCACAGGCGCTTCCGCCAATTCTGGAATAATAAAGATCTCCGGATGTCACCAGAGGGCAAAAAGCTCCTTTCTCTCGGCTACGGCAGCAACACCTGTTGCAAGGACACCTCGCAGTCGTCCAAAAAGGCCGCGGCGCGTCGCCGCAAAAATCAAGCTCGCGCTGTTCTCGCCTTCTTCCGCGCGCACTGGCGCGCGTGCTTCCCAAGCTGGCAGGACGTGCCCACCCTTGACTTGGAGAACATTCTTCAGAGCATCGAAAAGAATATGAAGCTTCTCAAGACGAACAAACGCAAGTTCAACGAAACGAGCTCGAGCATCAAGTGTTAAAATCTTGCTTTAAATAAAAATCAATGAAGCTCGACGTTGACTCGAAGCAACGCCTGCAAACAGCATTGAAGTTCTTTCTCGAGTTTTTTAAGGTCTGCATGGGGTCGTTTCTGGTCATTTTTGTTCCCAGGAAATGCGAAGAAAAAACATGCTCTATTTCTGATAATCTCGATGTCAGTAGTCTTTTCCATGGCATCGCAGTGATTTCAAATCTAATAAATTTTCTTTTTTTTATCGGTCTGTACTACGTCGAACTGAAGCGCGAAAATTTTTGTATTAAATATCTCGATGTCAACGACAACGAAACGATCGATCACCTCGACGAAAAAATAGAAGAATATAAAGATATCAAATCGAAAATGCATGCTAATAATATTTCGTACAAAAAAGCCGCAATAGCGACCGGCGTGTATACGCCCATCAATTTTATTCTTAGTTTTATCGACCTTACAAAGAATTGGGCGGGGTCTTCGACCTTTACTCCCCTCATCTCATATACGATTCTTATTTCCATGAAGCTTCACTCAGCCCTTGATGTATCGAAACAAGCTGTGGAGCATGAACGTGCCATGTCCGCATATCTCTTTGTTCCGCTCACATACAATGACATTGACGCGGACCACATTTAACGTCTGCGACGGCGGCGGCGTGACGGTTTCCGCCGACGAGACTGGGAGCGCGCGCGCGAAAAATTGCGAAGCGCGCGAGAGATCATTCTCTCGTGCATACCCTTTCGCCGCATCTTTGCGGCGACACAGGCGCGCGTCTTGCATGAGCTCTTCTTTTTCGTTTTTCCCTTGAAGCTGACCCTTCTGCCGTTAGCGATGAAATTGATTCTTGCCATTTTACTATAAAAAACAAAAAAATTAAAATTTCGTGACGTTAAATATCGCTTTAGGAATAAGATTGACTTCTCGGAAATACTGCGCCGATTTCAGCTTCAATTCGAGGACGCACTCGAAAAGTGACTTGTATCGCTTTAAACTCGGCTGTTCAGGGGGGCAGTAGCGAAGACGATTGAAGGAGAAGATCCCAAATCGCTGAAGAATTTTGCAAATGACGTGGAACGGTTGAGCTATCGAAGCAGCATATCCCTTCTCCAAAGTCACTGTAATGTTTCTGTTGGTTGCGTTGTTGTAGAAGCCATTTATTGCAAGCGCCTCCGGGTCTAAGTTGACGTTGTAAATTGGGCCATCGTCAACCTGCACGTGGATCTCTTCGTCTCGTACACCAACAATCGTGCCATTCAGTTTCCCACCCGGCAGTTGCCATTTCTGGTACCTCCTGAAGAAGTGAGCGTCAATATCGTCGATTTCGATTCTGTCGCCGGCGCAGAGGTCTGGCATGGCCCTGGTGATGACGCGGCGGCGGAGAATGCCGAGAAACAGAGGCGAATCGAAGCCGTTCTTCTCCTTGAATGCGACTCCATAGATTTTGCGATGACCGACGCGAAATCGATGCTTCGCGGGCGTGTAAATTGAAAGTAACTTAAAATCGTGAAGCCTCAAATCAATTTGTTCCAGAAGATCTCCTTTATCCGAAATAAGAAGATCGAAGTGGTAGGTATTGTCGACGAACTTTGCCTCTGTCAAGAGGACCCATCTCCGGCGCGAGAAATATATCTCCGAAAACCGCTGCAGAAGGAGGTTGGTCATTTACTATCCAAATAAAATTTGAATACCAGAATAAATGAGTGAGCCTTGGGTTTATATCCATGATTTTAAGGCCGAAGACAGGCTCATTTTCTTGCACCCTTCTTCCGAAGAACAGAAAGCCGTTCTTTATAAAAAACTTCCGCCGCTGCCGAAGCGGAAAAGTAAGACAACTCAAGTTTTCGACCGTCTCAAAAAATCTTTGAACGCCTTAAAATCGGCCTCGACCTCGAGCGCCTCCGGGACCTCGAGCGCCTCCGGGACCTCGAGCGCCTCCGGGACCTCGACCTCGAGCGGCGTCGCGACTTCGAGCGGCGGCGCGACCTCCTCCGCCTCCTCTTCGAGCGAGATCGCCGTCGCACCTTCGAGCGGGACCGAAGGCTCATGATTTTTTTCCACTTCCCGGAACGACTGTACCTTCCGCGGCCACTTGGACGATTGTTCGCTCCGGTGTACGAGGTGTATCGCCCCATTGCCATGCCGCCGGTGGTACCAGCGCTTTGTCCGTCGACCGCCGTAGCGCCGTACGAGCTGTATCGCCCCATTGCCATGCCGCCGGTGGTACCAGCGCTTTGTCCGCCGACCGAGCTCCACGCCGGAACGCCTGCAGAGCTGCCGCTGCCGCCAGAAGCACCAGGTGTTGTTCCGGCTGCTCTGCGGAGCGCCTTTCGGATTCGTTTCCACATGGCCGCGTATGACATTTTTTTGCTGTGCTTGATTGGCGCCTTGAACTTGGAGGTCGGTGAATACGACCAAGAGCCGCTGCCTTTCATGATCTCAGATTCCGTGAACATTTTATTTAAGTAAAGAGAATTATTTGGAATAGAGGCTGGATATATAAATACCGAGCGCAGAGGCTGCAAACGCTAGCGATCCACTGCTGACGGGGTCGAGAGCGCGACGGCGGCTTGTCTTTCGCCTAGATCTAGATCGCCGCCGCCTCCGTCGTCTTGAACGTCGTCTCGATATCGATCTTCGTCTCATTTTTACTTAAGACAACGTTTTTTTCCATGAAACGATCAGTTCATTTTCCCGTATCTTAACTTTAAATCCCTTTTTTTTCATTTCGAGACCGACCATGACCGCAATTGCGGATGTCTGCTTCACTGTCATCATGTCACAAATCACCTCGTAGCGCGTCGAATCCTGTTTGAGTCGTGCTGCTATTTTTATTTTTCGCGAAAGTCGTAGACAGTGATCGACAATCTGATCTTGTCGTGGTTTTAGACTCCGCTCGAGAATCTTGTTCGCGTCGATGGCGCTGATCATTTATTTTACGACCGAATTTTATTTTGTCCATTTTGAGAGGGCAAAATCATCGGGTTCAGGGGTCGGGGTGGGCGGTGCGGCCGCAGGAACTGGAGTAGCAGGTGGCGCGGTGGGAGGAGCGACAGGGGGGGCGACAGGGGTTTCCACAGGGGTCGCGACGGCAATCTCGGCGGGAGGAGCGCTCGGCGCGTGCGCCTCTATCGTCTTTGGTGAGGGCGGCGCGACGTCAGGTTGGTAGGGCTTGACTTCGGTTTGGGTTGTTTGGGGGGCCTCCTCTGCTGCTGTGTCACCGCCTACAAGGTACATGGCCCCTTGGGCTGCCTCGCTCAACACGTGCTTCACTGCGGAAAACATTTTTTCTTTTTAATTTTATTTTTTTTAGCTTCAATTTAGATCTTTTCGAATATGCAAAAAGCGCGCTTCTTTCGGTTTTTTGCCGCGCGTGAGCTCGCGGTAACTGAATTTGATTACAGATCCTACTTTTAGATTGCTATGGTTTTGCCTTTGGTTTTTCGAGAATCCGGTTCCGAGGAAGAAAGGCGCAAATCTGTGGCGACCGTGGGGTTGTAGGAGGACAGATTTAAGGTTTCCATTTGTATGAAGCTTCTTTCGCATTAGTATGCCCTCGGCATCATGGAACGGCTTGATCTTGACCCTGTCTTTCGAACGCCCAAACACATACATGGAATCTGGTTTTGTGAGAACGATTCCCTCGCCGCCTCTTTTTGTTATTTTTTTTAAAAGAGACTCCAGGTGTTTATCGTTTTTCACAAGCTGTTGGTGCAAATAGACGAGAGGGCAGTTCGTTTTTGCTTTGCAGAAGCGGCTGACCTCTTTTTTTACCCTTTTGGTCCTTTCTCGGAACGGGCCTTTGCCGATGGTGTCGAAAGCGTACAGGCGAGCCTTTTTCCATTTGGGACTGTTTGAATCCAAAAGAGAGGCGACAGCTGGGGATTGCTCTCCCAGTACGACCAGTTCGGCCGCCAGCGGAATCTCGAGGCTGAGATCAAATGGGGGATCAAATTTTTTTTTTTGCCTTTTTGTAACCATTTTTGTTTTGTCGATCAGAACATGCCAACCGTCCTTTTTTTCCGAGGCCAACCAGCCTCTATATCCTGAAGTTTTTGTCGCTTCACGGTAAGCCATAACCTTGAAGGGTCTCGACGGCAGCATCATTTATTTAATCATTTATTTTTTTCGTCTTTTGATCGTTCTTGTCTTCTTTTCTCGCGGTCTTCTCTTTGCTTTTTGATCAACCGCATGAGGTCCTGATCCTTTTCCTTCTCCCTTCTCCTTTTCTCTTTCCTCTTCTCTTCCTCCTCTCTTTTCCGTTTCTCACTTTCCGATGTTTTCTTCTTAATATTCGAGCAGTTCTGCTGCCATGATCCGGGCTTGAATCCCAGCAGTTCGATCCGTTCGTCGGCTGCGGACGCACATGATCGGATTTGGTGTCGTACCTCGTCGAAAAATCCTGCCTGATCGCCTCTGATGCGTTTGCCGTTTTCTCGTCTCAGCCCCATTTTCTCCGCGATTACTCTAATTTTTTTCGAGAAATCCTCTTCGCTTGAGTTTTCGACTTTTTCGACAATTTCATTAAATCTATCGAGCTCTTTCTTGTTTGTGATTTTGTTCAGACACAAAACCCGCTTGCATACGTCGCGCGACGGCACTCCGAAACGCTGGCGAGGACAGGTGAATCGGTACAAAATGTACGAGAGACCGACGCAGATGTAAATTACGTTGGCCGTTTTCACCATCACCCACTCGTCCTTGTGTTTTTGCAGGTCTCTCTTTTCTCGGCAAGCAGCGGTCGAAAAGCACTTCGACGCGATCGCCGAAAAATTGATAAAGGCAAAGACGTTGTATATGATAGCAACGTACAGCAGGACAATGTAAATGTCGTTGAACCTGAAAGAATTGACTCTGGACGCGAAGCCGTAGCGAGAATACATTCTGAACTTGGATACGAAGGTTAATACCCCCAAGAGCATGCCGAGCGCCATGAAGGAGATGGCCATGGCCCTGACGTCGCGCTTGGCTGTTTTTCGTATGTACTCGGACTTCGAACACGAAGAACAAAAATTGATCTGCTTGATGAGGTAAAAGGAATTCAAGAAAGAAACACCAAGGGTGAGGCCGATGAGTAAAACCCAGTGAGCATACACGCTCCACATTTCGTTTTATTTATGTAAATAAAAAATCTACAATAAAGAAAATGTCGACGCAGCAAGATAGAGTTCGCTTCGCGGAAAAAAATATCGAAGAGATCTCGGATTTATATAATGCAATTTCTAAAATTCCGTGGACCGACAATTTTAAGCTTCCAAAGTTTGAACAATTTGTCCAGAGTTTCTGCACAATGATGATGCCTGCGAGGAAGGGCGAGGACATGAAAGTTTTGCTGACAAAGGACTGGCTGGACGAGGAGGCCGAGGAAGTGGATGGCTGCGAGAGTGGCGAGGAGTTCGAAATTTTTTTCTAAAGTTAGCTTAAGACACAATGAAACTGATTGCCAAAACGTCGGACAAATCTAAAAACTGCATCGACGTGAACGCGTTGCAGCTTTCACCCGAATTCAAAAATCTGAGCCGTTTTTTTGAGAAGAAGGAGAACTTCGATTTGGCCGAAACCATCCTGAAGAAGAAGAAGAAGATTTCTCTTCGCATCGTGGAGTTCGTGACGGCGAATTCGAAGCGTTTTTTCTTCAACATCGAGATGCACGGCGTTTTTCGCGACAAGCTGGACTCGCTTGGCAAGCGCGATTTCGACATTTTCCGGCGTTCGTGTCGATTCGATGTGGAGCTTGGTAACAAGAGTTTCACGACGAATCTGAGCCAGATGCGTTTTTTCCAGCACGCGATTCGAGCCGGGGTGATCCAGTGGCTTCTGGACAGCGAGGACAACGTGAAGAAGGCGGAGAAGGAGATGGCAAAGGAGGTGGAGAAGAAGGCTCTGCGTAAGAAGGGTTCGCGCAAGAAGAGGAAGCGCGAACTGAAGGCCGTGGGCGCTTCGAACGTTACTTTTCATTTCTGAGGATGTTTTCCTCGAGCTGCTCTCTTTGTTCAGAGAGTTCTTCGGCTCTTTTCGAGTAGGCTCGGATGCGTTCCTCGCTCTGGAATCGTCGATCTTTTTCATTTTCGTATTTTTTATTTAGTTTTTGTCGACCTTGGCATGCGTATTCCTTGTCGTTGTAAGGATTTGTTTCTGGACAAAATCCATATGAATTATAGCCCATCTGGCTCGAAAAGTACGAGAGACCGGCAAGAGTCAGTATGAGAACCGTGAAAAATACACTTATCACGATTGCTTCGGGTTCCATTTTACTTAAAGAAAAGTAAAAAAAAGTATAAAACTTAAGCCGGAGTGACGGCAGCCACGGAGGTTCCCGAGACCTTGAAGTAGTAGGCGGTGCCATTGTGGACCGCTTCGAGCGTGAGCTCCTGCTCGTAAGCCTTGCCACTGGCCGCGACTTCGAGCTTGGTCTTGTCGTTGCCAACGGAGACGCCGTTGACGGTGCCGACGAGCTTGGACACGGAATCCTGGGTCTGCACGGTGAAGGACTTGGAGCCGGAGGCATTGTCGACCGAGTTCACGATGGTGCACTTGAAGCCAACGGGAGGGTAGTCGTTGCTACCTGCCTTGGGGAGGGTGATGGTGACTTCCGCGTCGGTGCGGATGTCGATGACCTTGCCGTGGTGGACATCGGCGTCGAGAGTGGTGTCGGCCGCGACAAGGACCACATCCTTGGTGACCCCAGCCGACCCCTCGTCGAGCTGGTTCACGACCTGCGTAAAGCCGGTCATCTCGTCGTGGAGGATAGCGCCTGAGTGAGCAAAAGCAGTAGACATGCTGGTTTTATTTACTCAAACATTTTATTTTCGTCTAAAGAAGATAAATTAAAAAAAATTATTTTCAACAAGTAAATGGCAACGGTGGCAGCTGCACCCGTGGCACCCGTGGCACCTGTGGCTGCAGTGACGGCGGAACCTTACAGTTATGACGCAAAGTCGAACGCAATTCTGTTTTCTTCCTTCTTTTTGCTTTTTGTGACGGGCGCGACCGGAATGAGAGGTTCGGTCGAGAAAAAGAGTAACTTATTCCTGAGTTTGGCATTCTTTCTCGGTTTGGGAATGGGTTGGGTTTCGAGCGACTATCCAATGGGGGAGGAATCGGACGGAGGGAAACACACTCGAGGGGCTCTTATGATGACGACGTTTGGTTTGATTCCTGCTCTTTTGCAGGTTTATTTACTGGTGACTGATAAAGGCACAGTGAACAAAAATACCAGCGTCATGCTTCCAAACCTGTATCTCATGCCGCTGGCGATGGGTGGTCTACTTGGACACTCGATGGCGAGACTGAGTGTGGATTTGCAGGAAAAAGAGGGTCACGAGATCCATCTGGGTTGGTATGCGACGACCGTGAGCTTGGTCGGAGTAAGTTTTCTTCTGGCGGTTTTCAAAGCCTTCAATGCGAAGGATACGATTAGTCGTATCAGACATAGGGACAATTCAAGTGGTTCCTTCGAATCTGGTGGAGCGCCTCAAGCTGAACCCGTGGGATCCGAATTTAATATGGGAGGGTTTTAAAGAACCGGAATCACAGATTTCAGCGGGAACACTTCTCCATCAATTTTGTTCAAAACGAGGTAAGAAACGAACCCCATAACGCTGCCAACCACAGCCCCCACAGCTGCCTGCAACGCGGTGTGGCACTTTGAAACCGAAACACGGTTGTGGATTACGAGAAGCGCAAGCACAAGCAGCAGCGAAAAAATCGAGTAAAATCTGGCCTTTGAGAATTTCTTCTCATGGGCGTAGCGCGTCCAGAAGATCAGATTGAACATGACGCTTGCGGCATGGCCGGAATACATGCCGGGTGTGCGAGAGCGAGATCCCGGTGTCGAATAAACAGAACAGCTCGTGCACAAGTTATTATATTTTGTTCCACACGCGCCATTCCCCGTGTCGCCGGGTCGAGTGGTGACACTTTTCGGCAGACTTCTGACGAGGATCGCTTTGAGAGCGTGCGACATGATTTCCGTGCTAATCATGTATGCGGCCAGGTAGCCTCCGTAGAGGTTGTAATCATTTGTAAATGCTAAAGCGGTCAGAGCGGCCATGACTCCGGTGTGCGGTACAGTTCTTATTACGCCGTCAACTATGGGAGGGTACGTCATTTTATTAAGAGGAAATATAAAAAAAAAACTAGTCATTCCAAAAATACTTTGACTTGGGTTCTGGAGTTTTCTCCTCGCCGAGAAAATCTTTTTCGAATTTGTTGAAAAATTCGGTGACATCCTCTTCATCCTGAAGCCAGTCCTCGAAGGTGTACTGGCGTCTTCGCAATGCCTCTTTGATCTGTTTGGAGTCTTTTTCTGAATATTTTGCGGGTGGTATCCGTTCGCAGCTGGAACAAGAGTATCTGGTTCCCATTATTTCAAAGGCAATAAATATTACTCCGGCTTGTCGACGAGCTCGATCTTGGACTCGACGGTAATCTGCTTCTCTCCGCGAGTGTAGGTCTTGGGCTTCTTGAGCTTGACCCTTTTGGCGGAAAACTCGAAAATGCTCTTCTCCTTGGGGGCCCCGACTTCGCGAATGAAAAAGGTGTAAACGTTATCGAAATCGTCCTTTGGCACAATCCAGCGGTTGGAAGCCTTGATGGCTGCTCCAGAGGGACCGATCGATTTGTAGAGTCCGCCGTTCTTGGGCGCGGAGCGACCTTCTTGGGGCGTGAAGCTGTGTAGCTTAAATGTCCTCTTCTTTCGAGCAGTCTTCTTGGCGTCTGTCGATTTGGTTTCAGGCGGAGGCGTCGTTGATTCGGTCATTTTAATGTTTTCTTAAAAAAATAAATTTTCTGCCGTCAATTAAGACACGAGCATGCCGCTCCCTCTGAGCAGGAAGGAAAAGTTGATTCGAGCTCTGATGAAGCACAAGAAGGGTAGGCTGATTGAGTTGCACAAGAAAAAGCACCCCGAGGATTCCGACCTTTACCGCAAGTCGAAGCGCGAGATAGCGATAGCGTACGCCCAGGCTGCGTGGTGGCCACAGGAGGACTTTCCGGCCAAGTATTAGGATAAAATCTAAATAGCAAAGTTCCAATAAAAAAAAAGTTTTCTGAAGGAAAAGTAAATGAAGAAGCACGCCAAGCAGGCTCTGACCGAACTTCTCACTGTGGTTCTGGCGCTGACGTTTTCCGTGAATTACAAGGCGCCGCCGAAACTGAAGGAGGTCCTGGAATCGCCCGAGTTTGTTGCCTTTTCCGTTTTCGCAGTTCTCTACCTGCAGCTCGGCAATGACGCCTTTCGCGCGTCTCTGTGGGCGCTCGCCTTCGTTTTCGTGGATCGATCATTCAGAACAAACTAATTAAAATTAAAATGTTGCAAATGTGTAAAAATGGATAACTTCACAGCCGTAAAAAGCTTATCCTCTGCCCTTGACGAGTATGCTCGCGGAGCGGTCACCGCGTACGATCAGTGCGCCAAGGCGGGCCGCGATAATTGCGACGAATCGTTTGAGCGCAACATCGCCAACTCGAAGCGCGGCAAGGCCACGGCGGTGCGTCTGCGCGACGCGATCCGCTCCTTCCACACGTGCAAGCGCAGCTCTTCGGACCCGAGCGTGTGCGGTGCGGGCATGCAGAACAGCATCCGCGACATCGCGGCCACCACCGCTCCGCGCGAGACGAGCGCGTCGCTTCCTCGGACCGCGATGGAGATGGCGAACAGCAAGCCCCTCGCGCCGTCGGCCAGCAAAATCATTCGCGCCAACGATCTGAGTCGCGAGAAGGTCGTGCCGCCCATGTCGGCTTCATTCGACCCTTCTACCGTGTACGCGCAGCTTCCTCGGTCGAACCCCCTCGCGGCGATTCCTCTGCGCGATCTTGTGGGTCGGTCGATGAACGACCATGTGCGCAACCCGTTCAAGAACGATCTGCGCCCACCGGTCTTCCCCCCGCTCAAAGCTAGCGCGGATCTGGGCGTTCCGGAGGAGCGCATTTTTGAGATCAATCACCTCAAGAAGCAGTACTCGGCGCTTCGCTCCGGTATCGGGTATTCCGGTTCCAGCGAAGTCTACTGCAACGCCAACTATTAAATTAAATCGAAATGTGAATTCGTTTTTCCTCCTTCCTCGGCTGCATCTTTTCTGCTTCGCTACTCAGAACGAAAAGCGACATGGGGCTTCTGTCCCTAACAGCCCAGAGGGCATACAGCAGCGCGTCCGCAAGGTCGTCCTTCTTCTTGTGGGACATCTTGCTGAAGTAGTCGTCCCTCGTTTTTTCCAGAACGCTCTTCATGACCGTCTCTGAGCACAGCTTACGGTTCTTGTAGATCTTCAGGTCCCCGTGGTCCTGCGGCATGAGCCCGAGCGTTTCGGCAACTTTGAACTTGTCGCGTGCTTGCTTCATCTCCACCCTCTTCTTGTTCATCATCGCGGTCAAGTAACCGTGAATGTGGTGGGAGCAGTCCTTGACTTTTCCACCTCGAAACTGGTACTCGATGTACACGTCTCCCTCCTCAAGCATTTGAGATCGAAAGTAACTATGAAACTTGTCGAGCGACTTTGAAATGTCGACCAGGTCCATGTTCGATATCGAAAAGGACTTCTCGTCCAGTGTAAGCTTTACAATAGCACAGTTTTTCAGACCGGGATCGATTCCGTACACTACAGACATGCCTTTTACAACCTCCAAACAATTTTGTTGCATGAAATTAAAACATATGAGAAAGAGACGTTCGAAATCTCGAAAGAGCTTTTGCCGGCGACGCAAAGGATTCAATGAATGCAAGATTCGCGGTCGAAACGGAAAGTACCGTTTCGTACGTGTTGGGGGCATAAAAAGGCGAAAGTCCAGGTCGAGTCGACGTCGTCGTTCGAGACAGAGGAAGTCGCGAAGCCGATCCCGAAAAAGGAAATCCAGAAGACGATCGAGGCGATCGAAAAAGAGAAAATCTAGATCCCGTCGTCGGTCCCGTCGGTCACGCCGTCGCTCAAGGCGCAAATCTCGCCGCTCCAGGCGTCGCAATGTAGGTTTGACGTTAGCTGCTGTGGGTGGCATAGGTGGACTTGGTTTGGCTGCCTATCTTGCTCTCCTTGGTGAAAAAAAGAGTAAATCAAGAAAAAGTGCCATGTCTGCTGGAAAATACAGATCAAGAAGTCAAAAAGTTGGTAAAATAGATGGTAGCTTGACAAGCAAAGGTCGCAGTCGGTCACGTAAAAGATCCGAGTCGGGTGATCGTTCACGTGGAGAATCCGCATCAAAAACGACTGGTTTAGCAGACACTTCTAGATACTATGCATCGAGAAATGTAACGCCGGTCCTTGATGCAAATTTCAAATTTCCCGACGATCCCACGCCCGGGCCAACCCCTGGACCGCCCTTTGGAGGCGGCGGTGGTGGCGGGCCTTCTTCACTAGCAGGGCTTTTCGGTGGCATAGCGGGCGGTGTTGGCGATAAATCAAAGTTTAGAGTCGAAGAAAACCAAGCTGATCAAATCTTTGGTAAGGGCATTTTGGGCGTATTGACGCTTCCGGCTATACTGAGCGGAGCAATTTACACTGGCTTGATCACCCCAGCGCTTGCTGGGAAATTGGCTTTGAATACGTTGGCGAATTCAATCGAATCTGGAAATGTAAATATTTTAGAATTTTCGAAAAAATTATTCGGGGATTCTTTCGAAAAAATAAAGGATACAACTTTATCAAAGTCTATCTCGCTCGATGTCTTGACGTATATGAAAGCTTTAACAAAATTAAAAAAGTTCCAAGAGGAGGAACTCGGAAAAGATAAAAATTCCAGAAAAGAAAAACTAAAAACAATGGCACAAGATAACGGTTTTGGTGATGATGTAACTAAATTTTTACAAAGCAAACAATTTGAGGACGATTTTTTTAGAAAAATGAATAAAGACTTAGCTAAATACTTAAAAAAATCGGTCAAATCAATAGATGAAAACGACATTAAAGTTGAGATGCCGTTAAGCGAAAACTTGACCAACAAGATGAAAGGCGTAATTAGTGGTTCCTTGACAAAAGTCATGACAAAGCTTGATACAGTCGTGGAAGCCATGGCAAGTACTGGAATAAAGGAATTCATTGAGCCTATTTAAAATTAGTTACGGCGCAACACTGGGCGATAAAACCCGCTCTCAACTACATGGCGTCCGCAGTAGGCGTTCGAAACACGCTCTCCATCGATGATCACACAGCAGCAGGGTTCGCTGGGCCGCATCGTGCCGAACTTGACGGAAAACTCCAATACCGCGTTGCGCAGCCGACGGTTCGAAATCTCTAGAGATGCGATCTTTTCCTCAAGACTGACGATTTCGTTTGACACACCTACGCTTCCTGGGGATGGCAGCGATGTAGACGTGCGCAGCTGAGATACGCTCGAATCGTAGGCGCTTGACATTTCTAAACAGGGCCGGAATTTGACTTCCGATGGCGCTGGCAGCGACGGCTGGTTCGACGTTAGCTCGGAAACAGGTGCTCCGCTTGATATGGAAACGGATGCAGATGACGCTGGGAATTCCACGAAAGGAAAGCCCATCTCGAGTGGAGTATGGATAGACGGGCAGAGCGTACTCCTCAATGATTCGATTGATGTCTTTCGGGAGGCCGGGGGCGCGAAAGACGTGGGAGAGAGGAGAGGGAGTAGCGAGCTCGAATGCGGGCGTCAAGGTGAACCAAAGGTTTGTGAATCGCATTTGATCCGACTATCTGGATTTTATCCAGACACAAATCCAAAAAGATGAATCTCATGAACGCGGTCCGAGAGAGCGATCTGAACGTCGTGCACGGCTTGCTGCTGAAGGCCCACATCAGCTCCTGCACCTTCACGTACGCGAACCAATATGGTGTCGTTGTCATAGATCCATACTTGACCGTCAGGGTGCTTGGACTGGTATCTAAGGGTCTTTTCAGGGCGCTTCTCGATGTCGAAATCCGGCCCAAGCTCAAGTCCTTCCGGTACTTCGCGGTCGGGCTCGACACCAACACCGACGACGGCAGGGACCGAATAGTTGTCCTTTGGCACGCACAGCCGATGAGGTGGATTTACGCGATAAACAAGATCGCTTCCGTGACCAGGATTTGCAACGGCGAGCTCCAAATCAATTATCGCAAGCGCAGCCTCTACTTTTCTGAATCCAGCCTCTGTTCCGTTGAGAATTCTTCCGACGTGTACCGGGGTGTTTTCACGTTGACGTTATGATTCTAGGAATTTCCCCACTTTTGATACCACGTCCTTTGTGCTTCGATCGCCTCTGTACTCCCCGACTCGTTTTCCCTTGTCGACCATCACAATGGATGGGAACCCCTTGACTCCGAGCTGATCGAAGAGCTTACCGTCGCGTGCGTTGGTCGCATCGAAGTACTTCAGAGAGCCTCCGAGCTGCTTTCTGGCCTCGAAAAAGCTAGGCTTGAACTTGGTGCAATGATGACACCCGTCGCTCATGACGCCGACGGCGAATTTGTCGCCGCGTTTCATGGCGGATCTCAAGTTTTCGGCGCTGATTCCCGTCTCCTTGACTTTTCCCCTCGAACGTGGCTTCGCCTTCTGCGACGAAAATGGGTTTCCGTTCTTCATGAACAGTGCCACAACAAGCCCCGCAATGAGGATTGCGGCGATTATGTAGACGTAGCTCCTTTTCTTAGCAGCCATTTCTTTCTGAAAATAAAAAAGATATACTCTAATAAAGCATGGCCGAGACCGATATATCGGGAAACTTTCGAAACTACTCGTCTCGCTTCTTAGAATGGTTACGCGACGGCGACGTAGATGAGGAGGGCGTTAAGTTAGCAAGCTCGAACGAGCGACCGTTCAATCTAGATTTCGAGAGAAAAACACCATATTCCGAAAGTCGGATCTGGACAAACTCTACGGATCGTGCCCGTATGACTCAGAACAAGCCGGACTACTTTGTGGCTGCACCCGGAAATTCTCTTTTCACAGATTTGGCGCGCTTGCGGGCTGAAAATCGCCTGTTGCGGTCCAAGCTAAAATCGAACGAGGGGAAGGACGCCCACATCGTTGAGCAGCGGCGCGAGATCGAGCGAAGAAAAATGGAACTGGACGAAAGGGAGCGCAAAATGAGAAGAAACCCGAAAACCATTTACGAGGCGCTGTCACAACGTCGTCAAAAATAAATTTGTTTTCAAAGTGTAAAAAAAGAATGGGTGGCATCTCTTCAGCTCTGACCGAAAATAACAATTTGAATTTGGGTCTGTCGATCGTTTCTGGTGTTTTGATCATTGTTCTGATCGTGCTTGTTTGGGTCTGGAATAGTTCCTCATGTAGCGTCGAGGACTGCTCTAACTTGCCTAGCACCCTGAAATACGAGGACGCGGTGGACAAGCTTCAGCAGTTGCTCGAAGACAATCCAGAAAACAAGGACATTTTCATTGCCAACTTTTTCAAGCAGCTGAAACGTACCTGCGTCGCGAAGACAACCTAAAGGATTTTCCTCCACGTGTAGACGCTGCGCTTTCGGCGCATCCAGATTTTCAGGTTTTCGTTGTACTGCGGGCGGTACGATCGGACGCGCACCCATCTGGGTTGACCCGTGTACTCGCGGACGATGGAGGCCAGGTGCTTGGGCAAAAAGTGTCGAACGTCGGCGAGCATCTCTCTATAAATTCAAAAATGATAAAAATTATTATGGCGGTGAGGGGCGGGGAGGCCCGTTCCCACATTTCTCATCATCCCGAGGCCGCCGCCTCGAGCGCGGCGACACGGGCGGTGAGGGCCTGGTTTGCGGCGCTCAGCTCCTTGATAGCTTTGGCCAGAATCCCGATAAGTTTGGTCTGGCAAACTCCTTGGAACACTGGTTTCGATGGCTTTTGTTCGGTGGCAACTGTCATTTCGTCCTTTTTGCCGGAGACCGCAAGGGGGTGCACTTCGTCCAGCTCGTGGGCCAAAAACCCATACTCGGTCGAGCTCGTGTGATCGGACTCGTCTTCCAAACCGTCTTTCGAGTCCTTCCATTCGAACGAACATGGCTTGAGTCTGTCGATGAGGGCGAGCGCGTCGAAATCGTAACTCACGTTCTTTTTTAAGCGATAATCCGAAGTGTTGATCGTTCCGTTAGTGGCATAAACAGTTTGCCACTTGAATAGCGAGCTTCCCAAATCCTTGGCATTCGTGGCCATGGGCATAATGCCGTCGTAGAGGATTCGGCAAATGGTTGGCGTGATATTTACGTTGCGGAGGTAAGACGAATCCCATCCGTTCACTCCACCGTCGTCTAAATGCACGCCGACCCGAAATTCAATTCCGCGCTCAGCAGATCTTGACGCACCTTGGTGCGCGATCACGAGGTTGTTACCAATTTCCGATCCGGCATCCACTCCGTAAACGTCTGTTCCGCTATTTGTACCACCCCTTGAGGCAGTACCGTCTCTGGATGTGAAGATCCCGTTCTGATGGAGACCTCCGTCGGCTGCAAGTATCAGCATCGGCAGCTTATTTTCCATTGCGCTCGGACCGTTGGAAGGATCGGCACATATGACGACTTCGCAGTTCTCGTCACGCTCCCCGGTGAACACGTGGTATGGGCCCTGGAAGTGAGAGTTTCCTTGTACGAACAGACCGTTGGAGGTACTGGTTCCAGACGTGTTTATGCAAACACCCCCTTTGAACTCCGCACATCCCGCGGTCGCCGTCTCGATGGTTACCGTTTTGTCAGTGCCACTTGTGGCGTGTGGCTTGTCTGGCGAATATTGATCCGTGTAATTGAATTTGGTGTAGCTATTGGCCGTCGTTCCACTAATGGTCGCTGTGGAGGACAACAGTGAACCCGCCAGGTACAGGTCCTTCCACTGGGCGGCGCTGGAGCCGATGTCGAAGCGTCCCGAGCCGGCTGCAACTCCGCTACTCTCATTCACAATGTCGGGAAGTAAATCCTTGTTAACATAAACAGCTGTTTCATTTAGCGCCATGATAACAAGATTTTTAGTAGTCCGAGTACAAAAGTTGAGACCATCGTAGACTTCCATACCCGATGCTGTGTTGTACAGAATTCGAAAATCTGCGTCATCATTTGTAGAAAAGTTGCTTGTGATGAAATCAATGAAGCACTGTTGATTTGCTGCTGTTCCTATCATCTGAATCACACCATATTGACCTTGGTGCGCCCCGAGCGCCACGCCCGGCTCATGTTGAAACTTGTTAAAGAATGGCCCAGTGACGCCGCCCCGGAAGAAGCCGAAGCCATCGACGTCCAGCATCGGACACTGGTTGCCCGATCCGCTGTCGGATCCGTACGTCGTGCCCCGCTGCAGCGTGTACTTGACCGAGTGGCTGGCCCCAGAGGCGCCGGTCCCGGACGGAATCGTGAGCAGCACGTCGGTTCCGTCGGGCGTGACGCTCGTGGAGCCGTTGACCAGCGAACCCGCCAGATGTATGTCCTTCCACTGGGCGGTGCTGGAGCCAATGTCAATGGTACCGCTACCTATGCCCGCTCTTGTGGTGGGAAAAAGGCCCGATCTTACGTGGACTCCAGTGTTATCAACACCAAGATAAGTTAAAGCATTGTGAACTATATTGAGACCCGAATAGAAATTCGCGGTAGTCCCATCCGAATTGTACAGAATGCGCCAGTTGTAATCACTTCCACCCGTCTTGATGAAATCAATGTAGCACTCCTGGTTGTTAGCTGTTCCAATCATCTGCAATGTACCTCGGTTTCCACCGGCAGTTCCTAAGGCCACGCCTGCGGGCGAATCCCACTGCTGATACCAGCCAGCGGCGACAGTCGAGTGGAAAAAGCCAAATCCCTCAACATCCAACATAGGCAGACCCGTGCCTGATCCACTATTGTAGGTGGTAGACTTTGCTAGCGTATACTTGAGCGTATGCGTTCCCGAAGCGCCGGGAATTGTCAGTGCCACATCGGTTCCGTCGGGCGTGACGCTCGTCGAGCCGTTGACCAGCGCCTGCGCCGTGAGCGTGCCCGAGTTGTCCACAATGGTGGTCCCGTCCGCGGCCAGGCTCGCGGGGGCCGCCCCCGACGTGACGTTTCCGCTGCTGTCGATGTAGAGCATGCCCGGCGTCGCAGCCGCACCTACGCCCGTGAGAGTGACAGCGCCCGAAGCGGCGAGCGAGCCCACCACGTCGAGAGCCGAGGTCGGCGCGGTCGTGTCCATGGTACCGGTCGGACTGATGCGAACGTTGCCGCCCTCGTGGATCATCAATTTACAATTATCATCGGCCAACGAACTTCCATTCGCGTTGACCGTAAACAAAATAGGACCGTTTTCCATGTTTTTGACTACAGCTCTACTCAAGCCACCGCCACTGTTTTGCATTCCAATCAAAAATCCTTTGTTTGAACCAGTACCCGTGCCACCGGAAGTAGTGAGTTGCAAGTACGAAGTGCCACTCCTAGAATCATGTACATGAAGCTGACGATGGACCGTTTCGGGCACAATGTTAATTCCGACGGAGATCTGTTTGTTTGATCCAGATGTCTTCATCACGACGTTATGTGAACCGGCATTTGTATGAGTGTATGTGGGAGTCTGGAGTTCTAGGCTTGTGTCGCTGGCAGTCAGCAGCAGGTCGGTTCCGTCGGGCGTGACGCTCGTCGAGCCGTTGACCAGCGCCTGCGCCGTGAGCGTGCCGCCGTTGTCCACAATGGTGGTCCCGTCCGCGGCCACCCCCGGTGTCGGCGTTACACACACGACCTCCTTGTTGACACTGTCGTACATCAGCGCGAGATCGGCGCCGTCCTGCGTTCGATTCCGAATGGGCGCGACGTAGCACCTGCCGTTGTCGGTGTTGTTGTCGACGGAGTCACCAACAGTTATCATGGAATCAGAGGCGTTCAGCACGATCGAAGTAGCTTTTGCGTTGGCCGTGATTTTATGACCAATGAGTATGGATTTGTCAACATCGGTGACGGTGAGGTTTCCACCGAGAAAGACATTGTTTACCTTTCCGCTGAGGGTGGAGTACGTGGACCCGGTGTCCGACATGTCGATGACGACACAATTGTCACCGTAGTTGGCGTGGGGGTCGGATCCAAAGACAGGATCCCAAGTCAATAATCCAGAACCATCGACCACTCCCCATCCGCCGAACGAATCCGGAAACGGTCGCGAGGATTCTAAAGTACCCGTGCTCGGGGTTACACTTGATGCAATGAGCAATGTGGATGTACCTTGGGTTATCTGTGAATGCGACCCCAAAACAATGCAGCCTTCTCCGGATGCTTTTGATCGGTCGCCTATCGAAATAGAGTTATCTTGCGCACCCGTGGCATATCCAACACATACGGATGCAAACTTGTGATCGTTTGAATTTATTGGTGTCATGCCTCCTGAGTTGCCGCCGATGATGACATCGCCCTTGTGGGGCATCTCCCTTCCCCCTATGTTTACGCCCTTGTCCCATGCCAGAGCTTCAAAACCCATCGCGATGGCGGAATTTGCATCACCGTCTGCACCCGCAGCTTCACCAATTACAATGCAGTTTGCGCCGGTAGAATAGGCATCTGGACCAATCACGACGTTATAACCTGTGTCTGAAGTGCCCGTACAAGCTGCTCTGCTACCAATGACAATGTCATCTTCACCGCTGCTGTTAAGATTTGCACCGATTCCTATTGCGATTTGACCTGAAATGACAGCTGTCGTGCTCGAGTCTCCTGCGATGATGGGGTCCTGGAAAATCTTGGTATCGACGCTCGCATTTCCACCTACGTACAGGTTTTCCGAGATGCCGGTTCCTCCTGTGACAACAAGCTGGCCGGTCGTTGACGAAGTCGAACCCTGACCCGTTGCGCCATCGGTCACAGCGAGCGTTTGCCCCGTGGCCGTAACAGTAGTTCCGCTGCAAGCCACGCTCGAATTTGTCGCGTCGACAATCCGGTCCGTGTAGCCGTACGTAGCATCACCCAACAAAGCCTGGGACTGCTTTCCTGCTGTGGGCTGTGGCGCAAGACCCGCCGCGCCTGCCGAACCGCTCGACGCGCCCTGCATCGTAGGGGTTACGCCGCCAGTAATCTTCGACCACGAAGTGGCGTTGTCGACCGTTGCTCCGTTTGTGACCTGCGTGAAAATGCTTCCCGCGAGTGTACCCTGCTCTACCAGCACGGTCCGGTTGCTTACGTCGTCGCCGGATGCATAATCCGCGGGACGAGCCCACGTCCCGCTTGTGTTGTATTCCCAGACTCCGTTGTCCGCTGCGCTCGAGGCATTAACCAAAAGAACACGGAATGGGTTCGAAAGATCGGTCGCGAACGTAACGGAACCTTGCGAGGTGCCGAGCGAACCGCTCGGATCTTGGCTGGTTTCGTAGCCGATGTCAGCGGGCGAACTCCAAGCGAGGCCCTGGATCTTGTCGTACAAATACTTTTTAGTCACGGCGTCCTGGTCTTGCGTCGGGTCGAGAACGTTCGTAATCCGCTTCGAGGCCGCATCGAAGCTGTCCTTGGTGAACACGTAGCTCACGCTGCTGCCAGCGGCGTCACCAACATCGACTGTGACGCTCGCGCCGGACCCCGTGGATTTTGCGCACGTCACAGAGGCGGGGACGCCAGGGGTGGGAGCGCTCATGGAATCCACGTCGCGGATTCTCTTGCGCAGGTTTTCTTCGACCTTGACCTCGGTTATGCCGGCATCTACGACTTCGAGGCCGGACGTGCCAACTTGCAGGGTCGAACCGTCTGCAACGATCGTCAAAGTGACGGTGTCGCCCAGTTTGGTGTCGTTTGCCCCGGTGCTCAGGGACAGAGCTGTATTGGCGCTAGCGACATCGATGCTACCGAGCGCGCTCGCCGCTGTCCACGAGGGCTGCCCTGCTGCCACTGTCAAAACATTTCCGTTTGCTCCAACGCTCAGATGCGCGGGATTTCCATTGTTGTCGCCGTAAATTATGGAGCCTTGTGCGATTGAAGCCATTTTTGCAAGGGTGATCGAATCATCCTTGACCTCCAGTCCTCCGGACGACCCCAGCCCCACCGTGACGTCGTCGAATTCCACAGTGAGCGTCAGCGAGTCGCCCAGTTTGGTGTCGTTGGCGTTTGCGCTGACACTGAGCGCGGTATTCGCCGAAGACACATCGATGCTACCCATGGAGCTCAAACTTTTCCACTCGGGAATGCCGCTCGCCAGGCTCAGGACCTCGCCATCGGTCCCCTTTGTCAGCTCCGTTGGCGCCCCGGACGCGCCGTAATACAGAATCGATCCGGAAGTCAGATGACCCAGCTTGTCGAGCGTCACGGCGTCGTCCGCCAGCTTCGCGGTCGTCGCAGCCAGATCCTTAATTTCGGTTGTGCCCACACCCGACGCCGCGATCTTGAGCGTGGCTCCCGTGTTGTCCAAAGTGGCGTTGTCCGCGATAGCTTTCAGATCGACCTGGCTGTTGGTTCCGTCGAAAGCAGTGAGGGTGAGGTTGTTGAGGTCCGTGCAGGCCGCGCTTGCGATCGCCGTAAAGTACTGCGGCGCGCTGATGGAAACGGTTTGCACGTTCCCAGCGGTGTCCGTGCGAGAGAGTTCGAGCGTCTGGGTTGCCGCGTTGAGCGTGCCGCTCGAAACAAAGGTGTCATCAAGCAGCGTAGAGAGATCGACCGAGACCTCGGACAAATCCGGATTTGTTATTTTCAACGTTAGTCCATCCAATACCGCACTACCGACACCCCCGGGATCTGGAACGGTAGCCTCCAGTTCCATCTCACTATTAAAAGAGAGCACCATGCCCGGCAGCGCATTCGATTTGTCGAATGAGGCCACCGTCTTCATGACACCGTTGTCTTTTATAAGGGCATCACCACCCATTGTGAATGCGTTCCGATCGTTGTCGAGAAGAGGAATAGTATCGATTTCTCCCCGATGATTGTTATTCTGAAAGAATGACATTTGTTTTTTCTATGCTATATTTTTTTCAAAATTCTACAACAAAATTTCCATCATCGTCAGTGCACTCGCCATTGGTGTAATGCGAGTCCTTTCGCGTAGCGAGAACAATCCACGACACGGTCGCGGTCGAATTCGGGTCCTGTGCCTCGATAGACAGAGATGCTCCACTGACAGTTCCACGCACAGGGGTCCAGTCGCTCTCGTTACTGGTGAAGCATTTGGTGTTCTTGCAAAGAGCTTCAAATGTCCCTGGTGTCATCCTTGACTCGGCGTCGATGTCGACCGCAGCCTTACCCTCGACGAGAATCACCGTACCCGAGTAGATCAAATCGCCCGAAGGTCCTTCGATCGAGGCGTGTCTCAGTTTGGAATCAACTGAATCTAGCGGATGGGGTATGCAAAAGTTTTTCACGCCAGCCGCCTTTATGTCACCCTCAACCTCGAAAGTGCCATTCGATTTAAATTTGAATTCTCGATTCGGCCCGGCGTCCGATGTTACCTCGCCATTTTGTGCTTTTCCGCTAACCGCGATCAAACCATATCCCCATCCCCCTCCTTGCGAAGCAGTTTGGGCACCCCCTGTTGTCTCCGTTTCTCGGTATGAGCCAAACACCACGTGCTGGCGATATCCAACTCCATCTACACGGGAAGAACCGCCGACAAAAGGAATGAAGCCAGAATCAGATGCGGCTGGCATTATTAGATCGCCGGTACAATCGATGGCTGCATTTCGAGCATTGAATTCCAACAAAGTTGATCTAAGTCCCTCGTTTGACGCGGTAACTCTTCCTCCGACATTCATCGCACTGCCAATAGTTGCCGCTCCACTCACAGCAAGCGTTCCCCCAACGTTTGCCGCTCCACTCACAGCAAGCGTTCCCCCAACGTCCAGCGCGCTTGTGGGAGATGGAACGTTGATTCCTACCTTTCCATCCAGCGCTGTTGTACTAGTGGAACTCACAATTGTGAATTCAGCCCTCGATTTTGCATTATTGAAACTACCGGATGTGTTGTAATGGATATGAAAATCCAAAGTATCGTCCATTCCACACTGCCAGGCCTTGTTTGAGTCACTTGCGCTCTGCTTCGACACGAATTCGACGTAGGACTCCAGCCCCGTAGCACTTGTATTCAAGCCTGCTTCGATCCTAAGGCTGCAATCCCCGCCGGCTTTCAAATGAACAAGCGGCTCCATTGACGCAGTCGTGCTTGTGCTATTGAAAGTCGCCTTGCCTTGCACTTCGACGTCCGTGTTGATGAGCACGTCGTCCGAATTTGCGAGTACCACCGTATTTCCGTTCTTGAGAGCCGTCGCTGAAAGTGTGCCGGAATTTTCGATAATCGTCAAATTGTCTGCAACTGCAACATCGGAAAGAAGATCATTCACACTCCCCCGTGTGACCAGACCACTTGAAGACACGTACAAAATGTCGTTATGGCTAGCTACTGTCATGGCGCCGTAGTTCATTTTCAAATCACCTGTTGTCATTTGTACACCACCGCAGACTATTCCGACGGCTCCAAAGTTTCCCGATGCACTAAAGAAACCATTTCCATCGTCAATGATTGTTGTTCCATCTGCAATTGCACCGCTTGGTGCGACATCTTGGGTCACCAATCCATTGCTGTCGATATACAAAACATTGGTGGAAGTCCCTGAATTCAGAGCAGACAGTACCAAAGTGCTACAGTCCGAGTTGACCTCTCCCGCACCAATCAGCACCTTGGGAAGTGCGCTCGCGCCGTCCCCTTTCGTGCACAAGATCCGAGCCGTCAGTGTCGGATCCGGATTGTCCAAATCATCGACATCTCGGATTCTTCTGCGCTCCTTGTCCCCGAGGTGCTTTTCTTCAACACCACCCTCGCCCAGTTCAAGACCGGATGACCCAACCACGATGGAGGACCCGTCCGTTTTGATCTCCAGCTCGCATTCACCGCCAAGAACGACGGGAGACTGGGAAATACTTAGTGCAGTGTTAGCTGCTTTGATGTCAAAAGAATTAGAGAGGAGTTCAAGACCAGTTAAACCATTTGTAATTGTAACCTCGTCAACAACAGGTACCGCAAGAGCACTCAAATCTATCTCCAACTGAACCCCGCCTGCTTTATCCAGAGTCAGAAAGTTATTCTTCAATTCTCCGTTGATAACTCCAACTTCAGCCGCCTCTAATTCACCCGCAGAATTGAAAATGACTCCCATTCCTTGGGAAGGACTCGAAGATTCTGAAAATGAAGCAAGAACCTTGTGATCTGAACCACTGTGTGAGAAAATAGGTCTCCCGAAAGCATGTGAAAACGAATTGTTATCCAGGGCTGGAATGGAATCAATACTCCCGTTTCTGTTGTTTGGAAACATTTATTTTAATAAATATTTTTTTGTTCTTTCGAGGTAATCAATTTTTCAATTTTATCAATTTTTTCTTGCTGTTTCTTGATGCACGCGAGAAGAATCACAGAAATTCTTGAATAATCCACCGAAAGGAAACCATCGTCATTTTTATGTACTATTCCCTGAATGTCCGTCAATTCCTGGGCTATGAAACCAATCTCCCTTTTTCCGAATATTTCATAAATATATGAATTGATTCCTTGAATCATCGAAAGCGGATCTTGAAGTTTTGAAATTTTGGTTTTTAAACGCACGTCAGACTGACTGGTAAATTTCTGTGCCTGAACAACACCTGAAAACTGTCCCTGACCGTCAACCGAGACAGAATTGAAGTGTGCGTCTCTCTTCAGATTCACGCTCAGATCTTTCTCGTCGGTTTGTAAAAGCTTCAAAACATTTCCTTCCACAGAAAATCCCGTAACACTCCCTCCCTGGGATGCAGGGAGGGGTGTACTATGCTCGTTTCCGTTGTTTTCTCGAATGACCAAATCGTGATTAACAACATTTATGGATTCAATCGAGGTACCCTGTTTCAGAGCGGTAACATCGAGCGATAACAAATTCCCAACAGTGTCTTCAACCTTAAGATTATTTCCCTGTATGTAAATTTTCGAAATTGAACGATCCGTTCCCGTTTGTTGATAAGTTGGAATTGCTCCAGACGACATTTTTTTTATTAGAGAAGAATTTTTCTTACTTCGTTTAACACGTATTCATTCTAACAAAAATAAAATTCTCACCTAATGTAAAAACAATGGCTTTGATTTCAACACTTTCAAATGACAATCTCAGCTTCCAGGAATCTGGATCGCTCAAGGCAAAGCTGGTAGCCAGCGAAACGGCATTCACTATCCAAAAGGGAGACGGGTCGGCGATGCCCCTGAAGAATGTGCAAAACCCGAGCGACGCCAACGACGCAGCCACAAAAGCCTATGTTGATGCCAAAGTTTCGGGTGTTAGCGTGAAGGAAGAGGTTGGAGTTGCGATATCGTCGAATGTTTCAGGGACGTACAGCAACGGTGTGTTGACCACCAACATCAATAGTAATCTTGCTTGGATGATCGATGGAGTCAGTGTACCTACTGGACTCCGAATTCTTTTGATTGGCCAAACGGATGCATCACAGAACGGAGTTTACGTTGCGAGTCCCTCTGTTAATTTTAAACGAGTTCTGACAAGGGCTTCCGATTTTGCATCGTCCAAAGACTTTTCCGGTTCGGAATTCGTTTTTGTGACCAAAGGGACCACTTATGCAAACATGGGTTTCGTTCATTCAGGTTCAACGGCTGCAACCGTCATTGGGGATGTTACTGTCACGGCGGGAAATGCCACCGTGACTGGGTCAAGCTCTCAATTCACAACTGATCTGAGTGTGGGTCAGTCAATTCGAATTGACGATCTCTCTTATAATGTCGCATCAATCACCAACAACTCCACGCTTACTCTGAGTTCTCCTGCCCCAAGTTCCTTTTCCGGCAAGGCTACCAAAGGAATCATACTAGGGACAGACGACATCACCTTTTCTCAGTTTTCGGGGGCTGGACAGATTACAGCGGGTGCTGCCCTCGAAAAGACCGGCAACACACTCGATGTCAAGGTTGACAACACCACGCTTCAGGTTTCGTCTGATGCGCTTCAAATTCGAAGCGGTGGTGTAGGATCGTCTCACCTAGCTACCAATTCCGTGAACTCTCTGGCGATTGCCTCTAACGCAATTACAGAGACGCACATCACAAACAGCTCCGTTACAAATGTGAAGCTTGCGAACAGTCACATCCAGATAATTGCTGGAAGTGGTTTATCCGGAGGAGGATCCGTGTCTCTTGGAGGAACCAGCACTCTCAACATGAACACAGACAACACTAGCTTGGAAATTTCAAGTGACACGCTCCAGGTCAAGGCAGGGGGGATTACGAATTCCCACTTGTCTGGATCCATTGAAAACTCCAAGTTGACAAATTCGACCATCAGCGGAGTGTCTCTTGGTGGAACTCTGAGTTCACATGTCATCGGTGTATCAAGTACTCACGGCCTCAACATTTCCTCCACCGATTCTTACAACGGAAGTTCAGGGGTTACACAAACGTTATCGCTCGCACAGGACATTCGAGCAACCGCTTCTCCGTCATTTTCAACTATCACGGCTAACAACGGCATGGTCGTGAAAAATTCTACTAGCTCGTCACCCGGCAAAATTGAAATCTTCGAGTCGAGCGACAACGGTACAAACAAGGCGACAATCCAGGCACAGCCTAACATGGCTTCAAATCTGACATACACACTCCCCAGCACATCTGGTACTCTAGCCACTACCGCCTTTGTGAACGGCGAGCTCGGAGCGCAGAGCATTGTCTTCAATGCTCAGCATCCGACTCACTTTGGATCTGGCGACCAAACGAAAACAGTTTCGCTAGGAGAAACTATCAGCATTTACACTGAGTATGATAATTCGACGATTGGTTTGAACAGTTCCAACGAACTCGAAATCAAGACTTCCGGTGTCGGCGCTTCGCAGCTTGCGGCGAACGCAGTTACTACAGCTAAACTCGCCAGCAGCGCTGTGACGAATGCGAAGCTTGCGAACTCAACCATTTCGGGACACGAGCTGGGAACGACTCTTTCCACGTACACTGTAGGTGTGGGTGGAACTAATGGCCTCACCATCACCAGTGGTACGTACGATGGCAGTGGAAATGTTAGCCAGACAATCGACCTGCCTCAAAATCTCAAAACAAACGCAACCCCAACCTTTCAGGGAGCCACCATGAATGGAGCGCTCGTTGTGAAAAACGGCGTAAATCCGGGCGCGGTAACTTTCTTCGAAGGGTCTGCTACTGGGTCCCAGTCGGTTGTACTCAAATGCGAATCAAACATTCTTTCGAATCAAACGCTTACCCTTCCATCGAATACCGGAACCCTGATTTCCACGGGATCCACGTTCGCCATTACGACTGCTATGATTGCAAATGGTGCTGTCGCGAACAACAAACTGCTGAACCCGTCGTTTGATGTTGCGAGCGCGGATGGAACCATCACCTTTGACTCATCAAGCGTGACGTTGGGAGGGGCGGTGGACGTAAAAGTGTCTACCGGTTCGATCACTAACTCCCAAATCAATGGGAGCGCGGCCATTGATGTATCGAAGCTCTCTGCTTCCACAATCTCCGGAAAGACCCTTGGCGGCAACCTCGACGGCCATACCGTCACGGTGTCTGGAAACGACGGTTTGTCGATCATCAGCGTAGGGGGTTCGACCTACAACGGCTCGTCGTCCGTCACTCAGACCCTGAGTCTCCCTCAGGATCT
>Ga0187217_1000146_pt1 | contig 27340 bp, 29 predicted proteins | sample 15SPOviralmetaG_FD_130165 | JGI IMG/M metagenome (GOLD analysis project Ga0187217, IMG submission 130165) | Marine viral communities from the oligotrophic San Pedro Time Series (SPOT) site, San Pedro Channel, CA, USA - 15 SPOT_SRF_2010-09-15... | ecosystem: Environmental > Aquatic > Marine >... | reverse complement strand
GTTATCATAATTAAACGAAAACTGAATACCTTTAACTGCATTACCAGATGTGTTATCATAGTAAATATCAAACTCAGTATTTGAGCTAGAACCCGTAGATTCTAAAGTGTACGTTGAATCAAAAATAACATAGGGCTTTGTTGCATCAGGCGCAGTCGTCTGCCCGAAGACAGTCATTGTACTGATAGCTAAAGCCAGTGTTAGAAGAATGTTTTTTAATTTCATTTGTTTTTAATTATTTTTAGTTTTTGTGACCCGCTCTTATTACATAGAAAGTTGTTTGATTTCCATTGGCTAAATCAAAGAGGGACCATGCTCCGTATCCGGAGAGTTGTGATTTGTCATCTGAATCCGCAGCAACTGCCGGCCAAATGGTCGGGTTTTGCCAGGAATTTGTGTTCCATATTTCTTGTCCTCCACCAGGGTAACTGGAAATGTTACCTTGTCTCTTCTGGTGCATTAGATAAATGTCAGAGGCAGAAAATGAACCTGTATTATTTACATCTAGTCTCCAATAATCTTTAGAACTAACTGTATCTGATAGTAATCTGTCTTGAAACCAGTTAATATCTGAAGTTGTAAGTGTTCCTATTGTCGGAGCGATGTCTATTGTAAAATCGTAATCGTTGTAATCTAACGTGGTATTAAATGAATAATAGCCGTTTGAATCTGTTGTTGTAGTAGCTTGAGTTGTATATGAGAAACCTACTTGGTTTTTATTCTGTGTCTTTAGGTAAACTGTTTGTCCTGCAATACCTACTTCTTCTGCTCCTTTAATATAACCAGATGCTGTAATTGGATCTGCGTTAGGATTAGTAGCAGACCATTCTCCAAATGGATGTTGACTACCATTTGAACCACCTAGCTGATTAAATTGACTACCGTTTGGTATTCTATATTGAAACTGTGCATTATGGGCACCACCATAGTTTTGAATTCTAAATTCAAACTCATACCATGTATTTTTGTCTAGATTAACGTTATATCTTGTGAACCATGTATTCCAACCATAGTGAAAGGTAATAATGTCATTTGCATAGCCAAGACCCTTAATCATAAACTCATGTGAGTCGTCTGTTCTACTTCTAAATGCATAGTTACCAGTTTTATTAGGTTTTACCCAACCGGTATAAACAATTGCAAATCTCTGAGTACCCCATCTAGGTGGGTCCCATGCTGTATTACCTCTTGGGCCTTGTAGACTTAGAATATCTACTGTTGTGTCTAAATGGAGTGTAGTACCACCAGAACTAAGATTGACCATATTATCAAACTCTGTATGTGAGTCTGCATTAGCTGTGTAACCAGTTCCACTACTACTATTTCCATAATGGGTTTTAAGAGACCTTAAGTTTACTGTAGTAGTTTGTGCATGGACGATAGGTGTCGCCAGGATAAAACACAAGATGAATAATTTGAAGTATCTCATATACTACATCAAGTCAGGCACAATACATTTAGGGGTTAGAGGCTAGACTAACATATTTTTTTTATTATTATATTATATATCTATATTGTGATGACTAATATATAATTAATGAAGCTACTTAAATTAGATTGGTATTCTAAACCTCCTATTGATTTTGAACATAAGCAATATATGCTCTATGCGTATCTAAAAGAAGTAGATCAATCATATTTAGATAAAAAAGTATCTCCACATCTATTACATCTAGAAAGGCTCAAAGAAGAGATGGATTATTTTATCTCTAAATGGATTGTTATGCAAAAAGTATTTGATAAAAATAGATATGCTTGGTTTGATAATCCAAAACTAGAAGGTGAAGATAATCTAGAACTAGCTAAAATAGTGGAAATAGTAGACTATGCAAATCCACAAGTAGATGCTAGGATTAGATCTGGATATATCTTATTTGAAAAATATCCTAAACAAATACTATACTAACGCTTAACGATTTGTTAACGATTAATTAATACACATGGGATGTGTTTTAAGTAGTTTTCTCTATAAATATTATATGGAAAACAAAGTTGATATATCCAAAGCACTTTATATTGCTATTATGATATTCGTATTTACGTTAGCAGTTATTACGTAGTAGGTCTTGTATTTTTGTAAGCATGATTACTTGGTAATGACCCAGTTAAGCCCCATTTATGAGCTAAGTAACCTTCCGCCTTTTCTAAGTGAGTCAGATCTGTACCGCTTGTACCTGGAATTGTAGCAAAGGCAATAAACTCACCCATCTTACCATCTAATTCTTGTTTTGATCTATTTCTCATTAATCGTAGCTCTTGGTTTTGTCTTACATTTTCATCGTAATCATTTACTGGTGTAAATGCATTTGAACCATCCACTCTAACACCAATTTGATTGCCTGTTTTGTTAAACCAACACGCAACGATATGATATTGATTTCTCACTAAACCTTTTATATTCCAATCTTCTTTATTACCAATTGTTGTACTAATTCTATTAGAAGATAATCCATCGAGGTCTAATTCACCTGGCCATGAATTTGATGAGCCACCACTACTGATTGCATAATCTGTTTTAATTGATTGATTTGTTTCATAACTCCACAAAGTATCTTGTGTACTATCAGTTCCTTCGTATCTAAATACACCTATTGCCCAATGGTCACCATTAGATACTTGAGCTTCATATGTTGTACTTTGTAGATATTCATTACCATCAAAATCAAATACGTTTAAGCTATTGAGGCCACCAGTAACAACGGTAGGAGTACCTCCAACATCCATTGTATAAGTTCCTGCCTTATCAGTTACAGAAGTTAGAGTTGTACCACTTGTTGCATAATTTGAAGAATCTGATGCATCAATCCAAGCTACTGGACTTGAACTAAAAGTTTCAGGAGTCCATGGTTCTGTAATAGTTGCTTCATCTGGTGTTTCTACTGCTCCAGTACTAGTATTAAATTGTATAATCATATTTCTAAATACGCCATCGTAAATTGTAAATTGTCCTCCTACTAAAATACTATCGCTATCTATTTGTATAATACTATTAATTCGTACTATGTGTGCGTATGGATCTCCAGCAGATGCAGATAAGAAATTATCTGGAGATAGAGATGAACCGTGTGCAGTAAGTGGGCCTCCATTAATATTTTCATTTACATTTCCACTACTATCTACAACTACTAAACTCCAGTGTTTAGTATTAGAAAATGAGCTAGATTGACCTAAAATATTATCTGCAATTGCCCAAATATCATTATCTAATTTTAAAACAGTAGAATAGGATTCAAGAGTAGGAAGTTTATTAGTCCATGCAAGCGGATCCTGATTTGGATTTGATGTTACTAAACTACCATTTTGTTGAACTGTAATAAACCTATTATGTGAAGCGGACGTCTCATCACCGTCTTTTATCAAAGGTTTATATGAATTTCCACCATAATTAATACCAAATAATATTAAATTATCATTACTATCGATTTCTAATTTTTTAGGATAAGTTCTAGTAAAGTTAGAATTAAGGAAAAAGCCTCCCCTAAACGTACTCGTATCTCTAGTTCCATTAGAATTCCAAGTCCAAACGCCTCCAAAAGACAGATTTCGTGGGCTAGTACCCCCAGCAAAAGATGCATTATCATATGCTAGTGGTCCAACTGCCCAAAGTTTTCCATTACTATCTAGTTTAATATCATATAGCTTTGCAACTGCATAATGGCTTCTTCCAACTGTATAGTTTACTTTTTTAGTACCTGTAGTAGTAAAATGTAGAATATATGGTTGTTGATATGTTTGTATTAAAAATTCATCATTTTTAACTAAACTAACTTCTGGGAATAAGCCCCAATTACTATTACCAGTAGCAGATTCCCATTCATCTATATATGTTTGCCTATAAGTAGCATGTGAACTATCTAAACTACCGTCCGAGCTTAAAACAACAAATCCAGGATGTCTATTAGACCTTCCTGTTCCTGATGTTGCAGTCGAATTGATAAAACCGCCAGTAGTTTGTGGATATGTTAATATAATTCTACCATCTGAGAGAGGATAAATTTTATCTATTTTAGATAATGTTATACCATCAGTATCAACTGCTGCACCTACTGGATCAAAAGAAGTATCTAAAGTTAAATCTGCATTTAATCGTGCTAAGTGTTTTACAGAAACTCCATTATATTTTGAGAAATAACCTGCGACTAGTATTTTACCATCTGCCTGTTTAGCCATAGCAGTAACGTATCCAAATGGATTATCCGTATCTTGTAAAAATCCAAATGCAGTTGGAGACCCTACTGTATTTCTACCTATAGGAGATGTAGCTTCTCCCTGTAAATTAAACCCTACTAACAAATTTCTATCTGTATCATTATATTGGCTAAAATCTCCTCCAACTACAAAACCAGTAGGACCATTACCAGTTGCACATGTAAAACCTCTTGGATCTACAGTAGATGAATTTACTCTTCTTTTACTAAATACTTTAGAAGATGTTGCCGGGACCCGATCATCACCGAAAAACTCTGTCATCCAAGTACTATTATCAATATCCCATACTAAAAAATTATGAGCCCAATCTTCAGCATCCTCTAAATATGCGTCTGTGTTATTAATTTCTATGCCATCTTTATCTAAATATACATGTGCTCCAACATAATCTGAACTAGCTGGATTTGTAGTACTAATACGTTTAACATTTGTTGATATTATTAATAAATTTTGATCATATAGATATTTCATAGTGTCTCCCCATTTGCTGGTGTAGGCACTTTGGTAATATGGGGGTATTGGGTTAACTAAAGCCTTGTGTGTTATTACATTTCCAGTTGGGCTCATTACTATAAACGATTGACCATTTACTTGAGAAGTAGCACCGTATTTCTGTTCGTTTATTCGCAAATATTCTACCGCAAATGTATTAGGATTTCTAGTATGTCCTAAACTATAGTAAGGCTCGATGGTTCCGTTTATCAGAACGCTTGAATTAGCAAACCTAGAAATATCTTGCCATGCATTAGTAACAATCCTTTGATCAGATGTTATGAAATAAAAATTATCATTACTATCAATTTCTAAACTTATAGGCTTATTCTTTCTATTATGAGTAATATACGATTTAAATCTTCTATTTTGAGGTTGTACTAAAGCGCCATTAGTGTCCCATTCTACTAAACCATCAAAAGTAACAAGATTACCATTTGCTGCTGTTAAAGCATTAGTATTCCAACCAAAACTCTCGTGGTCCTGATTAAAGCCACCTACAGCGAAAAAATGACCTCTAGAATCTATCGCCATAGTATTTCCGTTTCCATAGACGGGCAATGTATGAGCTGAATAACTATGGTGTCTGTCTCCGTCGTATCCGCGAGTTATAGGCTCCATTACATGTACGTTTCCAGTATCACAATCCCATCTTTTAAAAGATAGATTAAATGGAGTAGTATTTTTAGTAAAAATAGAATTACCATTTGTTTTAAGTACGAAATCGCCAAATCCATGATATGCTCTTGCGAGCTTTGCATGTGAATTATCTTCATCTCCATCCCAATATGTTGAAATATTGGCTTTCCAGTCATTATTGTACCAAATAGTATTATCCCATACCGTAGCAGTATGACCATACCAACTTTGCCTCCAACCAAAACTATCCCAATCAGAAGCCATGGTTGCAGTATTTGGATTTACTATAAAAAATGAAGATCTATTATGAAAATTAGTATAAGTCCAGCTTATCATTCTGGTGCCATTAGCTGCTTCTTGTGGATGAAAAGCACCAAAATTATTTTGATCAGTAGAAGTGCTATGATAAAAGGTTTCAAAATTTGCATGCTGCTGAGAAGTAGGTGGCACTTCACTTCCCATTTCTACTCTAGTTCTTTTTTCTATGTTTTTTATCCCCCAATACCCTACTACTAAGTTGCCGTTATCTAATATAGATATGCTCCTCGGTGCAGCTTGGGTTGCCCAATATTCTTCGTTACCATGTATTCCATGCACTACTGCATCTAATGTTGAATTATAGTGGCGAACTCTTTGCCATTTAAAGTGATAATGATCTCCACTAACTCCATATCCAGGATATGCAGGTCCATCTGGTGCTAAGTGCATATTAATCCTTCCTGTTTCAGTAATACTATCACCCCATCCTAATTGATAGTTAAATGTTGTATCTAGTGTTAGGTCTGAATTTAATCTAATTAATTTACTACATGGAGTTCCGTTGTATTTAAAGAATTCTCCACATACATAAATTTTGCCTTGAGCATCAGTGGCCATATCATATATAATACCACCATCACCACCAAACCCAGAATAAGGTCCAAAACCTTCTTCGATTAAATGTTTAGTTGGCATATCTTGTTGAGTTCGGTCTACTTTATTACCGAATGTATTCATTCCTATCATAACCTAGCTAAAATAATTTTTAAGATATTGCGTGATCTTTAATATAGTGTACTTCAAATATATCATCACTATCTATATCATAATCGATTTGCTTAAATGTAATCTCAGAAGTATTGCTACCGTTATCAACAACTGATACAGCTGCCTCATCAATTTTTAAACCATTAATGAAAAGTGTAATATTATTAGCTGTTAATTCATGTACGTCAAACGATGTTATGATAGACCATGTACCCACATCTGATGCGATAGTTTGATTAATAAACTTTTCTATAATTAAGTTATCTTCTGGGATAAATTGATTTTGAATATCTTTTGTATTAGGGATTTCTTTATCTGTAGCAGAAGTCCATGTAACAGCAGGATTAAAATCTGATATTTGCTTTGATTTAACTCTTGACATAATTAAAAAATTTTTTTAAATATAGTTTTATTAATCTATATATCAATGTGTTTTTTATCCGATAATTGCTGCTATGATAAGTGTAGCTATCATTCCTAGTATAGAAATAAAAGTTAATTTATAGCTAGTCTCAACGCTTTTCCTAGAACGGCCTTGCCATTCGTCAGAATTCCAATTTTTATTTTTCATAATTTTTTAGGTTCAGTTGTTTTTTCCAAAAAAGTCTACCATAATTAGTACAAATTTCTTCGCCTATTTCTATATTTTTTAAGGCTATAAAATCAAAATGCATTTCAACATCTGGAGTCTTAATCCAATGTGCATTATTTTCATCTGAATGGTTATATACAGATCCATACCCAAGTGGTAATACAGAGAAATTATGCTCTTCATTTCCTGGTGGATAACTAAATGCATAATTTTCTAAACTATTTGGAATATTATTACCAATAGTTATACAATAACATCTTTCTATTAACTCTCCCTTTATGATTTTATCTGCAGCAAAAACTCCAAAACCCTTTCCAGGTGATTGTTTTACTACTACTTTTTTTGGAGGAGTTAACATATACTATTGATTTAATAATCATTATATTAAAAATAAAGTATTTGTTTCTAAGGGTAGTCAAGGTGAGACTTGAACTCACATGTAACCAATTACTCTTTCTACAAGGTATAAGCTTGAGGAGATACTTGACTAGAAGGTTTACTTATGAATACTCCACTTGGACTCTCCTTTCGGTTGTAGGCGTGAGATTTGACGCCTCGTTGTTCGGCTTTCGCCTATCCAAGAGCTGGGGAGTAGGGGACTCGAACCCCTACTTCTGCCTAACCAACTTACTTACTCTTAACTAGTATTAAGATTTCAGTCTTAAGGTTGGAGCGTCGTACCAATTTGACTAACTCCCCGTGTTTTAGTGAACCAGACAGGATTCGAACCTGTGACCGCCTGCTTAGAAGGCAGGTGCTCTATCCAGCTGAGCTACTGGTCCATAGTACCGAAGGACGGGCTCGAACCGTCACGGACATTACTGTCCAAGGGATTTTAAGTCCCTCGTGTCTACCAATTCCACCACTTCGGCATTATGTCAATGTTCCATAGTCTGGGCTTCTTTAAGCCTCGGAACCAGATGGGGATTGTTTTACCAATGAACCACCATTTAATTATAGTACTAATATACGAAATTAATTTGATATAAAAAAATTTTGGGGCAACTAATTTGTTAAATTATTTAATAAGGTGTGGTTTTCCTTCTGCTAGACCTGCATTTGTGACTATATTATATTCTGCATTTACAAAATAGTCAGTAAGATTATCGGCGCCGGCGTATGAGAATGCTGAGCGTATTCCGTCTGTTAGACCATTAATAATAAAGCGAACTCCACCTTTAAATGGAATAGTAGTAGACTCACCTTCTACATTTCTCTCTTTTTGCCCATGTGTAACTTTAGTCTCTAGTGAAGCAGAACCACGATAACGTTTGTAAAGACCTGCTGGAGTTTCTAGGATAGCACCTGGCGACTCCTTTGTACCTGCTAATAGTGAACCAATCATTACACAGTCGGCTCCCACTGCCAATGCCTTAGCAATATCACCTGAGGATTTAATACCACCATCTGCCATAATAGGAATTCCAGCACTATCGGCCACCTCAAATACATCTTCGATCGAAGTAACATTTGGCACGCCAAAACCTGTTTTAACTCTTGTAGTACAGAGGGAGCCTCCGCCAATACCAACTCTAAGCCCGTCTGCGCCCCAAGAAATTAGGTCTTCAGCTGCATGTGCTGTTGCAATATTACCTGCAATCACATCAGTAATATTATCCTCTAAATTTGCCTTGAGTTCTTCTAATGCTATTTGCATATTTTCGTGATGCCCGTGGGCTACATCTATAACCAGAATATTAGCGCCGGCTTCTTCTAGGGCTACTGCTCGATCTAAATAATCTCCTACTACACCAATTGCTGCCATAATAGGCAAATGTGCCATTGCTGCATCTGAGCTTCTAAATGCTTCTAGTTTTTTTACTTGTTTTACTTGTTCATCAATAGACATGAATCTATGAATACATCCCACACCTCCCATTTCCATTAGAGTTGATGCCATTTCAAATTCAGTTACAGTATCCATGCAGCTTCCAACAATTGGAATATCAATGGACCAGTTCTTAGAAACCGGGACTGCTAGTTTAATATCTTGTCTAGATTGTACTGTTGAATGGTTGGGGATGAGTTGAATATCATCGTAAGTAAGTGCTTGCTTTCGCATTTTAATTTTATTTAAAGGATGTTACAGTACTTATACTATATTGATAATGTAGTGTTTCTTTTTTTAAGAAAAATAGTAGCCCCTAGGAGAATCGAACTCCTCTTTCCAGGATGAAAACCTGGCGTCCTAACCGATAGACGAAGGGGCCATTAGATTACCTAGTAACCTTAGAAGCTATAATTGCTTTACCTCTACGAATTCTATTTTTAATAGTTTGTAATGGAAGATTGTATTTTTCTGAAATATCTTCATATTTCATATTATTTAGTAATCTATCTTCTAGAATACCTTTATACATTGGTTTTAATGAGTCGATATTTTTTAATACAGTCTCATATTGATTCATAATATAATTATCTTCATCAATCCAATCTTGTTCTGATTTATATTCCATTTCAACTAGTAAATCTCTAGCAGAAGTTTTAGAAAGGTATCTTTCTGTATTAATACCATAATCTTTCATAGCATCAATAGATCTTTTCTTATTTCTCTGGCGGATCCAACCTAAGCACTCATTAAATGCAATTCTATAAAGCCAAGTTGTAATTTGATATTGAGGATCAAACTGATCAATCTTAGTCCACATTTTAGTAAGTGTATTTGTAAGAATATCATCAGTCGCTTCATTGTCTTTAACCACATTAAAAATATAAGTTCTTAGTCCTGGTTTTACCCTATTGTAAAGAGCTTCATAATCTTTTTCTGATTTAGATGCAATAAAGTTTTCTGTTAATTCTCTGTAAGTTACTTTGTTTTTTGATTTTGGCATATATGTTTTTTAAAGGTTATTATTTTAATTACTGTACTAATATACGAAAAATATCTGACATAAAAAAATGTTTCGGCAATTATTTTGCAATTAGTTTGTCTGTTAGTAGTATTATTACATGCTTTTTCACAGACTTACATAATTACAGTACAAATATACGAAAAAAAACTGACATAAAAAAATTCTATGGCAGTTTTCTTGTAAAAGTTATTAACAATTTAAAAATCGTTAAAAATACCCATAAGTTTTTCGAGTTCTTGTGGTTTATGGGACCAAAAGTCAGTAGAAGCATTTATTACTTTCTTATTAGGATCTGATTTAAAAGACTTTTGTGGAAATCCGATAATAGAGTACCACTTTTTTGGTTTATTAGGCCAGTAACTAAGAGGCCAATAAGAAAGCACTGCTTCATTATCTTTATCTTCTTCAATGCATTTTACAATTTCACATCCAGGTCTAAGCATTCCTTTAGAATCAAGAACTTGAATCGCTTCATCATGCTCTCCTAATACAAACTTAATAGTACCGTTTAATGCTAACATTGCAGATTGTGCAGTTCTAGGATCCCATGCAAAATTACCTAAATGATATACTGTATCATCTACTGTAACTATTTCATTCCATTTCCTGATTAATGACTCTGTCATTTCATCAACGTTAGTATAATCCCTTTTATACTTCTTAATTGCCCCCGGCCTTCCTAGCTGGAGATTTGATGTTACAAATGTTTTACTCATTCTAGGCTACTATAAATTTTATATTGTAATTATCCCAAAGCTCTCCTGTTAACGATAACTCGTTAACTCCTCCCTGGGCGTTTTGAATTCTTTTGTCTTCTGATATATCTATAAAAAGATAGAGTACAAAGTCATAATGTGTAGCATAAATCAATGATTGACCAATACCAGCTCTAAGATCTGAGCCTCTTTTACCTTTTTTAAATTCAATAGCAATTTTAATACCATTCATATCAACAGTCATATCAGGTCTATTTCTAGTACCCATAAAAAGAATATGTGATACTGTGGTATTTACATCACCTTCCCAATTAATAGAAGATTTTACAATCTCCTTAGCTTTTTCTTTATCATCCTCACCTTCAGAGACTACATAGTTAGTTAAGTCTCTTACTAGGTGTGGATAAATAAATTGCTTAATCTGATCTTCTGACTTTTTCTTGTAATTCAATGTTCCAAAAATATCCTCATGTGTGATAGCTTCAGAAATAAGATCTAAAAATTCTACTCTCTTTTGAGATTTACTTGCTTGTTTCATTATCTGCTGTTTCTAACTCAGGTTCAACAGTTTCTGCTGAGTTTAATTTTTCATCTATTTCTGCAAGCTCTGTATGAGTTTTAGAAATTTCTGAATTAAGTTCAGCTAAAAGCGCCATTGCGTTTGATACTGTTTCTCCAACATGAGTCAACATGGTAATAAATTTTCTTGCATTTTCAATACCAGTTCCTTCTACATTTAAAAGTGCTTGATATAATGCATTTAATTCATGTCCTCTTAAGTTAATAACAGTTTCTTCTGCTTCTGAGTTTAATAATTCTTTATTTTGCTTCTTAAGCTGGTCATAAAGTGAAACTAATACTGCTGCGTTTGCAGTCTTCCAAGTATAGCCTTTATTAAGGTGGTCCATTACAACCTTTACCTGCTTCCTATCATCCAAAGTAATTGCAAAAGTTTCTTCTGCAGCTTTGATTTGTAATTCATCAACTTTTTGAGTTAATGCTTTTCTTTGTGTTTCTAATGATTTGCTCATTTTTTGTTATTTTAGTTTAATTATTTATCTTAATTTTAAAAGTCCTCATTTCTAACCCTTAAATCGTAATCCCGAAAGTTTTTAAACTGTTCATCATCAGTATCCATTCTTCTAATAATTGAATCATTAGGGTCATTTCTATATGTAAGTCTTTCAACTCTGGTTATTCTAGGTGGATCTAAATATATTACTATGCACTGGTCTCTATATTCTTTTGGTAAAACATCTAAGCCGTCTTTTGACATTATCATTACATCGGCAAGATCGAAATCTTTCTTTGTTTGACCATAATACCAACCATTGAATTCCATATACTCTACAAAATCTCCACAAGAAATCATATCTTCAAATTCTTGTTTATCAACAAAGTGATAATCTTTATGATTAATTTCGTTTTCTCTAGGAGGTCTGGTAGTATGGCTAACACCGTTTACAAACCCTTTTTTTGATAATCTTGTCTTTAAAAAGTCTTTACCTGCTGCTGCTTTACCTACTAGGATTAATTTCATAGTTATTATACTCTCTCTTTGGTTTTTGTTTTGTTTATTTTTGATCTTTTTCTTTTAGGTATTGGCATTTCCGAATTTGGAAATCTTCCATAATTACCCATACCATCATAATCTACTATGTCATCTTCTATTCCAGTCAAACCTGGATAATTTTCTTCTCTTTGCTTTTTAGCACTATAAAAAATGTTCCAAATTAGAAAGTACATATAAGCACCAAAAATAACAGTGCCCACAATAAACATCGTTGGGCTCATGACTTTAATTTTTGATTTTGAATTTGATTTACAGCAATTGCGAATAATAGAATAGTTCCAGGCCAATGTGCCGAGTATTGTGCTTCTGCAGTTTGACCAGAAATGCCTAGTCCAACTGAGTAAAGTAAACAGATAAATGCAAAAATAACTGCATACCAATCTCTAATAATGTTTATTAATTTTTTCATTTTATTTTTATTTGATGTTTCTTCAAGTCTTTTACAATATCTTTTCGAACTGTTTCTAAATATTTCTTTCTCTTTTTAGTAGAAACAAAAGGCACAGACCAAAATTGTTTAGTCTTAGTCCATAAGTTTAATCTCCAGCCAAAGACAAATGTAAATACTCCCATTACTAATCTTAGTTTTGGTGAGTTTAAATAAAGCGTTTTAACTGGCAATGCTGGCGCGCCATGTGTTATATAAGTTCTTACCTTTTTATCGCTTAGAAATGGCCTTGGATATGCATACGGGCCAACTACTGGTACAAATTGGTATGCATATCCTGGAGTAAGTACTTCATCAAAGAATATCTCCATCCTTGGTGTTAATCTAAACCACCATACCGGTGAGACGAAGTAGATTCTATCTGCCCATTTTACTAACTCTTTATACTTTTCAATAAGATCAGTTCTAGGTCTTGCAAAACTATCTCTATATAAATCAATTACTTCAACTTCATTTAAGTAACCTTCTGATAATAAAGTTTTCTTAATAGTTTTAAATATACCATTATAGCAAAAAGATCCCTCATCTGGATGTCCAATAACTATTATGTTTCGCATTCTTTCTTTTTTCATCTATATAAATATTCTTTTAATTCATCTCTACTTGTTGGTACATTATCCCACTTTGGATCGTACCAAAATGTTCTACCATTTCTATCCTTTCTCTTTGACATAGTCTTATTACCATAGCAAAGCATAAACTTCTCAGTAATTGCATTATCACCAAATGGGTTATCCCAATCTTTGATTGCACCGCCACCCTTTGCATAGGCTAGAAGTGGAATATCTCTACATAGGTCTAATAGTTTTGGGTATCTTGCAAATTGCATACCTGCTGGTAAGAATGGATCTACATCACCTGCTCTATAAATTATCTCTGCTCTTAGATAATTACCAATACCACTAAAGTATTTTTGGTCCATCAGCATTTCAAAGAGTGGTTTCTTCAGTTTAGTCAGATTAGTCATCACATTATCCCAGAATGCTTTGTACTCTATCGTTGGATCTGGTCCTCTCTTAGCATTCCAGTCTTGAGCTACTTTCCACTTACCGAAACGTCTAACATCTACAAAACAAAGTGTAGTACCATCTGATCTATAAAAAAATAGGTGAGTATGTTTTGGCTCTTGGCCAGTATTTGTAACTTTAAAATGACCTGTCATACCCATCGTAAATTGAATAGGCATTTGTACCTGGTCTCTTTCCATAGTAAGAATCATCTCTTTACCTCTAGATTCTGAAGTAATAGTAAATTCTTGGCCGTTAAAATACTCTTGGTCAATGTCTTCACACTTATGAATTGGATTTTTTTTGACTCCAACATAAGTCATACCTTCCGATACTTGATTGACGTAGTCTGATGTAAATTTGAGTTCTGCTAACTCTGGCATAACAACTGATTTAATTATTATATAGAGTCTTTATCTGGTGTTTCAACCTTTTCTGTATTCCAACCATCTTCCCAAAAAATGAATACTGGACATTCTTTACTCGAGCTCATAGGTCAATTCTGCTTCCGGATCGTTAATGACATTGACAATTGTAGGTTCGGGGGCTCCAGCTCTTGTTAAGATGTGTACCAGGCGGCCAAACGCGCCTGCCCTGCATAATCCGTAAACTCCTTTAGAGGCATCATCAGAGTCCCTTAGAATGTCTGTAACATGGAAGTGCATAAATGACTTATCATCCATATCGGAATAATCTACTATTAATGGTTTCTCAGAAATTATATTCATCTTCATAATCATCTAGATCTGTTAGTGACCTAATATTTTTATAGTTAATACCTTGTTCTCTTTGACGTTGCTTTTTCTTTTTAAACTGCAACTTCTTTCGACGGTCGACATCGTCATCACCGTTGGGCTTCGCGGGCTTGTTCGACTTCTTCATTAGAAAATTGATTTGAAATTATTTTTCTGTAGGAGGGGTAAATTTAGTATCGGGATATTCCCAACTACTACTTGAACACCAAACTGGAGGCGGTGTTGTATTTGGAGTATCATAATATGGGTTAGGAGTATACATAGGATAAGACGGTGGGTTATATGTCTCATCTTTAAGTAAAACTACAGCTTCTTCTGCTGTAATTTGTTTTTTATCTAATAGTCTCTGTACAATGCTCGCCTTCGTCATTTTAAATATATTTATAGTTTATATTTCCTATTTCTTTAAAGTTTCTTTTTATAGTCTAAAAGCCATGCACATTTTTCATATTCTTCATAAAATTCAAAATGATCAATCATGTCATCAATTTGACTTGGCTCTGGAATTGAGTCTGGCTCTAAAAAAAATATAGGCATTACGATTTCATCTTTATCTTCTAGCTGAAATGTCAATGCCATACAAATAGCCTCAATAGTTGCCTGCCCTGTTAGCATCTGAAATGAATTTTCTATTGATTGTTGATAGTCTGTCATAGTTTTAATTTTTGCGGAGAGGGAGGGATTCGAACCCCCGGTACCTTGCAGTACGCTGGTTTTCAAGACCAGTGCATTCGACCACTCTGCCACCTCTCCTGTGTTCTCTAGTCTAGTCCATTATTAGACTGTTCTTTCCTTAAGTTTTTTCTTTACTTTGTCGACAGAATTAAGGATTCCATCTACAAAGGATGCATGGTCTGTAAACCTGCTATCAAATCTAGCTTCTAGTTTATCTAATCTAGAATCTAATTGTCTATCTAATTCATCCAATTCTTTTTGAACTGAATCGTTTGTGTCTTCAAGCCATTCTTCTAAATCATCGACTTGTTGTTGCATATCTGCGATTTTCTGTTGTGACCTAAACATCGCAACGACACCTGCTACTGCAAATACCGTTGTAACACCTAAACCAAAAAATAATAATTCTTGCATAATTTTAGTTTTTATTTATTTTAGCAACTAGAGAACATTTTTTAATTATCTAATTGGTAATCCGCTGGTGGTAATTCATCCAATAGACTTCCAACTTTTTTATCTTCTTCATACTTAGCATATTCAAATTCACCCTTAATATATTCATTAAGTGCTTTACCTTGAGAATCTGCTGTATTAAATTTATCCCATGTATTTTGATCTACTGCTTCATAGACGTATGTTGCCCATTTAAAAACAATTGTTAATGTTTTATCTGTAACGTTATATGTTGCTGAATTAATAGTAGAACTATTGTAATGAGATGTAGTACTTGTTATCATATTAACTTATTTTAAAGTTATATGAATTACTTTAAAAAAGTTTAATCAAAAAAGCTACTACCACCCTTTTTGATTTTAATACCCTGTGAAACAAGGGCTCTTTGTAGATTCTCTACCGCACTAACGACATCATCGTTTCCTCCAGAGCTAGACGGTGCTGCGCTGGCTCCTTGTGCCTTAGGCAAGAATGATTTAATTGCTCCGGTTAATCCGCCAGTTGCTTCACCTTGAGCTGCAACACCCTCTTCTACGCTACCTTTAAATTCAGTTAACATATCCGCTAAGTTTTGTAAAGCTGCTTCAAGGGATTCTCCCATGGATGCAAGTATATCTCCTGGATCTCCACCTTTTGCAAGAACACCAAGTGCTTCGAACATTTTTCTAGATTCAACTAGTTTTTCCATGTCCATTTCATTAACAGCAGCTGTAATACCTGGCATTGAATCTTTAGTTTGAACCATTGAATGTCCTATTGCATTCCATAATAGCTTTTGATTATTGTAAGATCCAGAAATATCTTTTGGATCTACAGGTCCTATAAATGCACCGAAGAATGCTTTGCCCTGTTCTGGTTTATATTTAGCTAATCCATCTGCAATAGCAGGCACAGAATCACCTAACTTTTCAAAAGTATCTCCAATTGCTAATGTTAAAAGTTTTTTAGAGTTCATTAGAGCAGAATCTACACCGATAATTTCATCAGATGTAAATACACTAATAATATCTGCCATTTTACCTTTAAATAATGAAGAGTCCATTTTACCTACTACTTCAATAATGGTTTTTACAGATTCACCAAGTACTTTATATGGCTCACCAATCATACTAACAATTTCAATACCCTTTTCAAAGTTATTAGTACCTTGCCACCAAGATGAAGCACCTTCACCGTCTTTACCGATTGTTGTAAGAGTATCTGTTAGAGCTTCGATTAACTTTCGAGTATTTTCACCAACTGTACTTTTTAATCCATCTACACTTTTAATTGTATCATAACCTGTAATATTACCCTCTTTATCATAAATAGGAAATTTAAGATTAGCCATTGCTTGTACACCTTTCGCTAGGTTAAGCAGTGGCTTACCAACACCTGTAACAATTTCAATACCTTTTTCAATATTAGATTTTCCAAACCAACCCGGGGATTGCGCATCCGGATCTTTTCCAATATTAGCAAATACTACCCCTAAAGAAGATACTAGCATTTCAGTATTTTTTTGGACGTTTTCAAAATCCGTTTCCGTCATTGCCCTGTGGCCCTTTTCTTCACCTGTTTCTGGGTCAAATTGTGGAAATCTAAGATTAGCCATTGATTGAACACCGCCTGCGATATTGGTTAGCGCTGTTCCCATATTCATTACAGACTTAATACCTTTTTGTATAGCACCTCCACCCTTTAAGAAGCCGAGTACGCCTCCAGGAGAAGCGTTACCAAAATCCATGTCTACCTCTTTTCCATCAGGTCCCATCATTTTCTGCACGCCACCTGTACCAATCCTAGCAAAAGGAAGTGCAAGTGAACCAACCATCATCATTGTGTTAGTGATAACTTTTTTAAATGCATCTCCACCAATAGTCTCATATGCAGAAGCCTTACCATCTTTATCAAATGCAGTTGGGAACTTTAAGTTCGCCATACTTTGTACACCACCAGCAATACCTGATAATGCCTTACCCATATTCATCGTGGCTTTAATACCATCTGAAACTGGATTACTTCCTCCTAAGCCCATGAATCCGCCCGTAGATCCACCAAATTTAACGGTCGTCGGCTTAAGAGTTTTAGGGTCTATAACATCTACGTCTTCGCCTGCTCCAATTTTTTGGAATGGCAATGCTAGCGTACCAATCATTAGAGAAATATCGCTTGCCAACTTCGGTAAGTCAATACCTGAATCCACCAATTTAGCAAATCCACGAAGACCTGCGCCAACTGTAATAAGTGCTATTCCTGCCATAATCATAGAACCTGCACCTAGCGCAATTCCAGCAGCAGTCCATGGCCACATAACAAATGCATCTGCAATCCCTTTAAATAGAGTAACTATTCCTAATTCACCATCAGTATTTTCTTGCATCATGGCTTTAACGCCTGATGATTCATATGCCTTACCCATTACTAATAAGCCCGCACCAATTGTAACCATTGCGATACCTGCTACTAATAAAGCAGCTGCACCTGGAAGTATAAACATTGCACCAACTCCCGCAAGTGCCATTACAACACCAATTCCAGTAAGTAGTGCTAAAGTTTGTCCTATTAATTCCCATCCATTATCTCCAAGAGCCTTTTTCATCATTAAAATACCGACTCCTGTTAATATTATAGCAACAGCTCCTATAATCATAGCGCCGGCTCCTTTTGCGATTTCAGTAGCACCTTTACCTGCTAAATAGAAGGCAGCACCAATTGCACCTATTAATAATAGTGGCAAGAATGAATTAACAATATCTTCGCCTCCCATATTAGCGCCTATTACTTTACTAAAGAATAAGATTGAAAGTCCTAATACAACTATTGAAAGACCTGCCCACAGAAGTGCCTTAGCTCCCTTTTCAATATGTTTGGCAAATAATAGACCTATTATTCCAAAGGTAAGTCCTACTACACCTACTACTAAAGCAATATCAAGCAGAGTTGCGAGTGGTGGTGCAATTATATTAAATAGGGCTAATGCAATAGCAAGGCCTAGAATAGCTCCAGCTGCAAATAATAGACCTTTACCAGCATCTTCCATTTTATCTATAGCCTTTCTTGGTATTAATAAGAATGCAATACCAAGTATAACCATGATTGCAGCCGCAGCCAAAGCACCTTTAATAGCAGGTGCTATAATTAAACTTGTTAAAGCTAATACTAATACCATAGCACCTAGACCTAGGGCTACTTGTAGCATACCTTCTCCAACCGCTTTTATATTTTCTATTCTTTTAGGTGGTAATATAACCGATAATAATGCAAATAATCCAACTATCATTAATGTTGGTAAAAGAGCACTTAACGCCAGCGGCATAATAAGACTAGCTAATGCTAATGAACCTACAAGTATAAGAATAGACTTGCCGACATCTCCTAGCATTTTAACTTTTTCTAGTGATTCTTCATCTAGTTTTTTAGTAGATAACTGTATTGCTTTAGTCAATAACAACAAAGTAACGGCAATAAACGGAGCGCCCATTGCTGCAACTATTAAAAGTGGTGTTGCTAAAAATAAATAACCTGCAAATTTAAGAATAGATTTACCGACATCTCCTAACAGAACTAAACCTGCAGCAAGGCCTTCCATTTTAGCCTTAACTTCATCGCCAGTATCTTGTAGATTATTTACTGCATCTACTACAAACTGTAGACCTTTACCAAGAGGCTCCATAGCAGGTGCTACCAATGCAATTGCCATTGCATTTTTAAGACCACCACCGCCACCTTCACCTTCTTGAATGGCAGTAACAGCTTCTGTTAACTCATTAACCTTTTCATATAAGTCGCCACCAACTGCTACGGCTTGAGCACTTTCTCTAGTGTTTTCTGCTACTTGCCCTAAAACTTCTCCATCATTGCCTAGTTTACTAAAGCCACTTTCAAGAAATTTTGCGATATTATTCATCATAGGTCTATGTGTCTAGTAGATTTTTTTAAGTATATAGGAACACCACTGTAAAAGTGGTGTTCCTTATTACTATATTATATATCTCTTACATCTTCGGCATTCTTAGCGATGGCGTAGAGATTTTTGGGGTTTTTGGCATCTTAGGTGCGTACTGCGATTTCATTGATGACATCGACTGCTCCTGTTGTTCTTGTTGTTCCCCTTGCTGTTTATTCTTAGCTTTAATGTGTTCCGACAGATTCTTTACGTAATACCAATACTCGTAGTAATACATGTTTTCGATTTCTGAAGGTTGCATTCTAAGATGAATACCCAGATAGAACTTAGTCTTAAAGTAATTCTCCAGCGAGATCTGAAATAATGAAAAGACTTTTGATGCCACCTGGGAAGTCAAGAGGGGCTTTCACCGTCTCTCCATCAAAGGTAGTTTCTAATTCGGTTTGTACACCGATTTTCATTCTCTCAGCTAGCCTATAGACAACCATAAACTTTTTTTCATCCCAACCCTTATATTCCATTTCTAATTGGAAAATCTTTTGTAAATTTAAACCTCTCCAATCCGATTGCAAATAGGGTAATACTTGAATAAATGCTTTATCAAACTCTTGTTCTTTTTCTTGTCTATCTTTAAGATATGCTGTAATCTCTTGCATGATACCAATTGTAGGTGGTTTCATATTTACAGTTCCTGCAGATTTAGTCTTAATAATATAAGTTCTAGCTTTAGAATCATAATAATCTTCAATTTGTTCATCTATAATAGATGGTACTAAATTCTTTACTGATAATTCTATATCTACAGTTTTCTTAGATTTTGCAGTTTTACCTTTAAGCATTAATTTATTTTCAGGCTCTGGAAAAGAAAGATCTCTAATAGAAAGTAATAAAACAATTCTATCTTCTTCTAAAATGTCTTTATACGACATTCTCTTCTCGCCCGTTCTAAATTGAGAACAAGATTCTACAATAGAATTTAACTTTTCTTCCATATCGATATAGTTATTCTCATCCATAGTAGAAAAATGTCTAATCTCTGCAGCTTTAGCAGATCTAATTTTAATTACACAATCCTCTGGATAAAATTTACCCTTAGATGGTAATGTAGTTAAATCTAATACATGCCACCCTAAGATGTCATCAGATGGTCTAGCTTTTTCTGGACCGAAATTATCCATATTAACTTTACCTAATCCAGTGTTCTCAATAGCTTCAACCATTGTTTCTGCTTCATCAGTTGTAGTAACGCGGGGCTGATTTCTTTCTTTTGCATCTAAAGCTCTAGCCATTGCTTCTTCTTTTTCCTGATCTTTTTTGTTAATTTTTTCGCTCATGTTATTTTTCTTTTAGGTTTTTAAGATTTTGTTTAATTATTGATTTTTGTTCAATACTTTTTTTAGATAATTCATCTTGTATTAGATTTCTAATAAAAGCACTAACAGAAATAGGTCTTTGTTCAGTTTCTAGGGCTTCATTTAAAATAACCCTATTGACCTCTCGGACCTCCTCTTCAGTTAAAAGTACCTGAAGTTTTTTTGTTAATTTATCACTCATAATCTGTTATTATTGGATTATTATATTATGTTTTGTTTTTTTAAAAAAAGGGGGATGAAAACATCCTCCTTTTTTAATTTAGTTAATAATTATTAATTTAACTCTTCAGCGTAAACATCAGATCTCCATGTAACTTCTAGAGTCTGCACATCTGCAGTTTCGTAGTTTAGTTCACCTGTAAAACCTAAGCCTGAAGTAATGAAACAATCATCAAGTGTTACTTTTCTATAAATATCACCCTCTCTATTAAACTGTACGATTACAATTGTACCTACATAGTTCTTTTTAAGACCTAATTCGCCAGTCTCAGGGTTATACTGAGATCTATACCATTGTCTTAAAGACTTGTAAAGGTATGCTTGATTTGAATCGTTTAAGTTTAGTGAAAAATTCACTGTTACATCGATTGCTGTTCCATCAGGCATTCCAGCGTAAGATCTAGTTGAGAACTTATACTTTTGCTCGATAGCAGCAACCTCTCTATGAAGAGCTTCCAAACCTGTAATTGAATTAATGTGTTGTAAGAACAGTTCCTGTCCAGCAACGCCATCCGGTGGTAAAATTGTTACCTCGAATAGGTTAACCTGTACTGGCTCAAAGTTCTTGCCTTTCTTACTAGTTTGGTCTTCTGAATAATGTGGTAAAGCCATATCGTTTATTTTATATTTATTTTATATATTCTCTTTTTTTACGCAAAGTTTCCTGATGCAATTTCACCTGTATTAAGTACAGTTACTCTCGATACTAGAATCTCTAATCCTTTAACTGGTTCAACAAACGTATCTAAAATACCCATGTTATTATCAATAACGTCTGTAGTGTTGTTAGAAGAATCCATGATGTTTCTGTAATCATATACACCACCATCTTTCTTCACTGACTCCATAAAGTTATCTGCTAAAGTTTTAATTTCTAATCTAGTCTGAGCATTATTAAACTCAAATAGGTAGTTTTTAAGAATTTCTGCTAATCCATCTTCAATGTATATAAGAGCTTCTCTTACATGTGCTGAAGAAAGTGCTGATTGAATTCCTTGCTGTGCAGTCTTGTTTCCTTTAATTGTTAAACCTACGCCTCTTTCGAATACGATTGGGTTATATCCAAATGGTTCAAGTACATCTCTATCATTCTTATCAAATGCAAATTCTAATGATTGTACTCCAGTTCCACCAACAACACCTCTTCTTGGACCTGCAATGATTGACCATGGCAGAGCGTCAGAGAATTTATCGATATAGTTATTTGAAATATAAGCCGCTGGTGGAATCACCTTAGTCTTACCGTTTTCAATAACATTTAAACCTGGACCGTAATAGAATCCGTAAGTTGCTCCTTCGTTAATTGAAGGTAAAGTGTATAATGCACTTGGGTTTAAGTTTAAGTTACCACCCGTTGCAACGTTGTTAACATCAAATGCTCCAGTTAATTCATTTAAGAATGATGGATTAGTTGAAGCTTTTAATTCTTTAATCATTGGTGCGTTAAGAATAGCAGAAGCGTTTTGTCTTTCTTTACATAAGAAAGTTAATTCTTCTTTATTTAATATTCCACCTGCTTCTAAAGAACCAAACGTATCAATAACATATCTAAATGTAATGTTATCTTTATCAATTAATGCATTACCTAAACCTGTTCCTGGCTTAATAGCTGATAATAATTCTGCAATTGTCTTGTCAGTTTGTGTCGCTCCATCTAAAGCAAACATTTTATATACACCTGCAGCATCTTCATATCTCTTAAGTGCGTAACCTGGTCTTGAAGAAACTGGTCTATGTGTTGTAAATATGTATTTAGTTGTATTACCATCTACTTGTTTAACAATCTTTAAAATTCTAGAAAGTTTTTGGTCATCACCTGGAACATACATACCTACTTTAGCATCTAATGTCATTACGCCATCTTCAACTGTTCCAAAATCATCTACTCCAGTTTTAGAGAATGTAAATACACCTGCTGTATTATCATCCCAATTCCATCCATCTGCTAATGTTTTAAACATTACAGCTCTAGAGTTAGGATCTAAAGTTGCTACATCAAAATTAGTAGAAACTGCTGATACATTAACTGCTAATTCAGTAATCATAGGATTATCTCCATAAGAAGTATTAAATCCAGTAGAACCTGAAGGAGAAATCTCCACAGTATAACCTGGATGGTCTGTATTAGTATATGTAGTATCGATATTTCCAACCTTTACATATTCACCGTTATTTACACTAGATAAATAAGTTCCATTTAAACCTAGATCTCCATATAAATTTGGTACAGCTGTTAATAAAATATTACCATTTACAACTTTAATACCTGTTGAACCTGCAAATGTAGCAGGAGCTCCAGCTTCAAATTCTTCATAAGATTTACTAATAGCACCCTCACATTCTATAGTTACACCTCCACCTGGTATATCTTGTATTCCAGCTTCTTTAATTTGTGTAAATTCACCTGCACTTGCAGAAAGTAAGAATTTTCCAGGTGAAACAATATTACTAGCATTTAAATTTGCAGCAGTTAAATTAACACCACCCGAAACAATTAATTTTTTATTATCGGACGGGTCTAATAATGCTTTAGCTCCAAATGCAGTTAAATCATTAATTGATGTTGTAGCAACCTGTTCTACTCTATGAGAAAGTACTTCGTAGTCTTGGTAAATGTTAAATCCATTACCTACTAAATCAATTGAACTTAATTCATCTTCTTGAATTGCACAGAATAAACCTGTTCTTCTAGCTTCAAGATTAACTAAAGTTTCAATGTATAATTGTCTTCCTTCATTATCTTGGAATTCTGGAATTAATGAACCAGTATATTGTGCTAATAAAGTTACTTCTCTTAAACCTGCAAATTTTGCAAAATCAGATTTAAATAATCCTTTTTCATTAAAGAATGCTCCGTAAGTCGGATCGTTATTTAATAAAGCTGGATCGAACTTTCCTTTAAATATGAAAACATCTACCATGTAATCAGATACGTATTCTGTATTATCAATACCTTCTGGAACGTTTCCTTCACCGTACCATTCTCTTGCTTGTACTTCAAATCCTCTAACATCAGAAGCTTGTCTGATAATAACTGTAATAGGATCTTGTTTAATATTTACAAATGAGATAGCGTGGTTATCGTCTTGATCTGCAGCAGATAATAATTTTGAATCTGAAGGAGTCCAGAACTTATCTGTGTCAAATACATCACTGTACTTCTTTAATACTCTATTTTGATCTAAATTATCTTTAGGTACAGACTGTAGACCTTCTAATGATGAATTAGTAGCTGGTGAAAATAAAGCTACTTTATCGTCATCGTCAGATGATGTCATATTAAGAGCCAAAATTGGACCTCTTGATAAACATTCAATTGCTGATCTGTGGAAAAACATATTTTTCTTTTCTAGTGACTTATCAATACCACCGAATACCTGAGTAAATTGTTCTATATCTTGGATAAGAACTGGAGTGTTGTAAGGACCCTTTAAAGATCTACCTACAACTAATCTAATTGTTTCCGCAGGAATATTTACGGTCTGTGACTTGTCAAACTCTAAACGATATACGCCTGAGCTTTTGAACTGTAATAAATTGGGACTTAATGCCATAGTTGTTCGTTTTTATTTTTTAATTCTTTTATTATATATCCCTATGCTTTTGTAAATTTATTTCAATAGGTCATAAATATCATATTGTAAATCTCCAGCCTGATCATTATCTTTAAATAGTATACTTTCCATCTCATCATGAAGATCAGGATCTATAAAATCCAAGAGCTCTTCTACAAAATCTGCATAGTCTGTTGTGTTAAAAAATTCTGTCGCAGTAATGCATGTCATGATGACATCATCGTTCCCCATTTGTGCCCCATAGCTTCCATTTGGTAAAGTACCAAAAAGACTTGCTTCGGTTACTGTAACTTCATCCGTTAAATCTAATCTATTTATCTTATATAATTTTGCAAAGTTCTGGCAAAAGATAGCTTTATTGTCAGATTTTAGTTTGATTCCTGGTTTAATAGTTTTTGCATCATGTCGATGTTTAAATTTAACTATCATTTCATCATCAAAATCATTTCTCTGTGGAAAAATACTTCTTAGATACTGAAATAAAACAGTACCATAAGTATTATACTCTACAATCATTTTTACGTTTTCAGAGTTAAATACGTCTACTGCTAAAGTATAAAGTACCTTTGCAAAATCTTCTATAACATGTTCGTTTGATTTAAACCTGCATACTTGTGTAAATTTAAAGAAATCATACATTGCACCTGGGCTAACAATAGACTTTATTTCTGCTTCGCTCATAGGATCTACCCTAAAGACATTAATAACAGATGAATCACCACCATTACCTTCTGCAATGTCTACTGAGAATACCCAAAAGTTTTCTTTATCTCCACATGTATCAATATCAAATTCTGGGTCCCATTCTAAGAAACCTTTTGTATCAATAGAAATATAATCAAACTCATCAAAGTCATGGTAGACATAGGGCTTCATTCTCTTTCTCATCTTCTTCATATCGACTGGGTCTAATAAAAGGTTGGATGAGCTAACGAATTCATTCCCATATTGTTTATTAAAGGCTTCGATCGAACCTAGGTTAGCAAGCTCTCTTTCATACCATGCTTCATCTCTATCAGGGTGTTGCCACCAATCAATTCTTGTCGCTAGATATTCATTATCACCTCGATCTGCCGCAGCATAGATTTGATAGAACTTATTAAATCCGTTTGGCGTAGATGTAATTGTTATTCTTGAGACTTTCGACGAGGATAATGTAGGATATACATTCTCGTAAAAAGAATCAGCAATCGATGGATGGACGTGGGCAAACTCATCTAGGTATAGATTATGGATTGTAAAACCAATACCGGATTTTGCTGTGGTTGATTGTCCTATTAGTCGACAACCATTATCACATCTTACATTCATCACATCATATTTAATAATACCAGGTTTCATAAAGAACGGTAAGTTCTCAATTACTGTTTTGGCTTTATCAATAATTTCTTTTGTTGAATCAGATTTGTTGGCAAGTAGCAGAGTATTCTTATCCATATTAAAGGTAACATACCATGCATTAAAAATAGATGCAGTTACGGTTTTACCCATTTGTCGAGCAGCAAGAACAATATTAAATCTATCATTCTGGAAATTCCTCAACATATCCTTTTGATAATCTCTTAGGGTTACCTGTTGAATACCCTCATCGGTCATTACTACTGCATACTTCTCTGCAAAATAGACAATGTCCTTGGCACATCTAGCTAACTCGGTAATTTCCTCATCAGTATATTCAAATACAATATTACCCTTCTTTAGAAATTGTCTACCCTCGTAGAATGGTAACTTAATCTTAGGACGATAACCCTGGTCCATTGCCACTAACAGATCATCGATCTGTCGGGTCGACCATACAATCCTATCAGCAGAAGCATTAACTCCTTCTTCTTTTGGGATCCATTTATTATCTCCTATTCCGTCTGACATTTATTCTTTTGTTGGTTCTATATCTTCAACATCTTCTTCAGATGCACCATGAATACCTGCTTGAATTGCAGCCATTAGGTCTTTTGTACCTCTTTGGATATTTTTATTACCAGTATCTCCACCAGCTCCTTCAATCTCTCTATTATCTTCTCTTTGCTTATAGATTTCTATATCTCTAGCAATTCTTTTCGTGCCTTCTTCTGCAGCCATTAAGTACATGGTCTGCGATTTAATAATATCTAACATTGACTTCTGTAGAGTTGCAAGAACTTCAAACATTCTTGGTGCTAATTCACCAGAGTCAATTGTTTCTAATAGAGTGGTTAGAGCTTTTTCACCTGCTTGTAACTGATATATTAATGACGACATTGTCATTTCATCCATTTGTTTTTTAGCAGCAATATATTCGTCTTTTTCAATAATATCTGCATCGAGATAAAATTTCATAAGACTGGTTATAGTCTTTTGTGCCTTTTTAGTTGCACTAGACTTTAATTCTGTATAATTTACTTGTGGTGCTAAATCAGTAGGTCTAGCCTGGATAGGTAAATCACCTGGATCACTTTCTACATCCATAACTCCGTCGCCAATTAGATCATCTAATTCCTGTCTTATTTGATCTGCTTGTTCGGATATTGTCTTTTTCTTTTCACTCATAATATGATATTATATTCTATATATCTAGCAAAATCCACCAGATCTGAATATCTATAATTATCTACTTTGGTTATACCTTCTTAATTGAATTGATGGGATTGCGTTATCGATAATTTTAGCCAAATGATTATCCCTAACAATATATTGTTGTAATATATTTCTATGTTGATCTTGGCCTATCGTCTTTTTAAATAATCTAATATTCGTCATCTTCATATTTGCAGGCATTAAAGACCATTGCTTACCAGCCACCCATCCTTCTGGAGATGCTAAATCAGTATTCTTATATAAAACCTGCTTTATACTTTCTGTTATAGGCAT
>Ga0187217_1000145_pt1 | contig 27381 bp, 39 predicted proteins | sample 15SPOviralmetaG_FD_130165 | JGI IMG/M metagenome (GOLD analysis project Ga0187217, IMG submission 130165) | Marine viral communities from the oligotrophic San Pedro Time Series (SPOT) site, San Pedro Channel, CA, USA - 15 SPOT_SRF_2010-09-15... | ecosystem: Environmental > Aquatic > Marine >... | reverse complement strand
TGCAATTGTAGACGTAGAAGAAGAACTAGATGATGACGAAGAAGCGGAATAGATCAATAAATACTAACTAAAAAAGAGCATGTTTTTACCCCTAGGGGTAAAATAAAACGAGTTTAATTAATATTCTCCTCTATAGCTCAGTTGGTCAGAGCGTGCGGCTGTTAACCGCAAGGTCACCGGTTCGATCCCGGTTAGAGGAGATTATTAATTTTCTAATAATATAATTAAATGTTTAGAGAATCGTGTATTATATTATTTTACTATTTGGGATTAAGTTATTATTATCTTCATTGCGGATTTGATGTTACTAATTTTTAAAAATAAATAATGTTTAATTATTATTAAATGTATTCTATTAACTTTGCTGTAACATTGTTTGTATTGATGTTTTTAGTTTCTGGAGGAAACAAAATTGTTGATTTTGGAAAAACAGAAGGTATAAGATTAGCTAACAAAATTGGAATAAATGATAATTACGCTATGTTAATTGTGTTACTAGCTGGTATTTTTGAAGTCATTACTTCTTTAATGACAATTTATGGTACGTATACCATAAATAAGGAAATAGCATTAACTGGATTAACTGGATTAATGCTATTTACTATAGTAGCCACTGTTATTTTTTACATGTTTCCCTTAAAATTTAAACCATTCATGTCAAATTTAAGCATAGCAACCAGTATTTATTTAATAATGAATATTTGCGCTTTTCAAGAATAAAATACTTTTTTAATATTATGTTTATTGATAAATTTTTCACAATTAAAACACGGTTTAGAATTTAAACATTCACCCATTTTATTAACTCTAATTATAACGAGTTCACATTTATTAATTTCGTTTACAGGGATTTTTTTAAGACCATCTTTTATAGCACTAACCTCTGCGTGAATAGAATTTTTTTCGTTATAACTACAGTTAATATATGTATTATACCCTTTTCCTACTATGCGACCCCTATAAATCAACACGGCTCCATGGTTAAAATTCATATCTGATTTAAGAGCTTGAAAATAAGCTTCTTGGAAAAACAGTCGCCTTATCATTTATAATTAATAAAATTATACTTTTAAATAGTTTCAAGATAATGCTGTAAAAACTGAACCCGAATCGAAATTAGATTGTACCATAGGCTGTAACAAACTCGAGTTATCAGGAGAGTAAGCAACTGCCTCGTTACTTTTAATAAATAAAAAATAAAAGACCAATGCTATTAAAAGTCCTATAATTACAAATTTTAAAATAGTTAAACCATTGTTGACATTAGAAGTTTCTTCTTCGGAATCAGACATTTAAAATAAAATAACATTTTATTTTAAATAAAATATACGCTTTATCAAGCAAAAAAATCTACCCCCGTCGCAATTAAAACAATAATAATTAAAATAATCAACCATACCCACCATGGCATCATTGGGACGGTGTACGTGGGACTAGCCATGGCGGCAAACGCGCCGTCCGACGATGACGGTGTTGCTACTGACTCTGCCGCCGCAGTTACTGGAGTTGGAGGTACAGTTGGCGCAGTTGGTTCTGCTGGTCCCGACGCTGATTTTGCTTCGTCTTCTAAATAGCTTTTCGAATAAAAGTTTTTTCCCATTTATACTATAAAAATATTTTTTTATAATATTTTACAAAAAAATAATTATATTAGTAAAATTTATAATAATAAATAAAATGGCTTATCGTCGGAAATTATTTATTTCTAAAGCATCAGAATTTCTAGGTATCATTGAAGATGATATTATAATTATAAATATGGAAAAAGGAATTTTTAATACTACTATTTCTTATTGTAAAAAACACGGCTTCGAACTTAAGTGGTCCTCTTCTGAATTTATTAGAAAATATTCAACAATAGCAAGAAGAATACTTGCAAATATAAGTTATGCTGAAAATTCAACTGAATTTAAAAAATTACTATTAAACGGTTCTTACAATCCATATGAAGTAGCTAATTTTACAAGAGAAGATTTTAATCCAGAATTGTGGAAGCAACTCAAAGAAATATGTATAGATAAACGCACTATTAAAAAAGAAAAAGTAGAATCTGGAATATTTAAATGTAATAGATGTAAATCAGATAAAACAACCTACTACCAAATGCAAGTTCGTTCAGCAGATGAACCGATGACTACATTTGTTACATGTGTAAATTGTAATCTTAGATGGAAATGCTAAATTATTAAAATATATATTATAATCTAACAGAGAAGATGGAAGATAGTTCTAAACTAGAACTAGAATGTTATATTTGTTTTGATAAAAAATCTGTAGAAAAAATAACATTTTTACCATGTATTCATTTTCTTTGTTCACAATGTTATGAACAACTTAAAAAGAATGAATGTCCTTTCTGTAAAAATAAATTAACAGAAGAAGAAGATGATTCTTATGATGAAACTGAAAATGAATATCACGACGCTGAATTTGAAATGTTAGTATTAGGATCGTTTGAAAATCGTAAAAGAAAAAAGAATAAAAGAAATGAAAAAAAAATTATGAGAATAATAAAAGATAATAATGAAATGATTATTTCTATAGGAAGAAGAAATACTTATGAAATTTTAAGTTCCTTAGAAAGTTAATTAATTCCTTCGGGAATTAACTTGTACATTTTGGGGTTTATCACCTTTGTATATTTATATTGTACTATTATTAAATGTATATAACACGTGTTAAACGCGGAGACACATATAAATATAAATGTGAAAATCATGATCTTGAAAGAATTAAAAAATTAAAAATACCACCTAATTGGACAGATGTAAAGGTTGATAAAAATGTTAATGCAAAAATTCAAGTAACGGGAGTTGATTCAAAGGGTAGAAAACAATATATCTATAATCCAAAGTGGATAGAAAAATCTAAAAACAATAAAAAGTTGAAAATTAAAACATTAAACCATGAAAAATACACAAGAGTTATTAAAAGTTACATTTCTAAAAAAGATTTATCCAAAGATTGTGTGATAGCAAATGTTATTAAATTAATGGATGATCTTAATATAAGAGTTGGAAATGAAACTTACAAAAAAGAGAATGGTACATACGGGATAACAACTCTTTTAAAATCACATTTAAAAGATAATAAATTAACGTTTATAGGTAAAAAAGGAATTCAACATACAAAAATAATAGAAGATAATAGATCATTAGATTTTATTCATAGAGTTAAAAGTATAAAAGGACCATACTTATTTTATGACTCATCTGGGAATATTATTTCTTCAAAGGATCTAAATTGTTTTTTAAAAGAAAAGGTACAATCAAATTTAACATGTAAAGATATAAGAACGTTTAATGCAAATAAAATATTTTTAAAGTTCATGAATAGGTTAGAAAAAGGAAAAACAGAAAAAGAAAGAATTAAAAATATATTAAAAGGTATAGATCATACAGCTGAAAAATTAGGAAATACTAGAAAAATATGTAGAGATTCCTATATATTTTCAGAAAATATTGATAAATTCAAATAATATCTATGTAAGTATTAAGGTCATGACTTATTATACCATTTTTTTCTTCAAAATCTAGTATAATAGTTTTACCCACACATTTATAAAATGGTAAATTAACAATGATATCATTTGGAGTAACATAATTAAAAGTTTTATTCCATAAATCTTGTTTTTTATAATAATTTATAAATTTATCAGATGCTAGCTTTGGACTACCGAATGTATAAACTGCTTTTACATTTTTACCTATTCTTTTTAACTCAGATGCACATAAAATAGCGCAACCTCCGCCTAAACTATGACCTCCTAATATAAAATTATCATTTTTTTCTATAAAATCTTGCATTTTATACATTAGCCTTTCTGTTCTAAGTGCAAAACCCCCGTGTACTCTTTGATTTTCTTGTCTTGGCCATTTTCTTGGAAATATATTTATATCATCTAATATATCTTTCAATCTTTGGGTACCAGAAAATACTATTATTTTGTCATAATGAAACACATCTACTCTTTGTATTAAAAGTAAGTTTAATATAATTTTTTCTACTTTCATTTAAAATATTTACTATAAATTAAATGTCAGAAAATAAACTTAAAAATGGTTATAACATTGTTTTTGAAGATATAATAGAGAATGTTTTTATAACAATAGCTTTGTCTTTTATATTAGATAATAAACGTCCAACTTTTGATAGAATTATGATAATAGCGGGTATTACAACATTTTACTGGATATTTATATATACTATTTTTAGACCTTTATATATTTATTAAAAAAAAATGATTTATATTAATAAATGATAAAGATAAAGAATTTTAAGAAATTAAAAGGTGATAAAAAAAAGTATGAAATTACATTTATTAAAAATGGTAAAGAGTATAAAAGAAAGTTTGGGGCATCGGGTATGTCTGATTTTACCATACATAAAGATAAAGAACGCAGAGAAAGATATATTTCGCGTCATAAAAAAGATCTTCGTACAAAAGATCCGATGAAACCCGGTTATTTAAGTATGTATATTTTATGGAATAAACCTAGTTTAAAAGCAAGTTTGGACGACTACAAAAAAAGATTAAATGTGTATAATAAAACTGGTAAGTTTCCAACTGCTATTAAGGACAGTAAAAAATTGTCTTTTGGAGCTATTATCCCCTTTGAGAATACGAGTCTTAGTATTTTATCTCCAGATATACAATCTCAAATACAAAGAGAAGTTTCGGCGAGTGATATACAAAGACGAGCAAGAGAGTTTTTATCTGGTAAACAAAAGATTATGAGAATTTTAAGAAATACTGGGAGACGTCGCTATAATATAAGCGGAGAACCTAGATTTATTAATAACTTACTTTTAAATTATGATATAACAACCGATGAAGGATATAAAATAACTAAATTAGCATATGATTCATTAACAAAAGATGATTTTAAAAATAAAAGTTTTTGGTGGAAATTAGTCAATGACGGTTTAAATCAAATGTATGAAATATATTCCGATTCTGATTCACCAATTGGGCCGATCATGACGGATTTCCCCAATGATAACGAATGGGTAAATTTTGATAATAACCAACAATTATTGGTTGCATTAGTGAATAGAGCAGGTCTCATGTGGGATTTTGTTGAACTAGACGAAGGTATTGACAGGGCCTTGGATAACCTAGTTTCAGGTTGGGACACTCTAGACCTTAACTCATTTGGTAAAAAAAACAAATTACCAAATAACGTAATTAATAAGAAACTTTACGAGTCTATTAAAGAAAAAATTAAGAAATCTATAAAAGGACGTAGATGGGGAGCATATGATTCCGGGAGACTTGTAAAAGAATACAAGGCAAAAGGAGGTAAATATTCTGGTAAAAAAGGTAAAACTCCTTTGGGAAGATGGTATAAAGAAAAGTGGGTAGACGCGTGTTCATGGCCTAAGAAAAAACCTTGTGGACGCAAGACTAATGAAAAGATAGCTTATTGTCGCCCGAGTGTTAGAGTAGATTCTGCAACTCCTAAACTCATACAAAGTTTATCTAAAAAGCAGATTAAATCTAGATGTGATCGTAAAAAGAAAAATCCGATGAAACGAATTACTAATTTCGGTGTATCAACACCGGATGAGGCAATCCCATACGGAGATGGTTCTTGGGTAATTCATTGTTCATATCAACCCCATGGAGCGCATTCTACTATACGTTATAAACCTTTTTCAGAAAATCCATATGATTATTCTTATCACTATGGAGTTTTTAATGATGGAAGAGTTAAATATTGGTCTTCTGGTTCTGCAAAAATGCCACCTCCATCAAAAATAAGAGAATTGTTGAAGAATCATTATGAAAGAAAATGTTTAAGGAAGGATTTAACAAGACAAAATACTTTTGACTTTTATATATCTGAACCAAGAGGAACAAATATGTTCGGTGTAATTTCAGAAGAACGTATTAATAAAATGAGAAAAGATTTTTATAAAGAGTTAATACAGAATTCTGGATTAATTAGTGATAAAATACAGAAGTCGATATACAAAAGATGTAAAGGATCTTTTACAAGTGAAAGATGTAATATAATATTTACAGATTTAGTAATAAGTATTTATTTTTCTTTGATTAAAAAGTACAAAAAAGAACCAAAGAATTTATCAAAGATGTTGGAACTAGTTAAAAGATATGAGAAAGACACCGGTGTTAAAATTAAACCTACTAATATTAGTATCTCAAAAGATGACATCGTGAGAATAGGAGAGATGGTATATTTATTACAAGATCATTCTTTTGGGGCATTTAAAAATGCAGATATTACATTTCTATTATACGAATATCTAGTAGAATTGAAATTATTAATTTAAAAATAATAAATATAAATAATAAATGGAAGAAGTTTTTCCAGCATTTTCGGCCGGTGTAGTTTCTACATTAATATGTAACAGTCTTGATGTAATACGCGTAAATTATCAACTTAATAAAAATATAAAATTTACAAAAGATATATTTTATAGAGGCCTTGGTTATGGTTTATTAACAATACCTAGTTTTTGGTCTATTTATTTCCCCACTTATAAAAACACTAAAGAATTTCTGCCGAACTCTATAGCGGCATATACTTCTTGTTGTATAGGAAGTATTATTACGTCACCTTTGTGGTATTTAAGACAAATGGCACATACTAAAAAAAATCATTCGTGGGATACACCTATTAGTATATATTATAGAGGTATTATTGGTACTTTAATTGTAAATCTAAGTTTTACTGTTCAGATGCCAGTTTATGAATATCTTAAAAATAAAATTGAAAATAATACTTTTAATATATTCTTAATAACCTCTTTTTCTAAAACTTTAGCTACTAGTATTTTTTACCCATTTGATACTATAAGAGCAAAAATAAGAAATGGTGAAAGTTTAAAGGGTATGAAACCCAGTTCTTATTATAGAGGTATTTCTATTTATATATTGAGAAGTGTGCCTTATCATACAAGCATTTTTTGTACTTATGAATTCATAAAAAATAAAATGTAAGAGTAAGCTTGTAAAAAACAATCGGCTAGATCGTCTTTTTTTTTATTATTTTCAAAAAAATCATTATGAGATTTTAATAAATTTCTAGTATGTTCTATTCCTAGATTTTTATTTTGTCTATACTTACATTTTGTTTTATGTTCAATAACTATATTAGAACATTTTAATTTATATTTGGCTGGATAAAATTGTATTTTTATATTTCTAGATTGTTCATGTTGTATTCTTAAAAGAAAATAAACGTATAAAGCTGTGCTCATAGTTCTCATTTTAGGATTAAAAGATGGTTGTTTTTCTAAAAGTACTATATCAGCTTCTAGTATATGAGGTATAGTATCTAATTCTTCAATTGCTCTAAGAGTTTCATTTGAACCACTGCAATCTATTATATGCCAATCTAATATGGTTTTATCATTTGAATCTATAAGACAATAAGCTAGATTTTTAATACCTATATCAAAAGAAAGTATCAACATTATATTTAAACTTTTATTATTTTTTTATATAATTTAATCATTTGTATACCTATAATAGCTATAAACATTATTTACAAGCGGTAATTCTTCTTCTGAGGTTTCACTTATATCATCATTATTAGAATTATAAAATATAATTTTAAAAGCTTTATCATCTGTTCCAAAACAACATAAAAGAGAACCCATTTATTTTATATTAATAATAGGTAATAAACTTTTTAAGCTTTTTTCTTTGGCTCTTTTTTTAATATTAAAATTGTTTATATCATTTATATCCCACGAGATAAATATTTTTGACTCGTCTACCTTAATAGCACAATATCCTTCTTTTATTAAAGATTGTAAAATAAAGAGAGTTAAATCTTCTATGTTATATATCGGGAAACCAAATAAAAAATAAGGTACATTGTATATAAATTTTAATTGACCATTTTTAGATAATGTATTAATTCTTTCAGAGAGTTTACATAAAATTGTATTCTGCATATCTTTTAATCTAATTACTTGTCTTTTTTGCAAATTTACAGCTTCTTTTAACGCAGACATTTAATTATTAGATAGAATTTAAAAAAATTAAAAAAGCGTAGTAGTATCACTAGGTTTTTCTTCTTCATCGGATTCTTCTTCATCGGATTCTTCTTGTTCTGATTCTGAGTCTTCTATTTCTTCACGTTTGTTTACAGTAATAGAATCCTTTTTTGATTTTAATTCATCAAAACTTTTAATTTCATCTGGGTTTAAAAAATCTTTTCCAGATTCCATTTTTTCAACTGGTCTTTCTATAGGAACTACCGAAATGTCTGGTTCTTCTTCTGGTTCTTCTTCTGGTTCTTCTTCTGGTTCTTCTTCTGGTTCTTCTTCTGGTTCTGGTTCTTCTTCGTCAAAAACTCCAGAGAGATATTCGCTTAAAATAAACTGAATAGGTATCTGGTTACCAATTGTATCGTTAATACATGTTGCTATAAGAGGAAATAATGTTTCTTTCCCATTTTCTATAATCTTGGGATTATAGAAAACATGTTCAGACATCGCTATAATTATTTTATGTAAAAATGTATTGATGTTAGGTACTTTAATTTTAATAGATTTATCATTTGCAGATAATCTAACACAAGCTAATATTTTAACATGACTTACAAATATAGCAGTTATAAGATCCATTAAGTATGGGTAAGACTCTTTAGTTTTTTTTATTTTTTCTTCAAGTTTAAATTCAGTCCAGTTTGGAACCGCCTTTAAACATAATTGAAATTTAGAATAAGATACTTTATTATTATTAACTTGAGATTCTAACAGTATACCTTTTAAAATCTCGTACAATCTTGGCTGAAGAGAAGATATCAATTGTTTTGTATATTCATCTTTTGCAGCAACAAGAACGTTTACATTTAAACTATCAGACATTTATTTAATGATAATTTTTTAAATAATTAAATTTAACCTTAAAAATTAATATCAAATATACTTTAAATGTGTACCCCATCTTCTTATATAGTACAGTGGACTTTAGATGAAAAATTTATGAATATGATATATAATAATCTTGAAAATAGTAAGAATGAAATAGGCGGAAAAATATACTTCGAAGATCACGAATGTTCTAAAAAAGGAATATGTAATAAAATTATAAAAGACTTTAAAATTTCTAACGGAAACGGAGCATCAGTTATTACCCCATATGGGGTAATAAATTTTCATACACATCCTAAATCAGCATATTTAGGCGAAAACGCCGTTTATGGATGGCCATCTGGGGAAGATATGGCATTAAATTTATCATTTGCCGATAAGAAATGTTTAATTCATTTGGTTTTTTCACTTGAAGGAGTATATGTAATAAATGTTAAAAAAACAAACTTATCAAAAAAGGACAGAAAAATACTTGAAGAAGTATTTAAAATGACACATGTCTTTAGAACTGAAAATAAAACTAAACAATTGAAAGATTTTAAAAGTTTTTTATCGCCTATTATTAAAAATACTACAAGAAATGCGGTTAAATTATGGCTAGATCTTGCAAATAAAATATCATTAAAAGATTTATATATATTATATAACTCTGTTAATGAAAAAAACCTTAAAGTACCAGACAATACTGAAAAAATTTTTGATATAAAATTAGTTAAAAATAGTAAAATAGTTAAATTCAAAGGTAATTTTGTTTCTATGAGTTGTCACAAACAATCTTTTTATGGTTAAGAGCATCTACAACGTATATCTCTAATTTATCATAAAAATTAACAAGAATTCCTTTTTCACATCCAAGATTTAATAAATATTTTCTCAATTGATTTACTTCTTTTAAACTTATTCTAGTGTTTTGAGATTTAAGTTCCAATACGTATTGAATTATGGAATCTTTGTAAATAACAATATCTGCTCTTTCAAAACCTACATATACACCTTTATAGATAATTGGAACGGTTACTTCAGATTGAACAATATATCCATTTAATTGAAATTCTGTTACTAATGCACATTGATATATATTTTCTTTATAATAGTTTCCAAGACAATTATTTACTTCTCTTATTGAATCAAATATTTGTTCTTGCATTTATATTAAATTTTCTAATATTTTAAACCATTTTCGATACATATCTGGATTAATTTCATTGTCTTCATTTCCATCGAAAATAATTGCGTCTTTTAACCATTCTTCATGACATTCGTGACACCTTTCTATATACTCCAATGACATGTTTTCTTCTCCAGAACGTTGTCTTTTTATAATTCTAGTGTATGAAATATTGGGATGAGTCTTGATATAAATTTTTTTAAATTCTGGTATATCATCTATAAAATGATAAAACCATTTATTATATACTTGGTATTCAATATCATTAATTTTATTATTTTCATATAACATCTTCGCAAATATAAACTTATCTGTAAACACGGATCTTTCACAAAAAATAACATCGTAATTATTTTTGAGAGCTTGTTTAATTTCTTGGAGTCTTGAAATATAAGCAGACATTTGAAAACAAAAAGAGTATTTTTCTTGATTTTCATAAAATCTTTCAATGATATTTTTTTCGGAGTCTTTAATCGTGACCCAAATATCAACTGGCTCTTTTAGAAAATAAATTTTCTCACAGCCAGAAAAATATTCTTTTAGTTTTTCAATAAATGTTGATTTTCCAGAACCGATATTACCATCGACAGTGTATATAATTGTCATTATATTATATAAATAAGTCCTATCTTTAAATTTTTTAAAAAAGTGTGATATCCTCTATTTTTTTAATTAAATTTTCATCTTTTAGAGATCTTGAATGTTCATCTAAATCTTTTATAAGATATTTTTCTTGTACATTTGATTTATCAGACTTTATCTTAAATTGAGAAATTTCCCATCTAAGGAAAAAACTAGTTTTAGTGTAAACAACGCCTACACAGTTTAAAAGAGCAATACCATTTAATTCCGATTCGACATCTTCTATAGAAAACTGGTCTTTAGATGAAAAAAACATTGTGCTATCATCGAAAAAACAATGTAATACGTTATCTACTATAGCGTTTTTATATATAGAAAAACAATCTTCTACTGAAATAAATTTACCGAACCAAGTTTCGCTATTTAAAGACGTAAGTTTTATTACTTCATCTGATATATCTTTTATTTGTGAAACTTCAGAATCTGTTATAGTTAATTTTGCTTTAAAATTTTCCTTATTTAATACCAGATTATTCTTATTAAATTGCATAAAAAATTCGGAATCGTCATTTATTAGCTTCGAAAAAAATATTTCTTTTTCAGTTTTAATAGGGTGAAACAGCTTTAAATTAAGATCCATTTATTATAAAATTTATAAAATAAAATTGAATCTAAAACGAGTTACAATTTCATACATTGATGTAAATAAATAATACCTTTCTTTATAAATATTGAACATAAAATTCTAGATTTTTTATTTAAACTATTTTTTGTTATTTTTTCCCCATTTGAGTTAAAAAATTTCGATTCAGAATCAATATTTATATGTAAAGTATTTTCCTCGTTTATTAAAAAAATAGTTGGATAAAGTCTATTTATAAATAAAATGACTTCTTTTAATCTGTTATTAGAACTAAGTGTAGCATCAATATTTATTTTAATAAAGTTTTCATCTTTTTGAGAACAATCTATGGCATCGGTGATTCCAGTTTTAAGTATTAGTAGTTCATCTTTATAATAAACGTCTTCATTTTTAAGTTTAATTTCTAATAGATTTATATTTTTTGCAGAAATCATTATATTATATATGTATATTATAATTATGTATATATACCGAACGGTGGTTTATCTATTTTTTCTTTTTTAGTTTCAATAAATATATTAAGAGCTTCCTCAAAGTCTGCAATATCTATATTAAAAAGAGTATCTCTTCCAAAATTTTTTCTAGTATTTATAATCATAGCTTTTTCAATAATACTATTTATATCTCCTCCATTTCCATCAAAGGCATAAAGATATTTTGATAATAATTTTATTATATCATTTTCTTCGCAAGAAGTTTCCCATTCTTTTTCATTTACTTGTTTGTAATATATTTTTGCTAACTCTTTTGATGTATAAGGCTCTATAGTAAAAGTCCACGGAAATCTTCTTCTAAGCCCCGGGTTCATACTAAAAAAAGATTGATTAAGTTCTTTTTTATAACCAGCTATGATGCAAATAATCTTATCAACATTTTCGGTTAAATATTGATTAATAGCGTCTATGCATTCTTTAGCATACATATCATCTTGCCCGGGTTGAGAACCAAGAGAATAAGCCTCGTCTATTAGAATAACGCCATTTTTACATCTATCTAGAGTTTCAGTTGTTTTAATTGTTGTACCACCTAAATACTCCGATATTAAATCTGATCTTTTAATTACGTTAAATTTTACTTTCTTGAATATACCCAATTTTGAATATATTTTTGCTATTATGTAAGACACGGTAGTTTTACCAGTACCAGGTGGACCTTCCAATACAGTATGTAACATTATAGTTTCGTCTATACCTTGTACAAAAAATAATATTTGATCTACTATTTGATTTTTAAGTTTATCCATACCTATCATATTCTTTAATTCTAAAAGATCATCTAATATATTTGGTAGTAATTTTATTTTACTTGGTAAAAATTTACGTTGTCTCTTAGAAGGCAAAGGTTTTGTTTTATAGTCCTTTATCATTTTTATAAGAACATCTAGTGAATCTATTTTATAGTCTTTTATGTCAAAAAAATTTTCGTCTATAGAATCAAAACTTAATTTCTTTTTCATTTAATAATTAAATAATATTATTATTTAGTTGTTAATATTAGTAAAAAATTATTTACACATATAATATAATGGAAAATATTAAAAGTTTTATATCAGATATAAATAAAACTGAGAATATTAGCTTAGAAAAAAAGATTAGTGTTTTCGAAAAAAAGTTATGTAAATGTTTTAAATTATACGAGGATAACGTGGGATTTGAAGATTTTAAAATGACCGAGCTTGATTACTTAATACTATATACTATATGGAAAACTCTTAATATTAAAAATTCAATAGAAGCTTACTTAATAATAATGTATTCTTATTATAAGTTAGAAGATTTTCATTTTCCTATTAATAAATTTTGCATTAACGGCGTGTACGATATAATCAGAGAAACAAATATAATTAAAATAATAAATATTTATTTAATATAAATATGTCTTACGAACTTTATGATTATGACCCATCTTTACCACCTATTTTGATGAAAACCATACCTCTGGGTTTTGGAGGAGGTCCAGTTATAGAAAAAAATTATGTAATAGGCTCTGTTATATACACTGATGTTAATTTTGGAAGAGTGGAAAATTTAAAAGACTCCGTTTATGTACCAGATCCAAATTGGAAAATGTATCCAAAACATATGTATCCATCTATATTTGGATTTTTACCAATTGATACGGGTATAACAACTTACGAAGCAGATAAAAATCATTATATATATTATCAACCAAATTCTGATATTTCTAGGAATTACTCTAGAATGCTAAGGGCAGTTTTTGAGAATAAAATTAAAAGAAAGAGAATAGAACCTATTTTAACAAGTGAAGAAAAAAAAGAACTTCTCAAAAATAAGAAAAAAATTTTAAAATCAACTGAAGAACAATTAATGAAACTTAAAAGTGAAGTTTCAAGAGATAAGAATAACTATGAACGTATAAAAAGAGCTGAAAGAGGTAAAGAACCATCGAGAGAAAACATGTTTTACGAACAAAAATATAGACAAGGTGAAAAAACAGTTGAAGTATTAAATAAAAATATAGCGTCTCTAAAAAAGGAAATTGAAGAATTTAAAAAATAATTTAAAATTAGTAACTAGTTAATATAAATGGACTTTTTAGTCCCATACGAATACAAAAAAATATTCTCAACCGAGCATCAAGCAAAACAAATAAATAATATATTACTTAAATTTGCAAATAATGAATATATTATCACAGATGCTACATCATGTATAGGAGGTAATTCCTTTTTTTTCGCACAATGTTTCAAATACGTAAATTGTATAGAGTTAAATGAGAAGGTTTTTGAAATTTTAAAAATTAATATGACTAATTTTACAAATAAAACCCTCTATAATTGTTCTTATAATATACTCAAGAATATTTTGAGGCAAGATATAATCTTTTTAGATCCTCCATGGGGAGGATCTATATATAAATCTAAAAAGAAAATAGATTTATATTTAGACAATACTAATATATTAGATATAATAAACTCGTTGTACAATAATACTAGATTAATAGCACTAAAAGTACCCAATAATTATAACAAATCAAGTATTCAAAATAATTTTTGGAAATCTAAGATATTTTCTATAAATAAAAATCAAAAATCTATATATAAACTAATAATTTTTTATAAATAAACTTAAAGAATTACTGTATTTATTAATATGAAATATCTGTACGGTTGCCCGAGTGGTTTAAGGGGGCAGACTTAAGATCTGCTGGCGAAAGCCTCATGGGTTCGAATCCCATACCGTACAGATATTTCATTTATTTATTTAAATTTATTTTTTTTTACATCTTCATAAAGAAGTCAGCAAGAACAAGAGACAAGAAAACAATTAATGCAACTATTACAGAACTTACAACTGGTGTACTTCTATGATGAGCCATCATTGAAAAAAATTCCGTTAAATAATAATTATCCGTAGACTGTGCCCATTCCAAACCAGGCGCTAGAACAAATGGTATAACTAAATTAAGAACTACAGAAACAATTACAACCATGGTGCTGAAACCTACCGAAACCTTCATTTGATTTATTATTAAATAAATATTTTTTTTTTAAATTATAAATATTAGTTTTTTTCTATTTTTACTTTTTGTTCTTTTACTTAAGAAAGAATGATATTTTTTTGCTAGTTTATAAGACTTCATTTTCTTATTTTTAAGAACCCTAAGTCTTACCATAAGTATCATAGCAACTTGTTTAATACGTTTATGTGTATACTTACCAGACTTATAAAGTCTTTCTAACTTACGAATAGTTGTCGCAGTGTCAGAATAAGTCTTATACTTAATAGGTATAGTATCTTTTGGATTTTTATCTATGTAAACATCAAAAGACTTTTTTGGATTTTTTGGATTAAACAAAAATTGTTTTTTACCAAATAATAGTCCCCCTCTTGGACCCAGACGTCCAGAGTCTCTTAGACTTAATGCTATAGCAATTGCTTGTTTATGTGGGTATCCTTCTTTCATCAATTTTTTAATTTTATATCCAACCGGTGTCATTTATTATATTTAAATATTTTATAAATAATAAACATGGATATAAACATGATTATTTATTACATTTTAACTTTAATACACGTTCTAGTGTGGTTATTTGTAATTTTTGCATTTACTAACAAAAGATTAGCAAGATTTAATTTGATGTTTATAATACCTATTATTTATCTATTACAGATTTTACCTTTTCATATATTAAATACTTTAAAGATGTACTTTAATAAAAACTCAGAAGAAGACAATGTAGATATTGAAAAGGCCATTGGATTTTATTATTTGAAAAATGTATTCTACGACTCGTTTCAAAACCCATTGTCTCCCCAAGGAATGCTTATCTTAGGAGCGTTGTTATCTTATAATTTTGCATAAAAATAAATTACCTAACTAATTATTGCACTTAGGTGCAAACAATGAACATTTTCTTTTTATCTCTTTGTCCAAAAACGTGTGCTATTATGCACTGTGACGCACACGTGCGTAAAATGATACTTGAGTATGCTCAAATGTTATGTTCTGCGCACCATGTCTCTGGAAAATACAAAAATCAAAATCTTTATAAAATAGCCTTTAAGAATAATCCTTGTACTGTTTGGACAAGAACAACAACTGGTAATTATTTATGGTTATATACTCTATTTATCGAGCTCTGTAAAGAATATACTATTCGTTTTGGTAAAGTACACTCTTCACAAATCAAACTTCAAAATTGTCTTTCTTTCATTCCTATAGGAATACCACGTGGTAACATAACAAGAGTGCATCAAGCGATGCCAGAACGTTGTAAACATAAACTTGATATACGTGCATATCATAATTATTACAATATGGAAAAAACATATTTTGCTAAATGGACCAAAAGAGATCCTCCATATTGGTATACAAAAAAAAATATAAGTTTATAATAAATGAGCTTCAAAGAATTTTTAATTAAAAATTGTGGTAATACAATTATAATTTCTTTTTTAGTGTTTAAATTGTTCAGTATAATTTTTGAAGAATTATGTAATCCAATTATATTAATGATAGCAGACCCAAATGGAGAACTAAGACAACATACTTTTTCTATAGGTAATCAACAAATACGCTACGGCGTAGTTTTAACTTATTTAATAGTATTTTTATTACTCATTTACTCGGTTTATGTTTTTTCTATGAATCAGATTTTTTAAGTTTAATAAAGTATTGATCTTGATCTCTGTATAATCCAGATACAATTATACCCTTTACGTTATAATAAGAATAAAGACTTAGTTTAATTAGATCAGATTTAAAATCAAAGAATTTAGTCTTTAAAAATTTAAATTCATAATCTGGAAGTTCAATTAAGTTAGATTCGCCCTCGCAGTTAATAAGAATAATAAATGGACCATCTTCAACAAGAATCTCTGGATCTGGAATACACATTTCTTTCATTAAAATATTAAATGCCTTTTTCATATTTTCTTGATAAACATTTTGTGTAGTTTCTTTTGGTTCTTCAAACGGATTTACCATAAAAAATTGAATACCGTCCGTAGTCATTTTTTATAGTATTAACTATAATTTTTTTTTAAATAGATTAATCTTCCGAATCTTCTTCCGAAGATTCTTCAGAATCATAATCTGAATCGTCTTCCGAATCTTCCAAAAATTCAAGATCTGATTCGGTTACCATTTCGAATTGTTTTTCAATAACTTCTTCATTTTCAAGAGTTGGTACTTTTAGTTTTGAAGGAAATATGTCCTTTAAAATCTCCAACTGTTCGGCTGTTAGATTCTTTGAATCATTTACAAACTTAAATCTAATAAATAGATCCCCAAACTTGCCCGGTTCACCTATAATAGGCATCCCAAGACCGGGTACCTTTTTAAGTTCGTCATCTTCGCTAAAAAAATCTATTGTATCTCCGGTTATTTTTAATAATTTTCCATTTAGATGTTTAAGACAAAACTCTGGTTTATAACAATCATAAATAGATAATTCGTATTCTGTTAAAAGATTATTTCCGTCTCGAATGAAATGTCCGTGTTCTTCTATGTCAATAGATACTACTACGTCCCCGGTTTCATAACCTTTGCACTCATCCGACATGTGGTTAAATCTTATTGTCTGTTCATCTATAACACCTGGTTCTATCTTTATAGAAAGTTTCTTCTTTTCTTCGGTAAGTGAATTATCTTGATTTAATTTTTGTCTACGAATAGCAAGTTTCTTCTTAGCACCCGCGTATACTTCTTCGAGAGTTACACTTAGAGTAAAGTGCATGTCTTTTGTTCTAGGATTAATAGGGTCTTCTTCTGAACTATCACCAGATTCTATTTCTACTATCCTCTTCTTTTTTTCCTTTTTATTTGACTCAAGTGATATTTTTGATTCCACAATTGGTGTTTCAGAACTTTCTTCTTGAAGAGATTGTAATACCTCGGGTGTCATCGCCTTTGCAACATTTTTTGCAACATGTCCAAAAATACCAGACATGTCTTTTTCTGTCATATTTTTACCTTTTTTAATACCCGGCGGAGGCTCCATATTAGAAGCAACTTGTTTGGCAATACTCATCAATTTATTAAAATCTGGAACTTGTTCAGCCATTTTAATAAATTGATTATATTTTAAATAGTAATAACAAACGTATTATTTTAAATTTTTACAGATTTTTTTTTACTAGAACTAGAATCTTCTGGAGCTATAGTTATAGATCTGTTATACATACCCGGGCCGCGCACCTTTTTTGATTTTGGTGGATTTTTAAGTTGTTCTATTTTATCAAATGCATCTTTACCTTTATATACTTCCGAGTTATCTACTATTATAATTGGAACTACATCTATTTCTATATCGGATTCAAATTCATCATGATAAATATCAATGTAATCAATTTTGTAATCAATTTTGTAATCTTTTAACTCTAGTACTTTAGAAATAATATCTACAGAAGCTTGACAATCCTTATGAAAAACAACAGTTATTGACATTTACATTTTTTAAATATTAAAAAATGTAATATCAAACGAAACTTATCTTCTTCTTCTAGCTGTATAAATAGACTTAGTAACGATTGTTTCTTGTTTTATCACCGGTTCAATTTTAGGTTCTTCTATAATAGATTCATCTTCTAATGTTTTTATTAATTCTTTTGCTTCTTTAAGAAGTTCTTTATCTAATTTTCTTTTCTTTGCTCTAACATAATATTCCATAAGAGTTTTTTTATCTTTTTCAGCTATAGCTTTAGATATTATATCTTTTAGTTCTGAAACACTTATGAATTTTTTAGGAAATAATCTTTCATATTCTTCTAAAACCATTGGAAGAGTAATTGTACCAACAATACGCTCGGTTAATCCAACTACATCTACGCGATTTTTTAATGCAAAATCTATTGCATCTTCGTTTATATTAATACGTGAAGTAATATTATATATAAATCCATCTGTAGTTACAAATTCACAAAATGCGGTTTTATTCATAGCTGAAAATATATCTTCCTTTGTTATTAAAGGTCTTCCATTTAATTCTTTAGACGGTTCTATGAAATTAGAAGGCAAAAATGTTCTCTTTTCTTTAATTTCTTTCATCTTAATTTCTCCCCTTTCTAATTTATAGTCTTCTATTTTTAGATACCAATAATAACCTGGAAAATCTTTTGTATATTTAAAATCTTCTTTGCTTATGTAACAGAAAGTAGGAACAGTATTCATAACTATTTCGACTGATGTTCCTCTAAATTGACCCTTTTCAAGTACAACAACTTCATCCGAAAGATCTTTTGCTAAGCAATTTACTGTTCCGTCTTCATTGAATGATTTTACTATAAAAGTCATTCCATCTATAATATATTCTTTATCGATGATTATTCTTTTAACTGGTAGTTTTTTCTGAGAAGGTTTTATACTGTATATAGTATATGTAATATAATTTTCATCAAGATTTTTAGGCTGTATAATATTTTTTGGTTTTTCTTTGAGAAAGTCAAAGTCGTCTATTAAACTATAAAATTCCTCTTTTTGTTCTTCTTCTAAAATTTTAGGTTTTTCATTTTCTAAGAGCATAATATAATAATCGTACAATCTATGTTTTTGTTCTTTTGATAATAGATTTATTTCCTCCCTAGAAGAATCTCTTTCTTTAATTATAGACTCAATATAATCTATAGAAGAATTTATAGCTGTGTTAAAAAGTTCTTGATTTAAAGTATTTTCAAATTTAACTTCATTTAAATCAAATGATAGCAAAGTTTCATCTTCTATTGGTATACCTTTACATTTTTCTTCTAACCATTTACACTTAAATTTAAGTTTATCAATTTCTAAAGAAAATGAATTTGGATTGTCACATGTTTCTTTGTTTGTAAATCTTGAACACGTATTTAGTTTATCAAGCGGTCTCTTTATTATTTTCTTTTGTGATACTCCTTCTCTAAAAAGTTTTGGTTTTCCTCGAGAATCTAAATATTCCACTAAAATATAACTATCTGATATAATTCTATTACCAAATGAAGTATCAGCAAATATAGCTGGACCTTCTATTATTATAAAAGAATCGTCTACTAATTGTTTTAGTTCTGAACTATAAACTGGAATAGAATCCTCATTAAAATCAAATGGTACTCCATATTGTTTTTCTTCATCTTTTATAACCGTGTATACTTCTCCGGGATCTGGTATTCCAATTCTAGGTCTAATCATATAATTTATAGTTCTTACGGGTGTTTTAAGATATTCATAATATGTTTCATATTCTACTGGACTAAAATTAATACGAGATGTTGCTACTTTCTTATTACCATATTGTGTTATAAAATTCATTATATTAGAATATAATTCAAATGAATCATCTACAATTGTTACATTAAATATAATAGCCAACTGTTCTAGGTCTGATCTAGAGTAATTTTCTTTTATAATATTTCCATCGTCCCCCCATTGATAAAACATAGGATAGTAACCTCCGTATATGTAATTATCACCAATCTTAATATAATCTAATGCAAAATCGAGCCCAAATCTTTTCTTAACTGGTTTTTCGAGACTTAAAGTAGGTGGTTTATAAATGTTATTTGCTATCTGAGCAACTCTTTCTAGTCTTTCTTCTCTTGCAGCAGATTTAATTACTCTTATAGCTTTTTCAAATAATTTATCATTCTGCATAGTTTGAATGTAAACTTGTGTAATATCTCCTCTTAAACTGTATATATATTCTTTAAAATTATCAGAATCTATTTTTTCTGTTAGCATTCTTAATCTAGAAATATCTGCGATTTCAAAATCTCCTTCTGTTATTAAAAACTCTGTAATGGTTGGTATTAAAATACTTTGTTCAAATGTAACATTCATTTTAACTTCATCTAAAAATTTACAAAGTTTTGCATATTCTTTTTTAATTAAACTTGAATAATAAAGGTAATCTTCAAAAGATTTTGATAGTCCAAATACTATATTTTCTGCTAATATAGAATATTTTTCAGTATCTTGCAGATTACATGTTTCAAAAACAGTGCTTAATTCTTTTTGAGTTTTAATTCTGTGAGAAACTTTAGCTACGCGATATATTCTTCTAGATGGTAGTTTATTTCTTTCTCTAAGCAAAAATCTAAGTTTATAATTAAGTTCTATATAGCCTTCTGGTACTTCTAGAGAAGAATACTTTCTTAAGGATCTAGACCATTGAATTTTCTCAGAGTATTCGGACATTATTTCTGAAATTTTAAGACTGGATAGTTCAGTATGTTCTTCTTTAAATTTTTTAAAGTTATGATTAGAATCCTCTAGTTCTACAGAATAATAATCGTAATTGCTTGTTTCTGGATTCCATCTTAATATTTTTTCTATAGTAGCTTCTTTATTTGTTAAGTCTATATCATCTTCTGGAAGAATTCTAGGTGTTTCATAACTTAAAAGATTAATTATAGACTCATCTCTTTCAACAAAATCGGATAATTTATCAGAAAAATTTTTAAATATAAAAATTAATTTATCTACATTTTCTGAATAGTTAGAAGAAGAATAGTTAAAAATATCAGCTTCAACTCTTTCTGATAGAACTTGTGCACCGGGGTAATAAGTTGTTATATATTCCATTATTTTATATATTCCTTTTCTTCTCATTTCTTGTATTTTAGTCCTTTCTTGAAATAATTTATCAAGAGGTATTTGCCCAGTAGTAGTGATATTTTCAAGATCTTCTGAATAATTTAAATAATAAGAAATCTTTCTTATTTTTTCTCTTAATACATCTCTAGATTTTCCAGATAAACGTTTGCTATTATCTATAAGAATATCTTTTAGATCTATTAAATAATCTTCAAATGATAAATATCTTTTAACCAATTCTTTTCTCTCACTTCCTGGTAAAGAAGTTCTTAATTCCCACGAATCTACTATTTCGGTTTCAGAACCTTTTTGAGATTTAAGCTCTAAATATAAAGGATCGTCAAGGGGTTTTATAGTTACGAAATTATCATCAGAATCGTCAATGTTTTTAAGATTTATTCCTTCTTTAAAGGCTAAATAACCAATTTGTCCCTTTTGTTGATAGTTTGAAACTTCTTCGGTTTCTATATCTGGTCTAGAATAAACATAATCTTTAAAAAGAAAATCAGAATTTATCTTATAAAATTTATCATTTTCTTCTCGAAGTATTTTACGTAATGCTAAGAAATTTTCGGGATTTTCTCTAAATTTGAATACAAATTGTTTATTTTGTCTTAATCTTTCTATGTAAGACATATATTTAAATGTTCTCACTCCTATACATTTTAATAGATCATCTCTAGACATCTGTCGCAGTCTATTCTTTAATATTAAAAGTCTTTGAGAATATACTTCCTCTGAAGGCGTGAGTAACTTTGCACGGCCTTCTTTTATTTTAAGATCTTTTATTACATTACTAACTGGAGCAACCATTTTAAATTCATAATTATTTTTTCCAGTTTCACTATTATATACTAATTTTTGTATCTCAAATGAGGATGTATGGTATCCTATTAATTTATTAGTTTCTTGTAATTTTTTGATATAATCTTCTATTAGAGCATTTTCATTCTGGATAGAACCAGATATTTTTCTATCATAATATTCATCTACTTCCTCTGCTTTTATACCCCTTGGTAATTTTGGATAGGGTATTCCATTTTCTTTTGCAATTCTTTTATTATATTTTATTTCAGACTCGTGTAATTTTTTTAACTTTTCTTCTAATGGGAGATCTAAGTCAATTTCTTCTTTTTTACCATCATCATCTTCAGATAATTTAAGTATTTCGTATTCTTTTCTTAAAATATTTATAAATTCTCTGTTGAATTGTTCTTCATCTATTATTCCCATTTTGTAATTTTCATTAAGAGAATCCTTGTATTTTCTTAAATTTTTAAGGATTTCTGCCTCGTCATCGTCTAATGTATAATTTTTTGTACGAATATCTAGGTAATATCTTGTTTTTAACATTTCAGCATCGTAATCTTCTTGAGATATTCCATTTGTTGAAATTAAATCAGATAAAGTGTCTTGCCATCTTTCAAGATTTGCAATCTCATCATAAATATCATGATCTATATTATCTGGATCTTGATCTTCCATTTATTATAATTATATATTTTAAAACTTATAAAAATTTTATAAATATAATTTTAAATGCAAACAGTTTATATACTTAAAAACTGTATTAAATCTTATAATGCATTGGTTAAATTATATAAAACTCCACATTTATCAACTGTTATAATAATAGTTGGTAAAAAACAAAGTAAACATCTTTTATTGGACAAAAGAGTAAAAGAATTCCCTTTTATAATAAATACATTACCAACTAGTATAGGGTTAATACCTAAAATAGCAAAAGTGTTACCATTGAGATTATTCTTAACTCTTAGAAATCATCATTATAGACTTAAAGAAAAAAATAAGCTTTCTAAAAAACAACCTAGTAAAAATTCTATACAAAAAATAAATACTCAAGATGGTGGAATAGAAATTATTTTAAATAAATAAATGATATATATAATAAAATGATAACATGGGATTTTGATGAAAATAAAAATTATATTAAAATAGGTAAATATAAGGTTCTTAATAAAAAAGATGCAGAAAACGCAGCTATTATTCTAAAAGATATTGAATACATTATTAAAAAATTATTTTTAAAACTAAAAGATTATAAAACTCCGGAAATTAATTTATTACTAACTACACCTTTTAGATTACAAGAAATGCAAAAATTGGAAGATCAAGGATCTATTAAATTTGAAGGATTAAATAAACCAAAAGATGTTACGAAAACATCTGAAATTAAAATAGGTAAAGATGGCTCGCTAAGAGCCAAAAGCAGATTAATATTTTTGACTTTAAGAGATACAAATGGTAAATTAAAAAAAATAGATCAGTTGTACTCTTTGATAGCACATGAATTAACTCATACGTGTTTAAACCATGTAAGATGGAGAGAAGATGATCACTCTCGTAAATTTTGGAAAATTTACTCTTTACTTTTGTTCCTTCTTCTTCGCCCAAGCCGTGGCAGCTGATTTAAAAGCTTCTTTATGATTATAAGAAGTTCCAAGTTTTATTTTTTGTTCAGCAAGATACTCCTTTACAAAAGTATTATAAGCAGATGCTTCTCTTGGTTTGCGCTCTTTCTTTGGTTTTTCTGATATACAAGATCTTAGTTCTGAAAGCTCTTTTTCTAACTTATCAATTCTTTCTGCTGTATCCATTTATCTTTAAAATTAAAAGATATTCTACTTTTTAAACGAATTTAAATGTTTTTTACAAAGTGGATATTTACCATAATAAGTTTTGCAGAAAAATTTTTCTCCACACTTTTTACATTCATGTCTATGTTCTTTTTCTTCTGATATTTCAACTAGTTTTTTGAGTTCATCCCAATTTATTACTCCATACTTATTGTAAATTTCACTCATCTATTTGAACACACTCAATATTAAAATTTCCTAAGAAATCGATACCAGTTGTATCTCTATACTTCTGAATATAAACTACTTTTTTAATACCAGATTGAATGATAAGTTTTGAACATTCTTTACAAGGGGACAATGTAATATATAAAGTAGCGTTTTTACAAGATTGTGTAGAAGTGCTAGTTTTAAGAATAGCATTTGCTTCAGCGTGTAAAACATACCAATGAGTTATACCTTCTTCATTTTCACAATCATTTGAAAATCCAACTGGCGTTCCATTATACCCATCAGAAATAATAGAATTATCTTTTACTATAACTGCCCCTACCTTTTTTCTTTTAGCATAAGACATTGTAGAAAATTCTTTTGCAACATTTAGGAATAACTTATCATATTTTGACATTTATAGTATGATAAGTTAAAACTTTAAACTATACACGCATAATCTTCGCGAAAAAATTCAATTTTACTTTTAACAAATATACAAGAGTTTTTATAATTTTTATTTTCAAGTTTAAATTTTTGATAAGGGGTAAGTTGCCACGGCCATAAAAGAAGAGATTTGTATTTACTTATCGGATAAACTATTTTTTTATTATTCAAAGAATGGATGACACGTGTTATAACTCGTTTCCATTCTGCATGATAAGATTTTTTACTACTGGTAAAAGGTTCTATTATAATTTTAGAGTTTTCATCAATAGAAGGTTCTGTTATAATTTTAGGGTTTTCATCAATAGAAAGATTTTTAAAATGAGAATTTATTCTTGGTTTTTTATTACTGCCCATAAAATTAAAATGAAACTTTTCACAAGAACAATGACAGATAGAACAATAAGTACCCGGTTTATAATCTCTGTATTGAACGAATTTGCATCTTGGATCTTGTTCAGACGTAAAGTTTTTAATTAAAGAATCTTTCTTAAAAATATGTACATGGCTTGAAATAGGATCATAAAATGGACCGGGTTTATCAGAGTGTGAAATATATATAGGCTTTTCTGGACCTTTACCTCTTTTTTTAATTTCTATATGTTCAAGAGCTTCTATAGATATTTTTTTATTATTATAAATCATATTCCATTCTTCTTCTGGAGTTTCTTCAATTGAACGATATTCCTCAATTGAAATCATTTTATTTATTATTATATTATTTTCTTAATAGGTATTTTTTATAGTAATTTTTTCATAAACGACTCTCAAATACTTTTATTCTTTCATTTAACTCCTTTATGGTCTGGACTAATAAAGGGATCATTTCTATATAATTTACGTGATAAAATTTATACCATAATTTACTTATGCCCATAGTTCTGTAACTTTAAAGAATCCTGCTTTAAAAGTTATGAGGTCGTCCGAATTTGCTCTTTTTGCTTTTAAATAAATTCCTTGTGACCCAGAATTTGCTTTTCCAGTCCCATTTGTATAAACTGCTGCCCCATTTATATCTCCACTACGACTTCCACCTCCTCCATTACCTCGATAAATTATATTATAATCATCCCCGTCTACGCTTGGATTATTAGAAAATACTAATCTTGCGGCAAATGTATCATTGCCATATCCATTTATGGTATAATTTACAGATACTTCACCATATAAATTTGTTCCTTCTGTTTTGATAAAAAATTTACTTACTACATCATTAAAACTATAGCCACCAGTATTATTAGTTTCAGCGTCAGTAAAAGGAAGAATATGAATTTTACATACTGTTCCAGCAACTCCTCTTATTGTCCCAGACACTCGTAAATTACCATCTACTTCTAATTTTTCAGTTGGACTATATGTTCCTATACCTGCATTACCATTAGATAGTATCGTCATAGCTGCATCTCCAATACTAGTGTTAGTGGAATTTGTACGCATATCAATTCTCGGTCCTCCAATAGCATATTTATCTGCTCTCATTTCCGTCCAAGAATAACTATCAGTAGCATTTGTGTTGGGATATAATTCTATTAAATCATTTGTCCCATAAATTTTATCATTAACTTTGATGTCTCTAAATGTTACAGAGTCATTTGTTCCTACAGATTGTCCTATACTAATTTGATTACTAACACCAGATATTGTTATACCAGTCCCAGCATTATAAGTAGTATCTGTGGAAGAAATAGTAAAATTTGGATATGTTCCAAGAATACTAGTAGCACCACCTTGTGTTAAATTAACTACTTGATCTGGAGAACTATTGCTAATTGTTGTACCAGATATTGTTATACCAGATCCTTGGCTATATGTAGGGGGAAGATTAGATAGAGTAGAACCATCGCCATAAAAACGCAAAGCTTTGACACTTCCGTTAACATCTAATCTATTTGTAGTCGGTACATTTCCAATAGCAACATTTGTACCGTCAGTTGATATAGCAAAATTATAAACTATTTCCGAGGACAAAGGATCGTAATACAAAACTGCAGTTCCATACCTTTGTCTTATTGGTTTTACATAAAATCTATTATTTCCATCAGAGTTTAGAGAAGTTCCAGTTGCATTAATTATTATAGTGTTGTCATAAGTATTGGAATTGCTATCATTACTAAAACTACCAATATTTACAGAATCTTGTCCACTTCTTTTTTCTCCAGCTACATAACCTATATTTACAGATCTGTAACCGGTATTTTGACGTCCAGCTTTATAACCTACGTTTATATTATGTGACGTCGAAGCCAATTTTCCCGATTCTGTCCCTATATTAATACAATGAGTATTCGCACCAATTGAAGCACCGGAAGACTCTCCCAAACATATATTGTTGTAGCCATCCGTAACACCTGCTCCAGAAAAGACACCCATAAGTATATTTCTAGAAGCAAAGGCCGACAAAGAAGTTCCAGCAGACCCAATAACTGTATTAGATACTAAATTATCATTCCTAACTATACTTATAACATTGTCTACCCATTCTATAGGATTTGTTCCTTTGCTTACTAATATTTGGCCTTCTGTTCCTATAGTCGGATTGGTACCAACAGACAATGTATCTCTAATTTTAGTTTGTCCAAAAATTTCAGTATCACCATTTATATATACACTATTTGATAAACTGCTTGCTTGTACTAGGTCATTAATTATGGTGTAAACCCTTACCGCGCCGCGCTGATTGCCGCCATTCCCCGTTGCTCCAATAGCTAATGTTGTTCCATCATTTGATAAATATACAGAAATTCCAAAAGAGTCTCCGGCGGCTTCGCCGTCTATGTCTAAACCCAATTGTGACCAAGAGCCAGAAGAAAATTGATATACTCTTACATGACCGCTATTTGAACCACCGCCGTCAT
>Ga0187217_1000143_pt1 | contig 27578 bp, 39 predicted proteins | sample 15SPOviralmetaG_FD_130165 | JGI IMG/M metagenome (GOLD analysis project Ga0187217, IMG submission 130165) | Marine viral communities from the oligotrophic San Pedro Time Series (SPOT) site, San Pedro Channel, CA, USA - 15 SPOT_SRF_2010-09-15... | ecosystem: Environmental > Aquatic > Marine >... | reverse complement strand
TCCTCTGGTTCCTCTGGTTCCTCTGGTTCCTCTGGTTCCTCTGGTTCCTCTGGTTCCTCTGGTTCCTCTGGTTCCTCTGGTTCTTTAACTGGTTCTTTAACTGGTTCTTTAACTGGTTCTTCTGGTTCTAGTTCTTTAACTGGTTCTGGTTTTGATAAATATTTTCTTCGCCGCATTTATAAATTTAAATATATTTTTTTTATCCAGATAATTCGAGAAAAGTAATATTTTCGTGTTTAATGAGAATTATATTTTCAATTTGTTTAATAGATGTTGGATATTTTTGTTCAGTTTCTACATTGGTAAAATTAAATTCAACTTTTCTAATATTAAAATTTACTATACAACCATCGGTGTAATTTTGCAAACTTTTAATTTTAATAACATTTTCATCTGTAATAGATGCAAATAATTTATCAAGTTTAAAATTTGTTGTATAAAGGTCTAAATTTTTCTCATTCTCTTTTACTTTTAAACCTATGTTTATAAGTTCAGAAGGTCTCCATCTAAATGAAGAACTATCTTGTCCGGATACAAGATATTTAATATTATTTATAAAATATAACTCTTCGTTTTCACTAACATTTTTAATTTCATTAATATCATTATATATTTTGCAAAAAGACAATTCATTAGAGTTTTTAGATACAGTTTCTGCATAATCGTGTCTTTCTTTATAGTCACAATAATTAACTCTATATCCACCCGCCATAAAAGTATCATAAATACATATTTTACCAGATTCGTCATACATGACATCAAAAATACTACCTCTGTAATAAGAATTTTCGATTTTTAGATTTGTTTCTATTATAGTATTATCACGGAATATTAGAAACTGTTTATTTTTATCTTTATGATTTTTATAGAGCATAAAAACAGCTCTTTTGTGATTTACTTTTTTTTTAGTAAATACATAGTCTCCATTTTTAATAGTATCTAAGTTTTTTCTTTCAAGATATGGATAGTTTGGCAGAGGAAATGTAAACCCAGTATAATTACGGTTCCAATAATTATTTAGAATAAAAATAACTTGTTCTTTAGTTTGTTCACACGTAACTTGATTTGACATCATAGTATGATATACATATACGCTTTAAATTTATTTAAAGATTAGTTTTATTAACTTAGAGTGAATGAGCTTTTCAGAAAAAGAAAAAACTCTTATTGATTATCTTATCAAATATTATAAGTCTAGAATTAATTTTTTAAAAGATATACTATATCAAAAAACTCCTCTTAGTCTAAGGCTTATAGATTGGTTAGTTACAAATTATTCAAAAAAATATAATATAATATATCCTTTACAGAATTCTAGAGAGATTAAACATTTTAATATTTATTTAGATTATAAAAATCAATTGAAAGCATACTCTAAGAAATTTTTTGATCCTTTTTGTAGACAAAAAAGAATAGTTATAAATCCAACCACTTTTAATTGGAAAATATATGAAGAAAATAATACAAATGGATTTATAGTAACAACAGTTGGTCAACTTAATTTTTTCAAATGGTTTATAGAAAATAAAATTTACGAATATGCAATATCAAATATAAAATTGATCGATGCTGATATGATGAACACTATGAATAGTAAAAATAAAGATAAGAGAACAGTTCTTTCTCCATCTGCTGTAAAGGGTATATATACTACTAATAGTAATATTACAATAAAATTTCTTTATTAATAAAAATATATAAAGTATTATAACATTATTAATTATAATGTCTAATAATCCTCTTATAAGATGGCTTTACTCGTGTGATAAAATAGTAAAAGATTTAGAAAGACCCGTTACACATTTTATGTTAGATGGGGGAAAGTTAGACTTAAATAAAGATTATGATACTTTTCAAGATATATATGCAAAAAATATTCTTGAAAAGAATTGTATAGTCGAACTTAAGACTGAAATATTTAAGTTATTTATAGATTTTGATGTTCTGGCAATCGAAGAAATTGAAATAAAAGAATATGTATTTTTAATACAAGATATAATTAAAAGTATTTATAATATAGAACCTTTGTGTATTGTAACATGTGCTGATAAAAATAAAAAAATTAAAAGAGACTCCGTTGAATATTTAAAACAAGGGTACCATTTACATTGGCCAGAAATTTTTGTGAATAAAGAGATCGCTATCAAAATAAGAACAGTTATAGTCGTAAAATTTACTACTATATATGGTAAGATACCTGGGTTTTTTGAAAACTGGGAAAAAATCATAGATAAAACTGTATATGGACATAATGGAATACGTTTACTAGGAGCTGACAAATGTAGTATATCAGATGGAATTAAAAATTACGAAAATAGAGTATATGTAATTCATTCCGTTTATATAGGAAAAGAAATGAACAAAGATATGACAAGTGAATATATAAACAATACATTAAAAGCTGTAAAAGATACATCAATAAGATGTTCAGAAACAGAGATTACAAACCATAATTCTCTACCAGAATATGAAATTCAAGAAGATACAGAAGAAGAAAAATCTGGATTTGATAATATTAAAAAAGACGATTATATATATTCCGCAATTCAAAAATTTTTCATAAATTATGCAATTGGTTACAGAGCAGAAGATATAAGAAAAATAGTTAAAATTAAAGAAAAAGAAATATATATAATCGAATCTAAATCAAAATTTTGCCAGAATATAGATGATTTTCATAGTAATAATCATATATTTTTTAAACTTACTCCTTTTGGTTTTTGCCAAAGATGTAGATCTGAAAGATATGGTAAATTTGGTTGTTGTAGAGATTATTCTTCTAATTTAATACAAATATCTTCTACACTGCAGAGCGCACTTGGATGGAAAAGACCAAAATCTAATGTTAAAATTGAAACAAAAGATTTTAGTATTCCTAGTCTTCTTGAAAAATTGGAAGGTAATATTACAAATAAACCTAGATTTTCTGGTCCTCCGAAGAAAGGTAAAAATAAAAAATAAATATAGCAACATATATAAGTATATTTCCTAAAACACTAAAGTTACCATTATCATTTAAAAAATCAAAACTATTTAATATTATGTTTCTAATAATATTAGAATTTATTATTAGAAATACTAATAAAGTTACAAGAAAAGCTTTAATATTAACGGTATTAAAGATATCTTCTTTACTTGATTGTTCTACATTTGATTTTTTAATATTACTGTCTTCTAAAAGTTCCTTATCACTAAAACTAACTTGTTTACTATTTTTATCTTTAACTTCTTTTTTAGGAAGTTCTCTTACGTTACACTCAAAATTAGTCATTGTTTAAATAGTATTTTTTTTAAAATTAGTATTTTTAAACGTTTAAAAAAAAATATATTTATATTATTAAATTATAAATGCCTAGCCCAGCAAGTTTAACATTCCTTACATATAGAGATTCTGGTTCACAATCTGTAACTTCCACTATTTTACCAAGTGAAGATGAAAATGTAGTCTCTCGATTTCTTAGTCAAGGACCAAGAGTTTATCTAAATGGTTCGGGTGATAATATATTAGATGAAGTTCTAGGATCAAGTGAAACTATTATAAATATGCCTAATAGCATTACTTTTATTGTTCCAGATGATTGCGATGCACTTTCAAAGATTCAATTTTCATATTCTTGCGATTATACGAATACCAGTGCAAGCTCGCCGATATCAAAGAGTTTAGGTCTTGAACTTATAAATAAAGTAGAAGTAAGAGTTGGAAATGAATTGTGGGAGACACTAAAAGCTGAGGATATTTTAGGAAGAATTGTAACAGAAGGAGATTATTCTACTTCTCAAGAAATATACGAGACTATTACTTCTATTAGAGGAAAAGATGTAGACTCTACTTTATCGGATCCCCAAGAGAATGCTTATAATATTCCTACTACAAATCCAGTTTTTATATCTGGAACATTAGACCTTAAAATATTTTCGGGTTCGGGAGATAAAATAAATAGTTTTATTCAAGCTGGTGCTCCCAATAACAATGTCCGTCTTAAAATTTACTTTAATAATTTAATACAAGCTAAGTCTTTTTCAAATGGAACCATTACAAATTTTAGACCATCTTTAATTGTTAGAAAACATTTATTTACGGATGTAGAAAAAAAATATGTAGTTGACAATGTTATTAATTCTGTTATACATACTTCGCAAAATGTTTCAAGTATTTTAAGTATAGGAACCTTCCCATCAAACGAATTAACTGAATTTACATTTCATGTAGATCTTGCAAATATAAATATTAATACTTCGCATTTACTCTTATGTATCCAAAGAACTGCCTATGGAGACAACGAGAGTTCTGGTACATTAAAAGGTCAACTTACAAATTATACAAGAGCTTATGGTCAACCAAATGGATCTGGAAATGTAAACCCGGGGCTTTACGATTGTATTACCTCCGTGGACTTAATTATTAATGGTTCATCTGTAACTGGTAAACTACCGGCGTCTTATCTAAAAACTAATGCGAAGAAATTCTTAGGATTAAGTTCTATAGTAGAATTTCCTTATTATTGTATACCTATAGCTTCTAGTAAATTTGCAGAAGATTCTCTTGTAATGTCTAAATTATCAAATAAAAAATTAATAATATCAACAAACGGCAATTTATTTGGAACGACTGTTATTTCTACATCTCGCAAGATTGTAGCAAATATAACAGCTGTTGGTACAAATATAGTAACGTATGTTGGGGGTAATTGTTCTAAACAATTATCAAATTAAGTTTTTTTTAAATTCAAATAAAATAATTTTAATTAAATTAATTTAAAAATTATTTTCTTTTATATATAATAAAAAAAAATGCCCGGACAGGGAAGTATCGCCGTAATTGCAGCATGGACTAGCACTGGTCATCAGGCCATGCGTAACGTTGTAGAGATTGTTGAAGATGGGGGTTCGGATATTGTAACCGGTTTCATGCCAGAAACAGAAACTCAGCGCACTCTTCTATATGGTAGCAACTTTGTTGAGATTCAGCCTTCCTCTGGTGCTGCGACGGGAACACTTAATACATCTCAGACATTTACTTTTAGCAATGATGTAGATGCTATTGGTGAGATGTGGGCACGTATTAAGGTTGATTTAACCCTCACTGGTAGCGCCACTAGTCTTAAAGAACTACCAGCTCTATCTATTGCACGTATAATTGATCGTATGGAAGTTATGGTAGGAAACTCTACATGGCAGACCGTTGAAAATGCTGATATTTGTGCTGTCGCGGCTACCACGCTATCAAACGGAGCTTACGATGTATTTGATCAGCAGGCTCGTGGACTACAAAAGTACGAAGACGTACTAAGGGATCCGGCTAATCCCGGCGCTTTAGGATCCTCCAAGAATACGTATGTCGCGTGGGTTCCTCTACCATCATTTACACAAGGTGGACCAGAACGTGCCCACTTAACAGCTGGTTCTCCTCATCAAAGTGTACGCGTAAAGCTAACTTACGGTGATAAGAATTCGATACCAGGTGTCAGCGTAGCAGAAGGTCTTGAAGTTCAAATTTGGAATCGTCAGCACGTAATGTCTAACGCCGAGCGTGAGCAAATTCGTAATAACACTGTAGCTAAGACTCTTCATACTACACAGCATATTGAGCATACTGATTCAGCTGGTACTGCCAGTACTGTTACAGTCGAACTTGATTCTCTATCTCTACTATGTTCTCACCTTATTATCTGTGCTGAGAGCACAAATGATACACCTGGTACTTCCACTGCTTACCTCAAGAGCGCGGAGTTACTCCTCAATACCTCTTCTCATTCTGGAGTTCTAGAGGGTTCTTTTATGCTTTCGTCTACCGGTGCGTCTATGGGTCTACAAACAAACGTAGTAAACCCAATAGAGACCTCTGGTGTTCGTCGCGATTTCTATGTGTTCCCGTTGGCTGCAAAATCTCATGGACCAGATGGCTGTCCTACAAACCGCTTCGACACTATTCGTCTAAGGACAAAGTGGGGAAACTTCCCAGGAAAAGTCCACGTAACAGCTGTAGGTACAACAACGGCTGTATACAAAAACCAGGCAGCTGCCATACTTTACTTCTCGTAAATTAATTTTTCAAATTTTAAAAAAAAATAAATAATAAAAGAATTTTATATTTTATCATTATTTATTTTATATTAAGTTATTTATACAGATACTGACGTACTTGGCGGAATAGATGTTTTACGCTGTAAAGTCGATTGTCTTAAATTAGTAAACGCAAGATTAGAAGCGCTATAAAAGGGAGAAACATCATCCAATTCAGTTACTGCCTCTAAAATTGGCTTTTCAGATTGATCACCCATAAGTGTTTTATCTGTATACATTTTCAAAACATCTTCATTTGCACTCACTTGTGTTTCTATTTCTACTCCGTCGGCTATTAAACCAGTTCCAAGAACAGCTTTGACAGCGCCTTCAGAAAGAGAATAAAGAGATTTTGTTCGTGTACAGTAAATTATAACTCCTACTAAAATTGCCAATAGAATAATTAAACTATTTCTTGTAAACATTTATTAATTATCAAATATTTTTTTTATTAAATTTAAATACATCTAATAAATTTCCATTTTAATTCTTCGCATATACCTTTCCATATTACTTCTTGTTCAAATAATTTTTCTCTACTTTTTAGAAGAGGAAAATAAATTAGATATTCATCCATATTTAATATTTGAAAAAATTTGTATAAAGTGTATGAATAACTTAAGAAGTTTTTTCTATTTTTAGGACAATTTTTTTCAAATGGTTCTTGAATTTCTTCGAACATCTTAATTAATTTATTTTCTAGTTCATTTGAAATTATCAATTGTCTATTTCCGGTAAGTTTATGTATTATATTAGGAATATGTTCGTAATATTTATTCAATTTTAACTTCTTAAGATAATCTTTAACTTTTTGATATGTTATTAATCTTTTATCTGTTATTCTTTCTTTTTTAATTTCTGCAAGTAATAGTTGTATTATATCTGTACTTATATTAGTACCTTCTCTGCCTTGTATTTGATTAATCCATTCTTTAAAGTGATTAGATCTTTTATAACTGAATGGTTTTATAAAATCATAATTTTCGTAAGAATTCCACTCTGGCGCCATTGTTAAATTTAACTTTTCAGTATTACCACAATCGTAACATGTTGATAATCCTTCTGATAAACACTTTATAGTTTTAGAATTACATATCTCACAAATAAATGCGGTGGTAGAAGTTTTAAATCTTGAGATTCCGTGACATTTTTCCATAAAATTATCATAAGATTCACCCGTGTTTTTACTAGAATTTATAGAAACAAATTTATGTATTCCTTCATTTTTATTTTCTTCTAAATTTGTTTCTTTTGATTCTTCATCTTTTAAAAAATTAACCACTTTAAATAAATATTCTGTAAGATTTTTATTATTTTCTATATCATCTATTTTACGTTCTAGGGTGTATCGTTCATTAAAATCTTTACATTTATCTAAATTTTTTTTATACAATTCTAATTTTTCTTTTTCAAGAACTATATCTTTTATTTTAGCATCGTGTTTTTCTAATATGCTAGATCTATCATCAGAATGAGCAGCTCTTTTAGAAATTTTAAATGTATTCATTTTTATATTAATTTATTATTCTTTTAAACAAATTAATATAAAATTATATCTCAATTAAAATATTAATGTTTTTATTTTTTAACAATTTATTAACAATAAAATGTATTAAAACTATATTGAAAATTAGAAAAATAAAGTATGTATATTCATTTAATAAATATTTACTTCTAAGAGTACTCAATGAAAATACATGCTGTAGAATAATTCAAAGAAAATTTAGAAAATATATTAAATTGGAAGAAGAATGTCCTATATCTCATGAAAGACTCAAATATCCATTTGCATGTTTTAAAATAAATAAAAAATTTTTATATTATGATTTTGAAACTATTATAAGATATTTTAATAAAACTAAGGATTTTAGAGATCCATTAACAAGGGTTAATATTGAAGAAAAACAAATTGAAAATCTAAATAAACTAATAAGATACTATTATGGACATAGAACAAATAAGATTTTAATAACCGAACAAATGATTAAAAATACAGAACTTAGTATAATAGCATATTGTCTCAATGATTTGGCAAATGAAATAAATAGTTTTCAAGAATTAAATATAGATGATATATATAATAGTTTTTTACCAAGATTGATCTATTATATACACATACTTATTAAAAATCATGATTATAGATACAATCTTGTAATATTAAACGCATTTAAACATTGTATTAAGGACGACATTAAAAATAGAAATATTATATGCGATTATATTTTATTATATGTATGAATATTGCTATAAAAAACTATATAAAGAAAATTTTGATATAAAACTGTATTAATCACTATGTATTGTACTATTTGTGATCCAAAAATGAAATACACAGAATGTATCTGCAATGATCATATTAGGCAATTTGAAGAAATACATAAATCTATAAAATTTACAGAATTTTCTAATTTTAAATTAGTCAAAACATGGTCTATTTCTACAATGACGATGTGTGCAAAATTTAACTCCCCTATAAATATAGAAAATTATAAAGCTTGTTATGAAACGAAAGAGTCAAAAAATAAGTTTTATAATTGTCTAAATATTTATTTAACAGTAAAATATCAAAATAAAAGTAGAATTTCATTGAAATTATTTACAAATGGTAATATACAACTGGCTGGAGCCACAAATGTCCATTCTGCTACTTATGCTATAAGAAAAATATTTAAAAGACTTATAAACATAAATTGTTTTAATACATCTAACCCTTTCATATCAGACATAAGAATATGTATGATAAATTCTGACTTTAAAATAGATAAAAATATTAAACAACCTTTTATGTGTTCGTTGATTGACCAATTAAAAATACAGACAGACATGAATATACTTAGATATTCTTTTAATCCTTCTAAATACCCGGGTATAAACATTAAATTTGTTCATAACGTAAATGAACAAACAACGTGTTCAGTTTTTAGACCAGGTAGTATAATGATAACAGGTGGTAATAATTTAAAAAATTATAGAGAAATTTTATTTAAGATATGCAATTTTTTAGAAAATAATAATGAAATATTATATTAAATGTTATTAATAGATAAATTAATTAATTATAATATAAAAAATTTTAATATAGCTTCAAACAGAGCTATAATGTTTTATAATAAAAATTCTATTGAAGAATCTATTTTAATAATAAGTTTAATATATTTACGACGTTATTATAATAATAACAATATATCTAGTAGAAATTTAGATGAAGTTATCATAAGTTGTTTAATACTTGCTAATAAATTTTTATTAGACTTCGAAATAAATACTACTTCAAAATTAGAACTAGATATAATTAAAAAAATAAATTGGAACTTATTTGTAAATGAAGAAGAATATAATATTACTCGCCGTCAATTTCTTCAATAGACTCTAAAATTTCTTCTTTACTTAAAGAGTCTAAATGTTCTGCTATTTTTTCCTCTAAAGTAACACCGCTTGTACCTGGATCTTGATTATTATCCTTTTCAACTTTTTCTGTTAAAAACTCGATTTTATTATCTACTAAAGATAATGTTACAAATACCTTAAATAGTCCAAGACCAAGTAATACTGTTAAAAGTATTATTATATAAAAAAAAGTATTATCAATATATGAGCTATTTTTAACCATTATAATTTTATTTAGCTTATTATTTTTTAAAATATAACGTAAATTTATTCTGGACTGTCCAATTCATTATCATCGCTGGGGATATCTATTCCTTTCAAAAATGTTGTTCTTTTAACAACTATTCCAGAGTTTGGAGGATATTCATGAGTTCCGGATGCTATTATTTTAATATTATTATTTATAAATATCGCCCCATAAAAGTCTTTTGTAAACTGTTCTCGTGGAAGATTATTTTCTCGACAATGTTCATTAAATGCTTGTTGAAAAATTTTCATCGGTACGTAGTATTTTTTATCAAATACTACTTTTCCAGATTTCAAGAAATTTTGTAGAGAATTGGTTGTCTGTTCCATTTCTTCTTTGTTTTCATGAAAGTACTTTGGAAGAATATTCCAAATACCTTTTTTACCATATTTATTAATAGCGGAATAGTATCCTTTAATACATAACTTCATTATAATTGGTAGTTCTTTTAGTAGTTTCTTATCTAGTTCGGTATCCGTATTTACTACTTTTTTCCAAAAATTCACAACAACTGTTCTCCGAGATACACTTTCGGAATTATTTTTGTATCTCATCATTTTATTTCCTCCCATTGTCATATGTAACTTCCATTCTATAGTTTCATCGCTTTTATATTTCTCGGAATAAGTATTTCTTCCTCCTTCAACTAATAATTGCCAATCTGTCTGTTCCATCTTAAAGTTTTCTGAAATTTCTGGTGCTAAGACCATCATTTTATTTGCATGAGGTTTTATCCCATATTTTGTATCAATATTGTTAGAAATAACTCCTACATCTTCTTCGTCGTACCACTTTTGTAAAATTTTCATTATAATAGTACTTTTACCAGCGCCAGCTTGTCCCAAAAAATAAAGAAGACATTGCCAGTTATCTAGCTCTCCTATGTTAAAAGCCATACGACCCATAAAAATACAAAGCCACATCTGGATCTCTTCTGTAAATTCTTGATAATCTAAAAGACTCTTAAATGTAGGACAATGGTCAATTATTTTAAACCATTCTTCTTCTGAATATTGTGAAAAATCATCAAAATCACTATCGTGATATTTTGCTGCAACAGAATAGTTGTTAATATAAGGATGGTCTGTTCCATATGGTACGAATACATCTTTGTAAATAGGAGGCTCGCCTTCTTCTGAGATGTTGTATTTTGTTATATAATTTCCATTTTTAAATGCAAAAAGATACCTGTCCTTATTCAAATATGGCAACTCTGGTCCAATAAATTCACTAAAGTATTTTTCTGTATTATTAATATTACTTGAACCATTCGCAGTAGCATTTTTCCACTGCGAGTAGTTTATTTTGTGATCGGTTTTTTGATATATATATTCTTTCAACGTACACAGCTTCTTCCAAGCATGAGTATTAAATCCGTTTTTAACAATAGGTTTATAAAGATTAAGGTCATTACGTGCAAAACCTTCTTCTGAAAATTGTTCAAAAAAGTATAACAAAAGACATTGATAGGGCGTTTTGGGAGAGTCGTCTGTAAATCGAGCATATTTAAACAAAACATCCGGGTCTTCATTGTTAAGAGGATTATGACTGGGTTCATTTGTTTTATTTAGAAGTGCTACATCTCTTACTAGACGTTCGCTATAAAAAATTACTTCATATATTCTGTCCCACTCCCCTTTGTTTTCTTCAAAACAGTCGAGATGTTTAAATTTTTCATAAATATGTGTAGCCTCGTATATAGATTTTTCAAGTTCAATCTGAAGTATTCCCATATCTAATACAGAAACATCTACTATATTAAAATTTTCACAAGCATATTTAATTATATCTGTTTGTCCGCTAATTGTCCATTTATGAGATAATTCTTCGAAGTACTCTAATAATTGATCTTCATCACAATTCTTAATCTTTTCTTTTAATTCAATACTCCATTGAGTGTTCTTATCATAGACAGACATATTAGCTTTGTATAATATTATTATAAAATATTTTTTTAAATAAATTTATTTTATGTAAATATCGTTATATCAGCGTTAAAAAAAATATTTACATATAACATAATGAGAACATTTCTTGTTTTTCATCAAAATGGCGAAATATCTGAAAGACTTTGTAATTGCAGAACATTTGATATGAAAAAGTTTAGTAACTTTGATCATTATAAAAAATATGATAGATACATAATTTTATATAATGACAATGAAAGCTTAGAATATAATTTAACTATTTTTTCATTTACACAAGATAAATATAGAGGAGACATAGCGTTAGTAAAATTAGATAAAAATCAAAATATGAAAGACTTAAAAATTAAATATTATACAGATAAATTATTAAAACAGAAGATTTTAACTAACGATCTATATTATAGTTCAGAAGAAGATGAAAAACGTAAATATGATTTTACTTAGACTTTAGTACTTGTTTTTGTTCTTTTTCTCTACCTTCAACATATATATAATTGTGAAGTGTTTTTGCAATTTCTTCTGGATCTTTTGATCCAATGTTTTTAAATTCTTCGTTAAAAAATTTAAGAATACGATCATAAATATCTCCTTTTGTAATAGGTTTAATTGTTTTAGAATTTTTTATTTCAAATGATGCTTCATCTGTGTTACAAGCATCTAAATCATTAGAGTTCATAAAATTTAAAACCTCTGTTTGTTTTTCTTGTTTTAATTTATTAAGTTCTTTAAGTTTTTGTTGAAGTGGTTTTAGTTGATCCTTTATGGATTTAATTTCTAAATCTATTTTATTAAATTTTTCAACATCTGATTTAAAAAACTGGATTTCATTATCGCTAACGTTTAACATTATATTTATAAAATAAAATTATATTTTTAAATTATTTTCATGAATATAATAAGCTATTATAATCAATAATAAAACTATTATAATTAAATAACATTTTATTTGGAATAACGTATCATTTATAATTTTTTTAGTATCTTCATCTAATAAATTTGAAAACATTTAATTATTATTAATATTTTAATCTGAAAAATATCCCTCGTATTCAACGTCGTCTTCTTCTTCTATAGATTCTGTATCGTCTATGTCAAATGTACCATCTTCTTCCTCGTTATCATTTATATTTTTATCTTCGTATTTTTCTTCTTCTATTATTTCAAAATCTTCAAATACTTTACTTTTATTTAATATTCTAATGTTATGTTTTTTACTTGTTCTAATAACTTGTAATTCTTCTGGAACATTTATTATAGGTTCTGATTTATTAAATTTTATATTAATTTTATCTGGCTGATTTTTCAATCTTTTTTTCATATTAGAAAATATTTCACAAGGTATATATTTATATCCAAGTATCTTAATACAATGTACTATATTACCGTAATAATTTTCATTTGGTCCAAATTTTTCACATAAATCTATGTAATAATTTAATTGTTCTCTATAATTTATTTTGTATAATTTTTCTTTTGTTTCTATAATTTCTTCAACGTGTTCGTCTTTTATTTTAGAGATTAATTCTTTTTTATAAAAGTCACAAGGTTGTTTTTTAATTCCGTCCTCCTTGAGTCTATTACATTTATTAATAGAATACTTACAAATGTAATCCTTTTCTTTTTCATAACTAGTAAAGTAAAAACAATTTTCTTTGCAGTTACAATACATAATTAATTTAAATATGTATAATAATTTTAAATAGATGTCAGAAATTACTTTTGTAGATGATCATTATTACTTTAAATGTCCTCATTGTAATGTAATGTGCCAAGTTCATAAAAGCGATATTAGATGTACAATATTTAGACACGCTGTTTATAAAAAAGATCTTTCATTTGTAAATCCTCATGCTTCTAAAGAAGAATGTGATCGTTGGGTATCAGAAGGCGTAGTTTATGGCTGTGGTAAACCATTTAAATTTACCGGAAATACTTTAGAAATCTGTGTATACATTTAAAGATATAACTTATTTGATATTATCATGAACCGCGTAGAACAACTCAAGAAAATTCAAGACTCTTGTCGCGAAATTTTTGCTAAGAAAAATGCCGACTACGGAGACGCATTTGCTACACACGGAACAATTGGTGTACTTGTAAGAATCAATGATAAACTTTCTCGATATACAAACATCACTAAGAAAGGTGTAGAAATCAATGTATCAGATGAAACACTCAAGGACACTCTTATGGATCTTCATAATTATGCTGCAATGGCTATTATGTGTCTTGAAGATTCTTAAATTACTAAAAAATACATAATATAGACTTAATTTAAAGTAATAATTGAATCTATATTATGATGGACGACGCTTTTGTGGCAGCTGCTATCCACGCTGGAGAAATTCATAAGATTATTGATCTTGTATACGAAGAAATTCCAGAAAATATTAATAATCTTAGAAGTTTTCATAATACAATAAAAATGGGTCTTATTTCAGAAGCAAAAAAAATCACAGATGGAGATAAACTATTAGATGTAGCAGTTGGTCGTGGAGGAGACATTGGCAAATGGGCAAGAGCAAAATTTAAGTACGTTACAGCATTTGATAATGACAAGAAGTCTATTTATGAAAAAAATGATTTTGATGGAGCTATCCAAAGATATCAAGACATGCGCGGCAAAACATTTATACCGAAATGTTTCTTTTGGAACATTTCGGCAACCGACCCTAATGTTCTTGAAAAAGTTAACGGAAAAGATAGAGGAGTTATATATGACGTAGTTTCGTGTCAATTTGCTCTTCATTATTTTGTTAAAGATCTAGACACATTACTCGATATGGTGTCTAAAAAATTAAGAAAAGGAGGTGTTTTTATAGGTACAGCTTCTAATGGAATTGTAATCAAAAAAAATATTTCTAAAAATGACATTGTAGTACCCTTTCTATCTATAAATAAAAAAGATGCAGAATCTTATTACTACGAACTAACTTCTAATGGCTCCGAAGAACGCGAAACTTATTTCCAATATCGAGGCGCTTTATCAGAATATTATTTAGACGTCGAACTTCTTATTGAAAAATGTAAGAAGTATTCGTTAGAACTATTACGTGTTGAAACCTTCCACGAATGGAAGGTTAGAAACGAAAACACTACTTATCTTACATTATGTGAAAAAATTATTAGTTTCATGAATTTTGCATTTATATTCAAAAAGATCTACTAACGATTTAGAGATCTTCTCTTAATTACATACTTCAGATTTCCAACTTCTCTCCAATTTTCTAAAATACCGGGACAAGATGAAGAACCATATGTATCAGATATTTTTATAAAAGATGCATTAGCATAAAGTCTAAAGTCCTCTGCTTCTCGAAGCAGTTCATTATATTTATTTGCAGAATTATTAATACTAAGATATTCAACCATTCTTTCTACGAAATTTTGTAAAACATTAAAAATTAGTCGCCTTACGTTTGAAAAGGATCTCTGTTTGGAAAGACTTTTATTTACCTTTTGAATACGCTCTTTCCATTCATTTTTTGAAATATCGTTTAGTAAAAACTGAATACGGAAATTTTTTAGTTCATTGTCAGCTACTCTCTGAAACATTTCGTTATTTATTGTGTATTCAATGTGTCTATAGAATCTAATTATTCCTTCTAGAGAAAGTGCAACAGAAGATTGTAGTCCTAAAGTTAGACTTCTAACAAGAGTTCTGTCATTTACGCCACAAATAGTTGGTCCACGATAATCAATAGGGTTTCTAGGAATATTTTGATTAGTTTCTCTCAACCATCTAAAGTATTCTGGGTTATGATTGTAACCGTTCATTTGATTACCAGTTCTCCATGAAAACTGAACATGGCATTTTACACACCACATTTGATCACAACCATCTATTTTAGAAATCATTTCTCCGCAAGAAGGACATGGTTTAGCTTGTTTTTTAATAGCTTCCACGGTTGCTACCAATTCTTCATTACATTCGTGTTCGTCTTCTTTAACTTCCATACATTTTCCACAAAACTTAGTATCACATAATTGACAGATATGTCTATTATTAAGAAATCCTTTGCAGTTTTCTAGTTTACATTTATGTGTAAAATTATTTCTTGGTTCTTCTGTCACTGCTTCTCCGGATTTTAGTCTTGAAATGTTTAAATTATAAGCTTTTATAATTTCAAGTTGATCTGAATAAGCTTTTTTAATTTGGTTGAGAACAACATTTGCTTTTTCAAGTTCAACTTTTAACTCTCTTATTTGTTTCTCTTGTTTTGCTGCTTGTTGTGTTTCTGGTAGAAGTGATATTTGTTGCTCTAAAAATATATTCTCCACGTGATTTTTAAGGTCTTTATTTACAAACTTTTTAGTTAAGAATTCATTCATGAAATCTCTTTCCCAAGGAGTCTTACAGAATAAACAGCAAGGTTCTTGGTTGACAGAACTAAGAATATAAGTTTGACAACAAGTTCTACAAGCTTTTTCATCTTTATCGCAGCCTTTACAATCAACTGGTAGATGATTTGACTTGTTAAAATTTTCTGTGCAAATAGAACACTGCATGTCTTTTGTTCAGTTCATATAATTATCCCCTATTTTCTTAAACTGTTTATTTTTTAGTAATAATCATATGGAGACAGCCGGGCTCGAACCGGCGACATTTGGCTCATAAGACCAACGCTCTAACCAACTGAGCTATGCCTCCATATGATTATTTGATAATTATTAATTAATCATTTCTTTAAGTTAATTTTCTTCATTTTCAATTAGTTCTTCAACAAATTCTCCTAGAAGTTCTTCATAATTTCTTTTAACATTCATAAATCTGCACCATAAATTATTATATATATGATCAATAACTTCATATTTTTTTTTAATGTATTCCAATTCTACACATATTTCTAAATTTTTTTTATTATATTTAGATATTTTGACATTTTTCTCATATATAATATCTTTTAAAATTCTTATTTCTTTATTTTTGTTTCTATTTGATAATCTAAGATCTCTTGCATTAACAAGAATATTCTTTGGCATTTTATTTTAAATAAACTATGTCTTTAAACAAATATAAAATAGTATATTATTTTAGATAAATGAAAGGTAGAAGGGTACCTTTAAAAGAAATAGGAGATTTAAAGAAAAAACTTATAGTACAGCCTCATACCCCCGGGACGGATATAGTTACAAATTACATTTTATATAGACTTACAAATAAGTTTATTTACATTCCAAAATATTTTTGCAAAATAGGAGAAGTTGTACAAAATAAAATAATAAATTGTGATTTTTTAATTAGTTCGGAGCCTAGGGACTATCAAGTTGATATTATTAAAAAGTTATACGATACTCTCATTGAAGAAGAAGGTTGTATAGCTTGTCTTTATACTGGATGGGGTAAAACCTTTGCAGCTCTCTATCTTGTTTATCTTCTTAAAGTAAAAACTCTAATTATAGTTCACAAAGAATCTCTTATGAAACAATGGGAAGAACAAATAATAAATTTTTTAGGTATAAAACCCGGTATAATACAAGGTAAGAAAATTGAAAATAACCATGATATATGCATCGGAATGATTCAGAGTATATCAATAAAAGACTATTCCCCAGAAGTATTTCAAGAATTTTCATTTACGATATATGATGAAACCCATCACTACTGTTCCAAAATCTTCTCAAATGTTTTCTACAGTGTAGGATCAAAATATAATCTAGGGTTAACCGCTACTCTTAAAAGAGTAGATAGATTAGAACATACAATAGAATGGTTTTTGGGTAAAGTTGCAGTAAATGTTAAACTCTTGATGTTAGAACCAAAGATAACTATTCATAACTACTACGATTATAAAGATGATACTATAAGACACATGCCAAATGGAAAAATTAATACACCGAGTAGTATAACAAATATTGCAAATTTGACGCAAAGAACAGACTTCATTTTAAATTTGATTAAAGAATGTTATAATGCAAATAGAAATATTTTAGTTTTAACACAGAGAAAAAGTCATTGCGAAGAGATGTACAATAAATTAAGTAATTACTCAGTTGGTAAATATATAGGTGGTATGAAAAATGAAGAACTAATAGAATCTAATAAATGTAAAATTATAATAGCTACTTATCAGATGGCAGAAGAAGGTTATGATAATCCTAAACTAGATACTCTTATACTTGCAACTCCTAAATGTAATATCGAACAAGCAGTTGGTAGAATTCTAAGAAAACAAAATATAAACCCACCCCTTGTTATAGACATAAACGATTGTATTAGTGTATTTAACAATTGGAATAGAAAAAGACTATCATTTTATAAATCTAAAAATTTTAAGATTGAAAATTTTGAATTATTAACGGAAGAACCTAAAGAAAAAATAGAAAGTTTTTCTATAAGAGAGTAACTTACCACGGTATTTCTTCATTTTGTATAAATTTTTCCCTCAATAAATAGCAAAGTTCATAAGGATCGTAACCTAAATCTAATTTTTCTTTTACAAATATATTATATTTATGATGTCCTCCATCGTGTATTCTTCTTATCGTGTTTATAACTTCTTTACCTTTTTTAGTCGGTAAAAAAATTAAATTATATCCAGAATGAACATCATAATCTAATAAATTTGAATGATTCCTCCATTCTAGAGGAATAATATGATGAACTTGAACAAGTCCTTGTAAATTATATCTATATTTAATAGATATAAAATCTCTCTTTACTAAACTAGAAAGAAACAATAACTTATACATATTAATTTTAAATTACATAAAAATTTATAAAATAATATACGGCCGCTACAATTATTCCAGACAAACCATCTGCTAAATAAGATTGAATTCTCGGTATTTTTTGGTAGTAATACTTATCTAATATAGGAAATAATCCAGATAATCTCATTGGTATACCCATTATGGAACTTATAGAAAATATAACTATCATATTAAAAGCAGATAATTTCGGTACTTTATTTCCGAATAACATATATATAAATACAAAAGTAACAGCTCCTACAAACCCGGCTATAAGAGCGGCCGACAGAATTGTATGATTATCAAAATATTCTCTTAATATGTCTGCTCCAAGAGGAGGTGGTAATAAATTTAATGCTACATCAAATCCAGCTGTTATTAAAAATGATAGAATAATTCCAGATGATAATTTATCCATTTATAATATTATAACATTATAAATGAAAGAATTAATTAAAAAAATAAGAAATAAGCCTCATTATGTTAAATTATTAGATATACTTGTAATAAATGGTTTATTAGATATAATAGAAGATGAACTAAAAGATAATAAAATAAACTATATAGATCTAGTTATAAAAGTTATTAATTTTTTAGAAAAGAATAAAAGATACTATCTAAATTTTAGTTCTAATAGATTTGATAGAATAATAATATTATGTATAGACGAAATACTTTCTCAAAAATTTAAAATAGACTTAGATTCTGAAGAGTTAGAATCTATAATAAAACTTTTGAGAAATAATTATTTAATCAGAAATTTTTTAAATTACATAAAAGATAGTTTTATTAACTTATATTATACTATTAGATGTAATAAATGTAAAAATAGTAAAGAAGTCTTTGACAGCATTGAAATTACTCAGGAGCGAGACAATATTTAAGTTGACCCAGATTTGCCACGTTATAAACCAAGGTTAGTGGAAAGTTTGTTTTAATGTATATTTCAACGGTTGCACATAAATTAGTAGACTTAGTAAATAATTGTATAAATTTTAAATTAAACTCCCCGTGTTGTTCATTCATATTTTTATTATTAGTATTTGTTTCGTGTATTTTAATAGATTGTTTTGCAAAATTTCCATTTGCAGTTAGTGTAAGTTCATTACAATTTGTACTTATTGTAATTTTTTCTGATATAGAAGATAGTTCTGAAATATAACTTTGAAAATCTGAAGAAGGCATAGTTATATAAGAATCAAAATCTATATCTGGTATATTATAAATTTTTTCATTCATGTCCAATAACTTAATTCTACTTGTATTTGTAAATTTCTTATCACTATGGGAAGTAATAATATAAATATGATCTTGCTCGTCTGTATATATTACAAAAGAAATTGTATCTGTATTTTTAATTCCTTTTAGAATTTTAAACATTGAAATCAAATTTAAACCAATGTTAGTTTCTTGAGAACACTTGTATTCTTCAAATTTTGCTGAATCTAGAAAAAGATTAATTATTGCTTTTTCTGTTCCGTCTATGGTAGTTAATTTAATTCCGTTAGAGTCGGCTTTCAAATTTATATCTGATAGAATATTTTTAAGAGCCTCAAATAATATTCTTACTGCATTAGTCTGAACAGTTTTACAATAAAAAATAGTAGATCTATCTATCATTTTTTGTAAAATAATAACTTATTTCTTTAAACTATTTGTAATCATCCGGTAAATTTATAAACCCGAATGGATTATCTACATTATCTCTAATGTAATATGATATGTCAGCAGATTTATCAAAATTTCCCGAAAATGGTTTCCAAACTGGTTTCCAAGGTAAATCGTAAACTATAGTCTTATTAGACTCTGATCTAATTATAATTTCTCCTTCATCGAAATTTAATTTATTAAATTCTGGATGTTCTTCAAGAATATCTTTAAGATTCATTACAACGTTTTTATCTTTATAGAAGTTTTCTTTGGGGCCTAAAAAGGGTTTAATATACGTTGTAATATCATCTTTGTTCAATAAAATCTCTGATATTATTTCTCTAGGTGATGATAGAGAAACGTCTACATCATAAATTGGAAAGCCTATGTTCATATTATATGTAATATATCTCATGAATTTATTGTTATACATATAATCAATTATAACGTACTTAATTTTCTTAACTTCATTAAATTCTTCTATATCTTCGGCTGTCATTTCATTACTATATATTTCTTCCTCTCCATTTTCATATTTTATTCTATAACAAAATAAAATATATACGTCATTTTCTTTAAAATCGTTGTCAAAAGATTTTAATTTTGGAAAATATAAATATTTTATTACTCTATAAGTTAAAAATCCTACCACGGAAGTACTTAATATCCCGTATAGAAAAAACATTTTCGATTAATAAAAAATATAAAGGATTCTTTAAATTATTTAATTATAAATGGAAGAAGTTAAAAAAAGAGGTAGGAAAAAAAAAGTAAATGAAGAAATAACTACCGAAGAAAAAGAACCACCGATTCTTAAAAAGCGAGGTCGTAAGAAAAAATGGGAAAGTACATCATTTCAAAATCATTTTTTTGCTGAAACTTCAGAAGCTATAAAATTTGAAACTTCCGAAAAGATTTTAGATCAAAAAGACTATAGTACTAATAATTTAAAATTTGGAAACATAACTATAAAAATACACGATAAAGAAACAATTGAAAAACCTCTTATTTTTGAAGAGAATAAAGATTCTGAATGTTTATTAAAATTATCAAGCGAAGACGAGGAAGATATACATTTTACCAATGTTATTTCTAAAAAGAAAAGTGTTTTGTTGTATAATAAGGAAAAAAATATCGCTAAATTAAGATGTTTTCATTGTCATAATTTCTTTGATAATCCGCCTTTTTACTTACCATTTGATTATTGTCAAGAATTAGATAGATATAAGATATATGGTAATTTTTGTTCTCCAAATTGTGTAAAAACGTACTGTATAGATAATAAACACTTTCAATCTAAACTTTATCTAGTAGGTAGTTTCTACAGAAAGCTTTTTGGATCTCAGTTTAGAATTAAACCAGCTCCTTCTTATTTAAATTTAAAAGAATACGGAGGAAATCTAACTATAGAAGAATTCAGAGAATCATTCTATAATAACACTAGATATACTATAAACACATTAAATACTAAAATAATTAAAGATGATTTTATTTCTTTTTAACGATTTTGATAAGTATAATAATTAAAACAACTAATAAAGCTGTTAATAAATTATAAGTATTTCTCTGTGTATCATGAATAGTATCAAAAATAAGTTTTAATTTATCATCCTCGCTAAGACTTGAAAAATCTACCATATGATGATTTTTTGTTAATATACTATGATATGTAGTATTATCTGGCGACATTGTATAATTAACATTAGCATGACTTATTTTTTTATTATCAATATACGAGGAATTGTTAGTGCCTAAATTAGAACCATAACCACCGCGTAATTTACCCATTTATAATAGTCTTGATATTTTTTTTACGCAAAGATTACAAATTTATAGATTTTTTACCTTTAGAATTAACAGTTATTTCTTTTGAAGTCTCGACTGTCCCAGAAGAAGATGCATCGTCAAAATGAGCTTTAGGTGTCGGCCTTCCTTGATTAATTAAACTACTTAAATTCAAAGAAGGACCAGAAATTTCAGAAGTTTGCTGCATAGCCTTTGATATATTTTTCATTATTTCTGAAGCTTGGCTAGAATCCATGCCTTTTGGCATTGCGGCGGAGAACATTGACTTTGTTAAATGAAACATAAATGCACCGCCAGCTAAAGTTACAAGCAATTGAAGTTCCGGTGGTAAATCTGCCCTATGTTTATATTTTTCATGCAATTTTTCAAAAATTTCAGTATAATCATCTAAATTATCCATTACAGATTCTGACCATCCTTCTAGTTTTGCTCCTATTGGGTCAAAACGTTTATTAGCAAATTCTAATCCCGTTACAGCGGCCATTAATAATTTTTGTTGAAATTTAACACTGACATCGACTTCTGCTTGTTTAGTATGCATGTCCAATTCAAACCTTAAGTCAGATAACTTCGAAGACATTGAGAATTTTTTAGAAAGTTCTATACCTTTCTTTTCTAAAGCAACCAATTTTAGAAGAATCTCTTGTTTTTGTCTTTTTTTATCTGGTTTTTCTTCATTAGAATCGTCAGATTGAGAACTTAGATCAGACTCTTCGGATTCTGATTCTTCTTCGGATTCAGAATCTTCTTCAGACTCGGACTCATCTTTCTTTTTAAGCTTTGAACTATTCACGAAATTTTGAAAATCTTCTGGGTTAAATTGGGAACTTTTTTTAATAGATGGTTTAATAGGTTTTTTTACTGGCGAAGCTGGTTCGATTGTACTACCAGAACATACAGATTCGTCATCTTTTAATAAATCAACACCGGATATATTTGCTGGATTCTTAAGTTTAATTGTTGGTCTAGTAGAATAATCTGTTTCTATCTTTATTTTTGGAACACTAGCACTCATATTATCTTTATATTTGTTTTTTTTTGTACGAGTCCGAACGAATAAATAATTTTTCTATGGGACCTTTTATAGAATGTTTTTCTAATAATTTTTGCATTCCATTTAAAAATAATTAATAATTTTAAATAGAAATGTTACTTTATCAGTTCAATCCTAAAATTCATAATCTAGGAAACATAGGTTTAGGTGGTTTTTTACATGCAGAAATGGCTCAATTTTCAACAAAACTTATTGATATATTAGCTTATGAAGGAAGAGATATAAGAAAAGAAATAACTGATTGTTATAAATACAATTCGGTTTTAGATCTTTGCTGTGGAGTAGGGCTGTCAACTCCAGAAAATGGTATAGGTATTGATACATCTGGTATAATGATAAGAAAGGCAAAAGGTATTCATAAAAATAAAGAATTTTATATAGAAAATGCAGAAAGTTATAGACCATCTAAAATTATAGATGTTGTAACTTGTATGTACGCATTTCATGAAATGCCAGAATATGCGTGGATAAAAATTATAGAAAATTCTATTAAAATAGCAAAAAAAGAAATAATTATAGTAGATATATCTCCAAATTATATACCGAGTAATATTATGTTATCTGGAGAACCTTATCTAGAAAATTATATTAAAAAATTTGATAGAATTTCTAAAATTTATAAATTTAATAGATATGACATTATTAAAGATAAAGTTACAATTTGGTATAAAAACATGGATTATTTATATTTAAATGATTTTAAATAATATTTTATATGCATCTGGTATATTATTTTATACTAAGTCTCATGATAACAACATATATTTCTTATTGGGTAAAACACATGAAAATAGATGGTCTGATTTTGGAGGAGGATCTGAAATAGTAGATAAATGTGACACATTTTCTACAGCAGCTAGAGAAACATGGGAGGAAACTTTAGGTTGTGTATATGATTATGAATTATTAAAGTGTAGAATTAAAAATTATGATAATTGTGTAATATCTAAAACTCAAGGGGGTAAACCTTATTATATGTATCTTTTATATATACCACATAGCAATAGTTATAGAGATAAATTCCTATCCACAAAAAAATTTATTTCTAAAACAAATATAGATTCAAAATTTTTAGAAATAAATGATATAAAATGGGTTTCTCTAGAAACTATAAAACTTTCTATTAATAGTGGAAAACCTCTTATAAGACTAAGAAATGTTTTTTCAAATAGTGTAGAAAATAATTTAACTTATATTCTTGAAAAAATTAAGAATTCTTAATAATTTTTATACTTTTTGTACCATTATTCATTATGTAAATAGGTGTATGTCTTGCATTCATGTTTTTCATAAGTGGTACGGTAGACGATATAAGTTCTTTATTATCCGAGTGTTTAAATCCTATTGTAGAATTTAAAAACTTGATTCCGTAATTATCGAAACTTGATTTTCTAATTGGACATATTTTGTCCGCATTAAAATTTCCTAGTGAACCCATAAATCTACTGTTATCTTCGTAGAAATTTCTATTATCTAAATTTATATCATTTGCAACCTTTTTATAATCACTTCTTTTATTTATATATATAGACGTTTTGCGATCTCTACTTAAATTAACATGGTCATTGTAGACTGTGTCACTCCTTGTATATAAATCGGTTTTGGCATTTTTAGGGTCTAAATTAGATTTTTTAGTTTCGAAATTTATTGTTTTATTACTAACTGCTAGTTTGGGAGTTTCGTATATTCTTGAACCTTTAGCTATTCTATCCTCATCTAAAATTCTAAACTTAGATATCTCTTCTTTAATTTTTGCTCCTCCGTTATTCCGAGAATCAATATGATGCGTTATATCTACAACTCCATCTTTTATAATAGGCTTCATTTATATTTATTTAATATTTATTTTTTAAAAATTAAATTCTAAATTTTTATTGTTAGAATTTATATTATTCTTAGATTCGTTTATACCAATTTCTATTTTAGGTAGTGTTTTTTTATAAACAGGGACTATCTCATTATTAAGTTGAATAGGTTCTTTGCTTTCGATGTAACCGTAAACAAACGACGGATTAATAATCTTAGATTTTGCATGTACTAGAATTTCTTTATCTACGCCCCCATCTATGTCTATATTACTTTTTTGAGAATTAGATCTGACATTTTGTAGTTGTGCTAAAGCTGTTTTCATATATCTATAATTTTCCTGTACTTTAGCGTCGGATGTATCTCCAATACCAAAGTCTCCGTCTTTATTATAATTATCAAAACTATTATAAACTTTCTGATTATTTAAACCAAAAGTATAATTTGATTGTACGTCTGGTTCTTTTAAATCATATTCGTTTATTCCAGCTTTTCCCCATTCTGCTCCACTCCTCATAGAATTCTGAAAACTATTATAACTAAATCCTCCTTCTGCGTCATAATTTATTATTTTTTTATTAATATTTTTCCCCATGTATATATCTTTTGAATTAGTTTTTTTGTTTAAAACATTTCCTACGTCCGTTTTTATTTGTTTCTTTAACACATCGTTAGTTTCGTCTCTTAAGTTTTGTTCTACATTATCTGCTAAAATTAAATCTATTTCTTTCTGTTGTAAATTATTCGTGTTATTAAAACCCATTGTCACAAAAAAAGATATTATGATAATCGAAACAAGAGCTATTATTTTATAGTACATTATTAATAATATTAAATATTTTAAATTGATAAATAATTTAAGATATTTAATTTATGTCAAATTATATCTACAAGTGGGACATGTGTTAGAATTATAAATTAGCCATTTTTCAATACATCTTTTACAAAATAAATGTTTACAAATTAATTTTTTGCCACTTTTACATTTTGTTTGACAAATGTTACAAAAAAATAATTTTTCTACATTTTCTATATTTTCAAATTCTTCCCATATTAGAGTATTATTTTTTGAATTACTTTCGCTATTAAGAAAAATTATTGTTATAATGTCTGATATATCATTTAATATTTCTGGGTGAACCGGAGAATCTAATTGTATCATTTATAATAACTTTAGAAATATCTTTATAATAGTTTTTGTTCTGGTATATAAATTTTATCTAGTGTTTTCATGGTTAAAAGTATACTGGGTGCAGGATTTGCCAAAAAAGCATTATTTTCGAATTTAGATTTCTTTTCATAAGTAGGGGCTATAACTAAAGAATTGTAGTTCAATCTATTATAATTTTTATAAATATTATAGGTATTTGTATTTCCATCAAGTCTTTTAATAAGTACCTTGTTTGCCTCTTCTGATATCTTACTTTTATCTTCTAATACTCCATGAGGTGTAAAATTCAAAACACTATAATTTTTAAAATGTTCGGTTGCTCCACTGTTAATGCTTTGCATTTTTAAATCATATTCATTTGGCATCACACTTGTAGTTGGATAATCTGGAAGTGATAATCTAGGTTGATTTCTTGCCATATTTGGATGTAATTGGGAAAATCTAGTATTAGAATATTTATCAACAACAGTTCTGTTTTTAATTTTTCCAGCTGGTGTTTCAATATTATAAGAATTTAATCCTATTTTAGAAATATTAGTTAATTCTTTTACAGAAGCCGCATCAACGGGTCGTGAAACTCTTAATCCCATATCTGGTCTACTAGATATTTGGTTTACGTTTAAATCATATGTTGATACATCATCTGAACTTAAATTTATTTTCATACTATTTGAATAAGGCATTTTTAATAATATCGTAATATTTTATTTTTAAAATTAGTTATTATTTTTTTGATAAATTGCAGTATAATCTTTAGATTTAAGTCCCTTTATTTGTGTAGACGAGCTAACATTATGTAAACTATCGTATCTATTAGTATTATGTGTATTTTCTTCTATTAATTTATCATCTTTAATTTTGTTATCTCTTACATCTGAGACATAAATTCTATTATAAAGAAAATAAACTATTATTGATAAAAATAATAAAGAACCGCATATTAGTAAAACTAACTCAGAATCATCTTCAAACATAAAAAGAGCCACTATTGTTCCAAATATTATCAGTCTTGCGACAGTGTTAAAATTTTCATTAATATCACTGCTAAACGGAAACAAGTTATAATTATTAAATAGTGCACATATATTACTAATCCAATATGTTGTCATTTATTAATACTTCAAGAATTTAATTTTGTTAATAATAAACTAGAATTATTGATATTATTAATATCATCTTTAAAATCTGATAAGTAAAATTTATTATATTTTTCAAATAGATCCTTGTTATTATTTATTATTATTTCTCCAAGTACAAATAAACTCTGGATATAATCCCATATAGCACTCTGTGTACTTAAAGACATAGAAGACCAGTAATCTCCTACACCACAATCTTTTGTAAAATTTCCGAAGTATTTAGTTTTCTGGTATATCGTATCATCCTCTAGAAAAAAATTTACATCCCTACTTTTAATTTTATCTTTGTATGCTATACATCCAGACATAAAAATATTAACTGGAACTTTTGGCATAGTAGTTTTCATTAAAATAAAAAATCTTCTATAGGAATTTAATTTTTTATTTTTAAATTTTTCTACCATTTTATCAAGTAGTTCTTCAAATAACATATTAAATTTTTCAATTTCTTTTTTTGACATATTATATTTAAGACTTTGTATAATTTTTTATATTATTTTAATGTTATATAATTAATAATGAGTGAAAATATCAAAATAAATTCCATAAATTTATTTATTAATAAATTTGATTATAATTTTGATATTATAAATTTAGATACATTGAAACAAAATTTTGAGTTAGATGAAGGTGA
>Ga0187217_1000142_pt1 | contig 27701 bp, 26 predicted proteins | sample 15SPOviralmetaG_FD_130165 | JGI IMG/M metagenome (GOLD analysis project Ga0187217, IMG submission 130165) | Marine viral communities from the oligotrophic San Pedro Time Series (SPOT) site, San Pedro Channel, CA, USA - 15 SPOT_SRF_2010-09-15... | ecosystem: Environmental > Aquatic > Marine >... | reverse complement strand
GAAGGTGTAGAACGGTACGGTTGGGTAGTGGTGGGTGGCAAACGATGTCGCAGAGGCAATGAAGGTCGAGGTGGCACCTGCTTCGTTGATGCCTTCTTCCAAGAGTTGGCCCTTTGCTGATTCCTTGTACTTCATCAGCACCTTGTGGTCGACCGGTTTGTACAACTGGCCTTCTGGGTGGTAGATGCCGAACTCTGCAAACAACGGGTCCATACCGAAGGTGCGGGCCTCGTCTGGAATGATTGGAACGATGCGTTTGCCGAAGTCCTTGTCTTTCATCAAAGCGCGCAAAATACGCACAAATGCCATGGTTGTGGAAACCTGCATTTTTCCTTTGGTGCCTTCATCAAACTCGCCATAGGCGGCTTCGCTTGGCAAGGTCAAGTCAAACTTAGGAACGGTTCGAGTTGGCATGAACCCATCCATTGCCGCCCTGCGCTCCTTTGCATAGGCTACGAGTTCGGGAACATCTTCTGGCATGACGTAGGGATAGGCTTCCAGATCTTCATCTGAAAACGGCAAGCCAAGATCGTCTCGCATGTACTGCATGCTTTCCATGTCTGCCTTTTTCTTCTGATGCGTGGTGTTGCGGCCAGCAAAAGCAGGACCGAGCCCATACCCCTTGATGGTCCGCATCAGCACAACGGTTGGCTGGCCCTTGTGAGCGGTTGCCTGAGCGTAAGCTGCGTGGAGTTTGAGGAAATCATGACCACCAACATCAGCGCAGAGGTCAACAAGTTCGTCGTCGCTCAGATGAGCAACAAGGGCTTGAAGGGATTCAGAATTGAACAAGTCTTTGCGGATGGTTGCTCCGTCTGCAGTCATGATGCGCTGTTCGTCGCCATCAACGAGTGAGTCGAGTCGAGCAGCGAGCAAGCCATGTGAGTCGCTGGCAAACAATTCGTCCCAACTGCTGCCCCATAACACCTTGATGACGTTCCATCCAGCACCACGGAATCGCCCTTCCAATTCTTGAACGATTTTCGAGTTGCCTCGAACCGGTCCGTCGAGGCGTTGTAGGTTGCAATTCATCGTCATCACGATGTTGTCAAGACCTTCGCGGCCGGCAAGAGAAAGTTGGGAAAGGGATTCTGGTTCATCGGATTCCCCGTCACCCATGGTGTACCACACGCGGGAGTTGGCCGTTGAAACAAGGCCACGGTCCTCGAGGTAGCGGTTGAAGCGTGCCTGATGGATCGCCGTCATCGCTCCGAGGCCCATGCTCACGGTCGGGAATTCCCAGAAGTCAGGCATCAAGCGTGGGTGAGGGTAAGAGGAAAGCCCGTTGCCGCCCGTTTCTTGGCGGAAAGCTTCCATTTGCTCGTGGGTCAATCGACCCTCAAGCCAGGCTCGAGCATAGATGCCGGGGGAAGCGTGGCCTTGCCAATAGAGGTGATCGCCTTGCCCTGCACCGTCTTTACCACGGAAGAAGTGATTGAATCCGATTTCCCAAGCGTGGGAGGCAGATGCATAGGTGGAGATGTGACCGCCAATGCCATCGAAGTATTTGTTGCCGCGTGTGACAACCATCATCGCGTTCCAACGAATGATGCCGTGAAGGCGTGTTTCAAGATCAATGTCGCCAGGATAGGCCCCTTGTGAGCCTGGGTGAATCGTGTTCATGTAGGGGGTATTGACGACGTCGATTTCGACACCTGCATCACGCGCAGCATCGACCGTTGAGAGCAAGAGACGGCGGGCTTCTTCTTCCCCGATTTGGTTGCGCACGGCCAAAATGGAATCGATCCATTCCTGTGTTGCAACAGGGTCTGGGTCAGGCAACGTACCTCGAACACCAAAGCGCATCTCATGCCCCTCCTTGTGCCCCCCTCCAACCTCGGGGTTTTCAACCCCTCGCTCTCAACGCGTCGCGTTTTTGCGCAAGCCCGAATGGGATTCCGCATGAAAAACCCCCTTCGGCTCGCTGTCCATCGTTTCTCGAGAGCCATTTTCAAGAAAATTCGGCATAAGAGATAAAGACCGATTGGACAGGGCGGGAGGTATGTCCGTCGAGGCTATGGTTCAAACGATGATTGATGATTTAACTGCTGCACTTGGAGATGCTATCAAGCACGACAAGGGTAACGCCGCTGCTGGCACCCGTGTCCGCAAGGCTATGCAAGCTGCAAAGGCCGCCGCACAAGATGTGCGAGCAAAGGTCCAAGCTGACAAGAACGCTTGAGGTCAAGTGCGCGTCAACACGCGCCACTCGCCCCCTCCGTTGAGAAGATCTGCTTCTCCAGTTGATTCAACAACCCACCCAGTGGGAACGTTGCCTACATCTGGCGATAGCACGACAACCGTCACTTGAGGAAGATTCTGCTGTAGATCATCAACCCAGTTCACGTCCGTCGATCGCCAATGACCAGTGATGTTGTTGGCTTCTGCATCCAGTGGTTCATAGAAGGTATACAGCCAATGCATGCCAAGGGCCGCATCTGAAACGAAGAGAAAATGTTCATTCTGTTCGATCGGCATTGCATCTGCAGCATCGTCCGTCCACATGGTTTGCCCGTGAAGTCCTGCGAGCAAACTGATTGGAATCAAGAAGAGCAGCGTCATGCCAACCGCCCTGACTTGGAGGCCTGGGGCATCGATGGTAGGTGCACCATGCGCCATGTGCATGTGGTTCAAGAAGACAACGAGAGGAACAAACAGCAACGTCACATACCGGCCATTGTTTCCCATTGTGAACACCACGCCCGGCCAAGGTGCACCCCACAACACAGACTCATAGGTCCAAAGGGCAGCCACATAGAGCACAAGCGCCGTCATGGCAGCGGCGATCATCGCAAGCATGGTTGAGAGTTGAGCATCCTCAACTGCCCCTAACCGTTGAAGTGTTGGGCGCACAAGAGGCCAAAGCACCATGCCAAACAGAGTGAAAATCAACACCACATCGAGAACAGCAAACGCCACCGCCGAAGCATAACGCAAGGGCTCATCCACCATCACCCCAAGCGTAGGGGAAGAACGCGTGATGCCAACCACGAGAATGAAAACAAAGACCGCTGATGCGCTGACTGTTGCTGCGGAAAGTGGGTGCTTAAGCCATTGAAGGCGATCAATGTCTGATGTTTGGGCCATGTGCCAAAGCATACCAAAAGCCCCCAAAAGAACCGCTCCGCCAAGCACATGCGAGGGTTCTGCCATCCCTTTGGAAAACGGAATGAACATCAAGAGCAATCCGCCAAGAAGGTTCTGAGCAAGCGGTTGTTGCTTTGACCAGAGTTGTGTAAAGAGCCCAAACGCCAGCCCAAAAGCGAGGGCCATGTGGACTTCCTCATAGCCACGCCCAATTGAAAAAATCAACGCCGGTGAAAGCGAGAATACAGCTGCGGAACGAAGCCCTGCTGCGCGATGAACATACGCTATCAAACCGGAAAAAATAATCAATGCTGTCGCCTTAATGACGCCTTCAGATGCATGGTAAATGGGAAGCACTGAGCGTTCACCCACATCCGTAGGATCGCTAAACCCTGCAGAATCAGGGCGAAGGTCGCCCCATGGCAGACCACCATTTTCATCGACTGCCATTTTGACATGCGTGTCAAGTCCCAAGTCGCTTGTGAAGCAGACCATGAGATTGAGCAAAAGGCCCAACACAAGAAGACCTTTCCAGGTGCGGTCGTCATCGAGATTGAACAGCACCATAGGGGGTGGATATGGGCGTGAGGTTCAACCCTTTCGGACACTTCGCCCTATCATGGGCGGAATTTTACAGGGCATCAAAGTCGTCGACCTTTCGAGAATTCTTGCGGGTCCTTATGCAACACAGATGCTGGCGGATTTGGGCGCTGAAGTGGTCAAGGTCGAGGCCCCGTGGGGCGATGACACCCGTAAATGGGGCCCGCCGTTCACAACTGGTTTCGACGGCAATGAAGTGGCTGCCTACTTTCTTGCGTGTAACCGCAACAAGACCATCGTCACCTTTGATCTCAAACATGATGCTGCCTCTGTTCGTTCAATGATTGAAACTGCGGATGTGGTGGTTGAGAACTTCAAACCAGGAACCCTTGAACGCTTATTGGGCCCGCTTCCCGAGGATGTCATCGTGTGTTCAATTTCCGCCTATGGCGCCACTGGCCCTCGTCGTGATGAGCCCGGGTATGATGTGGCACTTCAAGCCCGTTCAGGCATCATGAGCATCACTGGAGAAGCAGGTGGCGCACCCGTCAAAGTAGGCGTGGCTTGGATTGATGTCATCACAGGATTAAATGCAGCAAATGCGATGCTTGCCGCTCTTTTTCACAAGCAACGAACCGGTTTAGCAACGCACATTGACATCTCGTTGTGGGATTGCGCACTTGCTGCTCTTGTCAATCAGGCACACAACGCCATGGCGAGCGGTGAAAACCCCGTGCCAATGGGTTCAGCCCATCCAAACCTCGTGCCCTATCGGGCGTTTGAAGCAAAGGACGGATGGTTTGTCTTAGGCGTCGGTTCAGATGACCAATGGGCCACAGTGGTCAATCGACTCCAACTCGAAACTGCATCGAGCCACCCTGAATGGAAAGCGAACAAAGGTCGGGTTGAGGCCCGTGAATCGGTTGAGGCTTGCGTTGCTGCAGCGCTTGCACAATTGAGCCGAACTGAACTGGAATCGAAGTTGCAAGGGGTTCCGTGCGCTCCCGTCAATACGGTGCTGGAAGCGTTAAATGACCCACAAAGTGTTGCTCGAGGTGCTCTAACCCAGCATCAGGGCGTGGATGTATTAGCCAGTCCGCTCCGCTTCATGACGCCTCAAAACGAAAACAAAGACGTTTGACCGCCTTCTCGAATCAAGCCCGCTTCCCGGAGTTTATCGAAAGCGTTGTCCATTCGTCGCTGACTAAATTGGCGCTCAACTTGCAAAAACTGAATCAAACCCTCAGTGTTCACTTGGCCGGGTTCCAATGTTGTTGCCTCGACATCATGCGCTGGATGATCGTGGAAGATTGAGCGAATTTCGGCGAGTCGTTCTGGAACTTCTTTTTCTTTTGCCGCACATATCGCTTCGATCGTACCGTGTGTTTTGATGAGTTTCATACCGGTTTTAGGGCCAATGCCTTTGATGCCAGGATGGAAATCTGTGCCAATCATAATCGCAAGGTCGATGAGTTGGGAACGGGTAAGTTCGTTTTCATCAAGCACATCTTTGAGCATAATCTTCTGGGCTTGTACCACCCTGCCGTGTCGCTTCGATCCGTGGCTCATGAGGTTTCGAACCAGGAATGGCGTTCCATACAGCAAGGCATCCCAATCTTGTGTGGCAACGACATCGAGTTGGCCTTTGGCCGCCATCACGGCTGCTTGGCCTTCGCCTTCTGCCTTGGCATCAACCCAAGGAACGCCGAGTAAATCGAGCAATTGCTTGGTCTCAGCCACCATCTCTGGGGAGAAATGCATAATGCGCTGGGCCATTTTCTGAGCCAATGGAAAATCGCCTGCTGCCAGCGCCTCTTTGTGAATTCGTTCGGCATCCAAGCGTCTGGCTTTCCTCTGAGCGATTTCATCCGCCTTCAAATCGGGGGCCTGCCCGTCGAACACGAAGACAGGTTTGATGCCAGCGGCAAGCATGGTCGTGGTTCGATTAAGGAACCCCATTAGGTGTGAAACGACTTTGCCATTTTCAGCACGCAGTGGGCCGCCGTCTCCTTGCGGTGACCGGTCGCGCATGGTGGTCAAAAATTGGAATGCTGTCAAAAACGCATCAACACCAACTCGCTTACCAGCAAGGCTGGTCAAATCGATGGTCTCTGGTGAAGTGATGTCACGGAGGTTGCAGCCCATGAAATCAGCATTGGCATCGAGTATGTGGTTGTTCGCATCCGAACCCGTCAAGAAGTCTGGGCGCAAGCGCTTGGCATGGCGAGGCATGTGGCGTGTTTGCGAGGGTGGCATCCCGCAATGGCTCGCGCTGAAATTGCAGCGTTGCTCCCTCAGATGGAAACCAACCCACTGAGCGGCAGAAGGCTGCTTGAATTGAAAGGTGATGCATCCATCAAACATTTGGATGAGGCCGTTGCAATCTCAAGCGGCTGCCAAGCCATTTTGTGCAATGCGGTGATTTGGTCTTGGGAGCAACACCAATCGCTCGATGCTTTGGTCACAAGGGTGTCTGAACACATCGCTCAGCATGAACGAAAAGGCAGCGTGGCCGTACGCGCTTGGCGTCATGAAGGACGAATTGAGGGCCTCGGGCCAAGTCAATTGGCGCAAAAAATTGGAGGACAGTTTCATGATCTTGGTTATGCTATTGATCTTGAAGAGCCTGACAACCGCTTTGGGGTTGTTCTCGATGCAAGTTCGAACACGATCGTATGTGGGTGGATGGTTGGGTTCGGCGAAGAGTCTGATGGCTTAGCGGGTAGAAAGGCTGCAGAACGTCCGTTTTTCAAACCCGTTAGCCTTGATCCCCGCCTTGCTCGGCTCGCCGTGAACCTAGCTTCAGGACCTGTTGCTCGTGGAACAACCTTGGATGTGATGACTGGGACGGGTGGGTTTCTCATTGAAGCAGCGCTCTCCGGCCGATCTTCAATCGGCTTAGATTTGGATGAAGCAATGGTAAGCGGGACGGTGCAGAACCTCGATTGGGCTCTCAAAGAATCAGCTCAAAAAGAGCACAACGGACTGGTTTTGCATGGAGATGCAACCGCTCTTGAACATCATCTTCCCTCTACAATGCTTCCCATTGTCGGTTTTGTTCTCGACCCCCCTTATGGAAGGAATTCCCAAGGTTCTCTCGCCCCCCTGTCCTTGCTCGGGCGGGTGCTCGAAAGTTCATCGCGCGTCGCAAGCGCAGACGCAGGATTGGTGCTCATTCTGCCGATCCACCCTATGGGTGAACATACAGATTCACCCTTGAACGAAGATGAATCGATCAACCTGCTTCATGGAACTTGGAAAGAGACTGAGCAGGCGCTTTTGAATGCCGGATGGGGCGTTCAGGCAAAATGGGTTGAACATGTGCATGCAAGCCTAAGCCGGCTCATACTTCATGCAACAATTGTTCCTCGAGATTGAGCAAGGTAATCGCATCTTCCTCACTTGGTTCCGGAAATTGGGAGCGATGAGGGCACCCCTCGTCCAAAATAGCCTCATCGTGTTCATTGAGCACGTTTGGGTATGTTCTGCAGCCACGCGGCCGAACCTCATACACTGAACACATACCTTCTGCGTTGACGTCGGCTGAGGCCGTGAGCAAAAAGACGCAAGCACGGGTGGTCACATCGTTGAGGAGCGTCAAAACGCCGTTGTTTATCCAAGTGAAGGCGTCCGTGGCCATACCTGTTCGCCTTGAGAGAAGTGCAGCTTCAGCCTTTGTCAATGGCATCGTTGTTTCACGGCAACAGGCCGAGCATCCTGTTGGAATGCAAGGGAGTGACCGGCCCATGTTCGATGGAAAGCACCCGCCTTATTCAAGAAGGGGGGCCAACTCGGGTGGAATACGGGCGATTAGGGTAGCCTGGATATCCTGTCGGGCTTCGAACCCGACGACGCGGGTTCGAATCCTGCATCGCCCACCAGCACCCAATGCGAAGGCGTCATGCGTTTTCTGCTCAGCGGGACCAGTGTTGGACGATTTCATCGCCCCATTGCTCGTCATCAAAACGAAGCAAGCCAGCGTTGCTCAAAAGCTCTGCATTGATGCCTGCATCCACTGGCTCAGCGTGTTCTACTGTGCTTTGGACAAGAAAGAATTCATCGACCAATCCTGCCTCAAGGAAAGCGTGAATGGTTGTGGGTCCACCTTCAACGAGCAACCTTTGCACATCTCGGTCACCCAACTGATTCAGCAGCGGTGCAAGACCTCGAAACATCTCAGTTACGTGAAGCGTTTCTTCACCGTCATTGAGCAAGATTGAGTCTTTAGGAATGCGATCGTTTGGGTCAATGACGATGCGAAGAGGTTGCCTCATTGCTTCGAGCCTTCGAACGGTGAGTGAGGGGTTGTCCCGCACCACGGTCTCGGCTCCAACCAGAATAGCATCGCATTCGTTGCGCAGTCGGTGCACCTCGTCGAGGCATCCTTCAGAGGTGAAGCGCCCAGCATGTTGGGACCGGTCATCAACTGAGCCGTTCTGGTCGACGGCAACTTTGACTGTAACCATTGGACGTCGATGTTCACACCAATGCATGAAAGGACGCATCTGAGCGCCTGCTTCAGCCTCGAGCAGACCTTGTCGGACATGAATGCCGGCTTTTTCGAGCACTTCGATCCCTGCTCCTCGCACGGTTGGGTTTGGATCTGGATGGGCGACAATGACCTCCTTGATACCGGCCCACATCAGGGCTTCTGTGCAAGGCGGAGTTCTGCCAAAATGGTTGCATGGCTCAAGAGTCACATAGGCTGTGGCCCCGTTTGGTGAAAATCCATTTGTTTCAGCGTCGTGAATCGCCATTTGTTCGGCATGCAGACCACCAAGGTGATCGTGCCAGCCTTCGGCAATCACTTGGCCTTCTTTGACAAGGACGCACCCAACCAGCGGATTGGGGCTCACACGCCCTCTACCCCGTTCTGCTGCCATTAAGGCCCGGTGCATGAACTTCCGTTCATCGGTGCTCCAAGCGGTGGACATGCCACTTCCACATGGGTTGGGTTCAAGACATCTTGCTTTCCTTCTAGGGCCGAACTACATGAATGTCGGTCGCTCAGCGTCTTGTTTATTTTCAGTATATGCATAATGAATGAAAATCTACCCACAATAAATTGACCGTTCTATCGCTAAGAACGGAGAAGGTTTCAAACCTCCGACCGGCCTGTTCCCACTATGTCCTCCAACGATGTTGCAGCAGGCCCTGCTGTTCTCGAATTCGAAGCAGATACCGCATCGAAACTGAAAAAAGGGGTCCACAAGCCAATTTACGCACCTGTTTTTTCGAAAAAGGCAAAGAAGGGAAAAAGCACCAAACGGCTTCACATGCTTGTTAACCCCTATGCGGGCAACAAAAAAGGAAGAAAGACTGCTGAGCAGGCAAAGGCATTGCTCGAGGAAGCAGGTTGCAAGGTTGAGACGTATTTTTCGGCATACAGTGGGCATCTGATCGAGATTGCCCGTACGCTTGAGGTGAAGGCAACCGATTCCTTTGCCGTCGTTGGTGGCGATGGAACGCTTTCTGAAGTGATCACTGGGCGAATGGAAGCAAACAGCGGCAAGAAAGAACTGTTCGGGCTCATTCCTGCCGGCACCGGCAATTCGATGGCAACTGATTTGGGGATTGACAGCGTTGATGCTGCAGTGAAGTGCATCCTCCATGGTTCTCGACAAGCGCTCGATTTGGCGAAGGTGGAAATGGTTCAGGGCTTGCCCGGTGCAGAAGATGGCACAATGGTGCGCTACAGCCACAACTTGGTCACATGGGGTCTTGGCGTAGATTCGACCATTAAAGCCGAACGAATGCGATGGATGGGTCCTATACGGTATGACGTTGGCATCCTCATGGCAATTATGGCCAACAACCGCCGCCACGCCACGTTGACACTCGACGGTGTGACCATGGAAGATGATTACACCCTGTTCCTGATCCAAAACAGCCAAACTGGCGGCTCCATGCTTCCACTGGCGCCCGGCGCTTCGCTTGATGACGGCTTAATGGATATTGGAATTTTGAAGAAGATGACTCGCAGTGACGTGTTGAAAGCTTTTGGAATGCTCAAGAAAGAAGGGCGACATGTGTTTCACCCGCGCGTCGATTATCACCGCTTCAGATCACTCTCAATTGAAACGCCATTACCGACTGCAATCAACGTTGATGGTGAAAACATCGGGTCAACACCCCTCCAGATGGAAGTGCTCCCTGGAGCAGTGGAAATCTGTGTTCCGCTCTCAGAATGAGAAATCTGAGAACTCTTCCTCGTTATCGAAGGTCTCTTTTTGTGGAGGTGCTTGTTCTTGCACCTCAGGTTCATCTTGCTTTGAAACGGTTGCCTTTCGCTTACGAACCGCTCGTTTCTTAGGGGCCGCTTTTGGTTCTGGAGATGAAGACCGTGTTGGTGCAACACTGCTGAAATGTTCCTTAGGTGCAGGTTGCGAGGTGGGAGTGACCACACTTGTTGGGGCGCTTGAGGTGCGAGAAGGTGCATCCCAAACATTGCCCGCGGGTGGGTCTTCAGAGTGTTGTTGTTGGCTGACGGTGTTTTCCATTTCCATTGCTGCTTCAGTGACCACCACGGAAGAACCTCCTCCGGATGTTTTCATCGGAGCAGAGTCGCTATCATCGGCGAGGGCACTGTCGAAATCGAAACCGGCGAGAGCGCCTGAGGACTCTGACTTCTTCTTCGATTGTTTCTTTGGAGGGCCGCGTTGCTCTGCCCTGCGTTCAGTTGGTGATATCATACCTGCTGCTTTCGCCTTCTTGACATCCTGTTTGACCTTCTTGACGTGATCAACGCCAATTTGGCCAAGGAGAATTTTCATGGTATCTCGAGCCCCTTTCATGACGAACATCTTGGAGAGGATAAAGGCGGCAACTGCACCGCCAAGGCCGACGACGAAGAACATCATCACGAAACCTGTTCTTCCAAGCAAGGCCACGTCACCGTGGACCCACTCGTCCTCAGCATCGCCACTTGCGGTGACGCTGGCCCCATCCAATTCAAGCCCCGTTACCATAACAAACAACTGCTCTCGGTTTTGACTGCCCACATCAAGGGTGCAATCATCCCTCACGGTTTGGATGGAGTGGTAACCGTAGGCGTTGCTGGTGTTGCTAGCGACAAGGTAACCTTTGACGGTCACAGCTTGATGCCATTCACCAAGCGACAACATTCCATCTTGGATGTGTTCAGTCGTTGGAATCAAACCTAGAATGTACCACCGGCTGTCTTCATCAGCATCGATTTCATCGAGGTCTACGGTCCCCGAACCCGTCTGTGGGTTCAACGGGTCGTTCCAGTCTTTGAGGTCCACCCGTGCACCCTCGCCTTCGATCATCTCATTGGCTTGCTTGAAAGGCATGGATTGAATGGCCGCGCTTGCAGTTACGCTCAGTCCAATCGATTGAACCTGGTCTGTGTGGGAGGCATACATTTGGCTCGCTGCAAGGTAGCCTGTGAATTGGATGGCTTGCGTTTTGTCAACACCGAGGTTTTCCTCACCAGGAGTGCAGCCAACGGCTTGAACGCCATCCATGCTTTCTTTTTGTGGACCAAGTGTACTGGTGAAGCTTGTTGAGGCTCGGTCAAAATTGACTGAGACAGCGTTGTCACCATCGCCCCAAGAGGCTGTTGAGGGGCCAAGGCACCCTGCGAGCAGCATGAGACCAATCAGGGTGAAGGCGAAAGCACCTCGGCGCATATTTGCCCAAGGGGCGCTTTAGTTTGAGAACTCTTCCCTCAATCTTGGCGATCGATCCCTGATGGAAGGGTGTGGAAATGGCGCAGAGAGAGGGATTCGAACCCCCGTGTCTAGGAGACAGTGGATTTCAAGTCCACCGCAATACCGGGCTATGCGATCTCTGCAACAAACCAAGCGGGGCACCACCCCATCATACTGTTTTCGGCTCAAGCCTTTGCAAGGTTTCACTCGTTTTCCTGCTTTCGTGGGGCGATTGCGACCGCCGCTAAACCGATTGCTGAGAGCACAAGACCTGTCGTCATTCCCGGGATTCCTTCGTTGTCACTCGGTCCAGAGGATTCGCCTAGAACCGCTTCGACATCCATTTGGAAGTCATCAGCCCGCCAAGAATCGCCGGTCCATGCCACGGTTGGTGTCATGCCCTTGATGATGTAGGTGATTGTGGAGTGACCCACGGAATAATCCATTTCTGTCGTATCGCTTGATACGCATGAAAGGCGGTCGTCTTCGGCCCATTCATAGCCTTCATCGCACATGCAGTGCTTGGAGTCTCCAGAGCCCATTTCCCAACCGTGATCGTTGCACACGCCCGGCTCGACCTCGTCACGAAGGGTTGCGCCTGGCGGAGGGATATCAGAGAGATTGGTTGAATTGGGAGACCATGCAATGTAGGTTGGCTCAACAAGGCTGTCCATGCCAACTGAGGAAGATTCCCAAGCCGCGGAACTTGAATTCCATGTCGATAGACTCCACCACCACGAATAATCCGAGGGCGCGCTCACATTATCGATGGATTCCATGTAGTGCCCGTATTGACTTGCTGGCATCGATGTGTTGATGCCTGCTCCAGCAAAAGCGCCCATCGAAAGATGCCAACCATTCATGGTTTCAATGGTGTGATTTGCAGTGGTGTTGTCTGGGAAGAGCACTTGCATTGTTGGGTGGTGTTCACTCGGTGGGTGAAGCAGAGAAGTGTTGGCGTTTGAAGCAGCCCACACCAATTGGTCGTGCTCAAGTGCATCGATCGAGTCGATACCAACGCTGGATTCCTCCCATGCTCCCGAGGATTCATTGTGCACAAGCAAACTCCACCACCACGAGTAGTCCGAGGGGGCCTCAATGCCTTCGATGGCGGTAATGTAGTGTCCGTATTGGCTGTTTGTTGCGTTGATGTCCCATCCAGCATCGTAGGCCATTGCCTGATGAAGCTCCCACCCGGAAGGGCTGTTCATCAGTTCAGTAACATTCCCAGAAGTGTCGACGTACGTGACCGTCGGGTCGTCGTTGACTTCGATGTGAGCGTCGATGACTTCCTGGTCAACAAGAATCCCGAAGTTTCCGTACACATCGGTAAGGACTTCCTTATCGCCTGTGAGATGAGGCCAAGACACGCCGTGGCGTTCAGTGTATTCCGTGAGGACTTCGGGAGTGTCCCGGTCGGGATCGACTGAAATTGAGACGAATCCAACGCGTTCAGCGTCTGAGGGCGAAAGGCCCTCTTGAACAAGACGAAGCGACTGGGTAATCACAGGACAAACATCGGGACATGCGGTAAAGATGAACGAGACGACCGTGACCTCAGTGTCAAGGGTTGAAAACGTGAAGTTCTCTCCATTTTGATCGGTCAGGGTGAAGTCAATCACATCATTTCGAGACAATTGATGGCCTTTGTATGCGCTTGCGGTCGGTGTGGCCGCAATCAGGAGTGTGAAGCAAACGGCTACAGCAAAGAGGCGACGGACATCCATGCCTATTCCCCTCATGCGTGGGGTTTGAATGTTATGTCGGTTCGGATTATCGTTCGGTTGCGTAGGACCAGTCTGGCGTGCACCAGCTTGGCAGTCCTGTCACACCTTCAGGGTTGGACAAACCGATTCCCCAAAGCATGAGTGCCACAAAAATCCAAGGGAACATGAAGGTGATGTTGAACCACTTATGTTCATCCCGCAAGTGCATGAAGAACGCAGCAATACCGTATCCCTTGACGATACCCACGACGATGAGGATCGCCCAAACGACAGATCTGCTTATTGCGATTTCAGTACCTGGAACCGTCTCAAAGAAGACCGCTCCGACTTCGAACAATGTGAACACCATCAAAACGATGAAGTTCCAAAAGTAAATGTCTTTGCCCATGTATAAATTTGCGTGCTCTCCCATAATATCACCTCAATACAAGTAGAATGCTGGGAAGATAACCACCCAAGCCAGGTCGACAAAGTGCCAGTACAAACCGAAGTATTCGATGCCTTGCGCATTGTCCTCGTCATAGCCGACCGTGTCCGCTTTGAACACCAAGTACAGCATAATCACCAATCCAATGAACACGTGAAGTCCGTGTGCGCCGGTGGCGATGTAGAAGATTGATCCTTGGACGGTGCCAATGGTGAATCCTTCAGCAACCAAGTGGCTCCACTCGACGAGTTTGAGCACGATGAACAGAGAACCGAGCATCAATGTGGCAATGAGGTAATTTCGAACCGCTGCCTTTCGAGTTGGCATGAGTTTGCCCATGAAGCCTTTTGGTGCCTCCCAATTTGTGTTCTTGGCAGTCTTGAGTGCAAGGACAATGGTGTAGGATGAAATAATCAAGGCAAAGGTGTTGATTCCACCCGGCAATAGAGTCCAAAAGTCACCAACGGATTCACCGAAGCCGTCCAACTTTGCACCACCTGGGCGAAGGTAATCCGATGCTGTCAAGACCCAATCGTCTTCTGAGCGACAGCCATCAAATCCGCCATTGCTGTTCTCAAAGGCCCACTTTGTGCACCATTCTGTACGCATCCGCAGATACGAGGAAAAGAACGTTGCGAACACCATGATTTCAGACATGATGAACACCCAAAGCCCGACCTTGCGAATATGGTCGCCTTCAAACGGATAAGAGGTTGCGATTTGTTCACCGTGACCGATGAATGGGAGATCTTCGAACCACCAATTGGAGACTGCAATCACGATGATGGCCAGTCCAGAAACGCTGACGGCAAGCATTCCAAGTTCTGCAGTTGCCGTTTCATCAAGCATAGCTTTGCAGGCGACAATGAAGTCCGGTAGGCCCATGAGGAAGACCATGATACCAAAAGCAAAGATGATTGGAGAGGCTGAGCCATGATGTTCTTCATGCTCACCGTGGTGGTCGTCATGGTGGTCATCGCCTTTGGGTTTGCTCGCGTTGAGGAACCCACCGATACCGATGAAGGATGCGTATGCTCCTGCAAGGAACAGCATGGTCACTCCGGCTGTGCGGTAGGTAAGGTAGGAAAGGTGGGCTGCAATTTCGGAATTGTGAGCCTCCTCCTTGGCAATGTAAAGTTCTGAGTCGTGGTCGTCACCATCAATGGTCCCGGCCGCAACTGCATCCTTCCACTCGGATTTAGCATCCTCGTAATGATGGTGCTCATCTTCCCATGTGTGGTGCTTCTGATCGGCAATACCGACGCCAAGCACTCCGAAACCGATGATTCCAACAGTGAAAATCATACCAGCCATCATGACGGCTCGCAACCACGTGCTGTTTGCGACGTCGTTTCCATGTGCACTCATTCTTCGACCCCCTTTGCAAGTGGTGTTGCCAGCTTCTTCAGCGGGCTTTCTTTCTTCTGATGAGAGCCGTGATGTCCGTACAACTCGTTCATGTCACCCTGTGTAGGAATGTCGTGGAAAGACGGTGTTGGTGGTGGGGATGTTGTCATCCATTCAAGCGACCATCCGCCCCAAGGATCGTTTCCTGCTGGTTCTCCGTGTCGGTTGGAACGAATGATGTTCCAGACGAGCAAGAGTTGGCTTAATCCGAAGATGAAGGAGAAGGTGCTGACTGCCATGTTGTATTCCGCAAATCCACTTTCTGTGGTGTAACTGTGCGTACGGCGCGGCATGCCCATGATACCAAGAGCGTGCATAGGCCAGAAGGTTGCGTTGTAGGAGGCGAATCCAATCAAGAAGTGCCAGAGACCCAACGTTTCGTTGAGTTTGCGTCCTGTCGCCTTGGGGTACCAGTAGTAGACGCCTGAGAACAGAGCGAAGACCGTACCGCCGATGAACACGTAGTGGAAGTGGGCGACGACGAAGTAGGAATCGTGGAAGTGTACGTCAAGTCCTGCGACAGGGAAGAACATTCCAGAGATTCCACCAAGTGTGAAGGTCACGAGGAAACCGAGCGACCAGAGGGTGTGGGTGCGCATGACGAGGCTGCCACCCCAAATGGTAGCGAGCCAGTTGAACACTTTCGCGCCCGTTGGAATCGCGACCGCCATTGTGGTGATCATGAACGCAGCACGCCAGAATGGATCCATACCGGAGGTGAGCATGTGGTGGCCCCAGACAATGAAGCCGACAACACCGATACCAGCCATAGCGAACACCATGGACTTGTATCCGAAAATTGAGCGCCGTGCGCTCGTTGCGAGGACTTCAGAAACGATTCCGAAGGCAGGAACAACAACCACGTACACTTCTGGATGGCCGAAGAACCAGAACAGATGCTGGAACAGCAAACTGTCTCCACCTGATGTGAAGAAGACCGTTCCAAGGGTGTGGTCGAATAAGAGGAAGGCGACACCGATGATGAAGGCTGGGAGCGACATGTAGAGCATGAACACACTGACGAAGACCGACCAAGCGAACAATGGCATCTTCATGAAGCCGACACCGGGTGCACGCATGGTGAATACGGTCGTGATGAAGTTCACTCCACCAAGCGTGGATGAAGCACCAAGCATGAGGATTCCAGAGATGAACGCAGTTGTCCCTGGGTTTGAACCATATTGAGCCAATTCAGCACCGAGGTTTGCTTCGGTCAACGAGGAATAGGGCGGGTACATAACCCACGTAATGTCGGCACCTTCGCCCGACCAAATGCCTGCGTAAATCAACGGGCTGGAGAACACCAAGAGCCACAGACCCATGGCGTTGATTCGAGGGAAGGCAAGGTCCTTTGCTCCTATTTGAAGCGGGAGGACGTAGTTCATGAAACCGGCAATCATTGGCATGGCTGCGAGGAAAATCATGGTCGTTCCGTGAAGCGTGAAGAAGGAGTTGTATTCCGTTTCAGTGAGGAATGTGTTTTCTGGCAAGGCCAGTTGAATTCTGAACAGAAGCGCCAAGACACCTCCAACAAGGAAGAAGATGAATCCGTACAGGAAGTAGAGAATTCCGACTTCTTTGTGATCGGTGGTGGTCAACCAAGGCTTGAGGTACGCCCAGAAGTTTTCGATGGTGAATGTGCTCGGAGAGCGTGCGTAAAAGACATACATCACACCGAGGAGGACAAGGCCGAGTGCAAGGCCAATGGCCGTCATGAGGACGACGAGCGCCCGAGCGCTTGGAGCGACATCGCCTGCGTTGAGACCAGGGATCACGAGATTTGCTTGGTTCCAGTAATCGCCTCCGGAGCCTGCGCCACCGTTGACAGCGTTTCCATAGACTGTGATTTCGACGACTTTGCCGTCATCTGCTGGCGCAACCCACTCAAAGTCCCAAGTGCGAACTGTGTTCCCTTCCATGGTGTGTGTGAGCCCGCCATCCATATCGTGGCTTAGGGATTCGTTGACCGTTGAGACCATACCGGCCGAGGTGAGGATTCTGAATCCAGCTGCGTTGCCGTTCCAAGGATCTGCTCCTTCGGTGCTTCCACCATTGTGCAATTCCATCACATCATTGACCACGGTCACGGTGAATGGGTAAGTTTCGCTTGCATTGAACCGTTCTGGTAGGCCCTCGACGATCACTGAAGTGTCGCCTGATGCGCCACCGTGACAGGTACAACCGTTGTCACCAGCCGCACCGATACCGGTTGGCATGGCTTCAAATTGTGGTGCTGCGGCAAGCATCAAGAGCATGAGCGCCACGAGGGTGAGGGCGCGGGTTCGCATCAGTACCCACCTCCATCTGAGTTGTCTGATTGAGATGAATCAGACTGGGATTTCTTGACACCGGTGTCGACTTCACAGGTTTCGCCTTCCGGAGCGACGACATCGACGAATCCTTGCATCTTGGAGTGGTCAAGGCCACAGTATTCCGCACAGCGGATCGGGAATGTTCCGATGTCATCAGGCTGAGCGTACATCACCGTACCAGCTTCAAGTCCGGGAACCAAGTCTTCCTTGACACCCCATTCAGGGAGCCAGAATGAGTGCTGGACACCAACATAGGCTGGATTAGAGGCGTCAGATGGACGGGAATGCAGGGTCATGATGTTGTGAACATCGCATGGAATGATCATGTGTTCGCCACCTGCAGTGGAGAGGATGGTTCCGACCGGCAAGTGCTCCCATGTGTGAAGCAAGTGGTCCTCAGCGTCAAACACGGTGATCTTGGAATGAAGTTCGGCATCAAACATGGTACCCATCAGAGTCAACATGCCCAGTGATGCGTTCAATTCGTAGTCTGTTTCGACTCCGTCAATGGCCACAGTGACGTTGGTCGCCGTCGTGTTGTGAGCATGGACCATGAGCATGTTTCCAGCCCATTCAACGTCGATGTTTGTGTCAACGTCTTCGTAGGTGAGTTGCTCAGTGTAGTGGAATTCCCAGAACCATTGCTTTCCAACAACATCGATTTCGAATTGAGGTTCGTCGTCTGGGACTTGCCACACCGCTGTGTTTGAGGCAAGTGCCATCATGGTGAGCCAAACAACAATGATGGTTGGCAGCACATAGAACAACACTTCGAGTTTTGTGTTGTGTGAATCAACCGGGAAGGACCCGACTTCAATGTGGTATTTCTCCATGTTCTCGACTGGCTCAACACCGTCGCGGTAGCGCAGCATAGCGATGAACATCCACCCGAAGGTAAAAATTCCCACAATGATACTCCAAAACATGAACTTGTCGTATAGGACGTTGAAAACAGTGTCTTCAGCAGGCATAGGTAACCCTCATGCTAAGGGCCGAAGATACCGGCCTTAAACCCTTGTCGACCGCGCCTTGGTGGAGTTTGCCTTTCATTGCTTGAGTGTCGCGTTTGAACGGGTGGTTTTTCAATTTAAAAATGGTGAGATTTAGTGGCCCTTTTGGGTTAAAAATGTGTGCCGTGTTAGGTTGATAAACGACGACGAAAAAGACGCTATGTGACCCTCGCCACTTGCCTGCAAACGACCTTCGATCAAGGCGTGCTTTTGGCCATTGAAGTTCAGCCGGGGGCGCATGACAATCGAATTGGCCAAGTCAACGAATGGCGGGCGCGCCTCGCCATCTCAGTGCAGGCCCAAGCGCAGAAGGGTCAAGCCAACCTTGCCGTTCTTGATTTGCTAAGTGATGCATTAAACATCGCCAAAACAGACTGCAACATCGTGAGCGGCCACACATCAAGGAGCAAAACGGTGCGGTTTGACAACATCGAGGAAGCAACACTGATTCAAACGCTAACCAATCTCATGGAGGGCACATGACTCGCGACACAAAACATCGCTCGCCCCTTGGTTCCGGTGATGCTGCGCTTCGATTCAGACTGGCCGGAGAAGCGCTTGCTGAGGCTCGGACGCTCAACAGAGAAATCGCCTGGCCGATTTTAGTCGAGGGGCGGCGCGACAAAATTGCGTTAGAGGCACTTGAGTTCACTGGCCCTATTGAAGTGCTGAACCGAGGGTGGCCTCTAGAGCGTCTCATCGCTTACTTGTACGAACAATACGGGCCACGTCGCACCTCCGATGGTGGCCCAGCGTTGTGTGTCTTGATGGACTGGGACCGGACTGGAGGCAGGCTCCAAATGGAGTTGAAGCGTAAACTGGAAAGCATGGATGTGAAAATCTCTGAAGAGTTACGCAATGTGTTGATGCGGGCACTAAAGCCTGAGACGAGGGTGCTTGAATCCCTCAAAGGAATGGCTTACGATCTCGGGCCCTTCATCGACGAATACGATGAACGACCCATCGAATGATGTTCAATCCTCATGGGGGACCGGCCTGGTACGGCCGTCTTCTTTCACCGTGTTCAGAACGACGTGCGTGTACGACCTTGCAACCCCTTCAAGGGTGAACACCGTCTTCGTCAAATCGTCCAAGTCAGCTCGGTCCTTGACCCTAGCAAGCACCATTGAATCCCAATCCCCCGTGACGTCATAGACGGCAAACACCCTAGGGTCTGCAGCGATTTGTGTTTGAACATCGATCATTTGCCCCTTGACGATTCGAAGCCCTGCCATGATCGTCATTGACCAGCCCAAAGCGCTTGGGTCAAGCATAACGCTGTATCCTTTGATGACGCCAAGATCTTCGAGTCTGCGGAGGCGATTCAGCACCGTCCCTTGTGCGATTCCTACCTTTCTGGCAAGCGCTCTCTGGCTTGTTCGGGCGTCTTCGAGCAAGACTTCGAGGATGGCGCGGTCGGTGTCATCGAGGTTCATGCATCATCACCGCTGCTTGGTTCGTGCTCACCAACTTCAACGCTTCGGAGCGCTTCGTGGGGCGATGCAAGGCGGAGGTATTGAGTCCAAGCGCCTAATTCCTCAACCTCAACGCTCAGCGAAATATGGCAATCTTCAAGCTCCGCTTGTTTGAATCGAATTGCGAATTCATGGGAACGGCCTGCAGGAATATTGACCCGTTTGAATCCGCCTCGAATGGCCCACGGCTCGACGGTTGTGCAACCGGTAAGCGAGAGTGGTTGCGTTCCAGCAAGTATGCGGAATTGGATCGAAGGTGGTTCGCTTGATGTCCACTGAGCATCGATTTTTGGCATTCCTTTCTCGCGCTTGAACGAGCCCATTACAGCGCCAGAGGCGACAACGGCACAAAGCAAAAGCAAGAACATTGGAACGAAGAAATCCGAAGGCGCAGTTGAGTCCCATGAGGTAGGGGCCGAGGTGTGGTACAAGCCAAGCAACCGGTTTTCTTCACCCCCCTCGAGATCGCCAAAGAAGGCGAATGTGATGTGCCATCCGTGTGGTTGTTCTTCGAAATCAATGCCTGCAGCAGCCAAATGGGTTGAAGGAACCTTCCAGGTTGTTTTAGTGACGTTGTTTGCGTCAACTGAGAACCCGACCTGTGGCATCATGTCGCGAACCAAATGTTCGGTAACTCGGCCGTGGTGGTCCATTGAGCGGTCTTCGCTGATGAGAATGGAAACGACCGTCGAGTCGCTTAGGTTCACCAAGGGCGTCAACTCAACTTCGATCGAAAGCGATATGTCGCCAGTTTCCTCGCGGACCAGTGCAATCGTGCCTTCCAACTCGATCAAAAGTGTTTGAAATTGCAAAGCGCTGGCCGTTTGCAGGTCGATTTGACCGTTGTACAGGGTGCCGGCTTCACCGCTTAATCCAAGTTGCCCGATTCTTGCTTTAGCGTCATCATCAGGCCAATTTGAACCTGTTTCATCGCTCCACGGCCACCATGTGAGTTGAACCCCTTCAGCAGACTCGCCAACTCGCTCTGCTTGTGGGCCGAGGAAGGATTCAACCAGCAATACCGATGGAGCTTGTGCCTCAGGAATTGCTTTTGATACACCTATTTCTTCAGTTGAAGATGCCTCAGAGAAAGGCACAGTGAGTGTGCCAAGCACCAATAATCCGATTCCCAAGATCATCATTGCACGCATGTCTTCACCTCACTCTTCTTCAACGGGTTCCGGCGGCATATCGAGTTTCATCCTCAACACATTCCTGCCAATTCGATCAATCATCAAGGTCAACCTCGCGCCGACCCAACCTGAAACAAAGGCTTGCCCACACGGCAGCGTGCACGACATCAAGACAGGTCCAGCTTCTTCGAGAGGGCCGAATTCAGTGGTGTACTCTTCCATGAGAGGTGCCCAACCCTGGAGCATGCGGCGTAATGTGTCCGGGGCGAGTTCATGCATTGGTGCAGTCATGAGGCTTCGAAGTGCTGGTACAGATTCTTGACGAGAACGCCAAATTTTTCTTTTCTGTGTAAAGGCAGGAAGGCCAACATGAATCAATTTGAGCGGATGAAAGGTACCTGCTGGCCAAAGGTTTCCACGTTTGTTGGGACACTGTTGACCGAATATTCGCTCCTCAACGAGTTTTGGGGCGATGTTGAGGCGTTTTCCTCTGTGCCACCACGACCAATCGCTGTCGTTGATGCCGTAACGCTGCTGAACTTCTTCGATGATTTCGGTTGGAGCAGGGAAGATTGAATGGCGGTTTGGGCGAGGTTGGTCGAGCACCAGTGGCACCCATCCCGAATCTGGGTTTTGGAATCTCTTAGGAACAAACGAGCGCGCAACATTTTGTGGTGTTGCTTCTGGTTTGTGCCGAAATTGAGCGACGAAGAAGCCACCAGTGTCGTTGTCGTGATGATAAAGGCGCACACAGTGAGGGAGGTTTGCCTCAATTTCAGCCTCCAATTGAGCATCCATTTCGATGTCCATGGCGTCGCTCAGCAACGTTCTGTGGCTCGGCGAAAGGTGTGAAGGGTGGATTGAGGGTGCGTTTTTTGCATCTAATTGCGAGAATGCGTTGCCCTCTTGGTCGAGAATATCCCATGTGTTGAGGCCTGGGTGGAGTGTGAGATTTCCTAGGTTTGCGCGGTCGATAGGAACCAATTCAAGCCATGGTGCGCGACGCAGGAGCTCCGCCACCACTGCCTCGTTTTCACAAGGATCCATGCTGCATGTGGAATAGACAAGTTTGTGGCCCGGTCTGAGCAGATTCGCACCCCTGAATGCGATCTCAACTTGGAGATTGAACAAACTTCGACCGTCTCTAGGGCTCCATTTCCACCACACGTTGCGATTTTTACGAGACGTCGCTGAACCTGTGCAGGGCACATCAGCGACAATTCCATCGTATCCGGGCGGCGGGATTCGGCCTAAATGTCGGCCATCCTGCTGATTGATGAGCATGTTTGAGATGGCGAGTCGCCCTCGGTTTGAAACAAGCATGTTGACGCGCCCGGAGGCCGGTTCGTTGGCGACCACCACGCCTTCTGGGTGAATGGCTTCCGCAATCTGTGTTGCTTTGGAACCTGGTGCAGCACACATGTCGAGCACCAATTCACCAGATGTCGGGTTGAGCACGAGAACAGGCAGCATGCTTGCAGCTTCTTGCCGAGTGATTCGCCCCGATTCATGAAGCAGGGCCATGATGTGTTTGGCACGACCTTCGGGGGCTTGCCCTCGTCCAAATGGCATCTGCCAAGCAAATTCATTCTCTGCCCATGACAATGGCTTGCCACCAATTGAACGTAAGATGCCTTCAGTCCACGCTTGATCGTAGCGGTTTGGTGTGATCCTGAACGTTTCGGGCAAGGTTTCTGTGGCGTATTGGAGCCAAGCATCGACATCTAAACCTAAGTTCGCTGCAAGATTTGCGAGTGGCGTCCCCTTTGCCTCGGCAAGAAGGTCTTGCTCTTGCCATTCCCCTCGCGCCATGCATCGGGGTTCGGCCGCCTCACTATGTTGCTTCCGCCATGCTCAAGGGGTGAGTCCGCGTGGTGTGAATCATGTTGGGGGATACCATGCCGTGGCTTTTCCCTCTCGTTGCGCTTCTGTTGTGTGCATGGCTCGTCACCGGCTTTCTTGCAAAAGGTGGACAGAATGAAGCCAACTCTGGGAAGAGGGTTCTTTCTCACATCACCAATTGGACCCCCCCAGCGTTGTTTGCTGGACTGTTCATCCATCGTTTCACTTCCATTCTGACCATGGATTCCACCCACATGGATGTGCTGCAGTACCTTCCCGAAGGAGCGGCACTTTCCGATCGGTTGAGCCTCGTCGTAGCCGGCCAAGGGGGCATCGAATTGGCTGCTTTTGCCGCAACAACGTTTGCCGTTTGCTCAATCCATCTCCCAAGTGTGAAGGCAATGAGCAACGAAGCCGGCCGTGTTGTTCAACAGCGCATGATGATGTTCTGCGCCCTATGTTTGCTCTTAGGAATCATGGTGCTGTTTCCCGAACAAGCTTACACTGCAAGCCAGCCATTACCTCAGCAAGGCTCAATTGATGCACCACCGCTTTCGAACGCTCTTTTGCCGCTGATGTTTTCATTGCTGGTGATGTTTGGAGGCGAATTGTTTGCTGCTTCAAGCGTGTACAGCATCGAAGTGGACTTCGATGCCTTGGGCAAGAAGGCATCCATCAAATGCCTTGCACTGGTTGGACTGAGTTTGGTCTGGCTCACAACCCAGCCGCTGGCTTGGACCGCTTGGATGGCTGATCTTTCAGAGCCTACCAATGCAATGGCCCTGCTCATGATGATTCATGCCGTCGTAGTCCTCACCTCTGTGCTGTATCCATCGCGGCGAATTGAAAGTCGTTTACTGCACGGAGAAGGACGGAGCATCGCTTTGATTGCCACATTTGTCACCGTTGCAACCCTCATGACGGCCAGTGCCTCGCTCCTGCTCAATCATTCCACTCTCTTCTCGAACAGTGCAGGTGCTGCATTGCTCGGGTTTTGGTTGTGCACCGCAGTGTTGGGTTCGATGCTTTTGGTTCAATTCCTGCCAACCCTCGGTTTTGATGCTGCACCTCGTCCCGAAACCTGGTGGCTTCGAATGATGGGGTTGCTTACGCCCATGTTGGTTATGTCCCTGACACCGTTTGGTGCTTTTTTGATCGCAGGCGTATGGATTGGTCTTGCATGGAGTGCAGTTGTGCCTTGGATGGTTGAGCGAGATGTCGCATCGCCATCAGCAGCGTTCGTGACAGTTCCGATGGTTGGACTCACTGTTGCTGCCCTAGCACTCCCCCTCTTCACTGGCAATAGCCCCTTGGTGTCCCTCTTCGCTGCGTTGCCGGTGTTAGCAGTCGCCCATGTAGGCATGCTCATCCACAAACCATCAGCGCAGCAACAGGCCTCGTAAAACCGGCACATTGGCGGCATCCATCGTCGCGCTTCTTATTAGCAAATCAGGAAGCCTCCAGACTGAAATCCGTAGATTTCATGGGATGGGACCCAAAATGGCACGAGCATTTAGAGAAGGCGTTGAGCAGAACAAACGAGTGAAAACAAACGTGAGACGGCGCAGTTGGAGCCCTTTGAGAGATCTACGTGGCCTCAAAACGAGAACCGAACGCATCGGCGAGGCAATGGGGCCTCTAGTGGAAATTCCGGCAATGGTTCGCATCGAAAACGAACATTGGGTCTTTGAGCGCATTGAAGAAGGCACTCTTCACAACCTCACTCACAAACTCATTTTACACGAATCAGACGGTGAGAAGGTCATCGGGGCCACAACCGACATGGAAACGGCTATGAAAGTTGCAAAATGCATGGCGATCAAAGAGCACAGAATCGTAATGATTCAGCCACTGTGAGCGGACGAACGGCTCAGAAGAGGTCAAGAATTGCGCCAACCACGCCTTGGTTAACAAGGTAAAAGAAGGCACCGAGGGCGATACAAGCAAAGTACACTTGGCCCGGAGTAATCTTCCATGCGTCTTCAGATTCTTCATCGAAGTATCGAATAAGACCTGCTGCTTGCTGAATTCCGCTGCCGTCGGATTTCTTCTTAGAAGCCATGTGAACCAATCTCTGCGAGATGCCTCCCCTTTATCAACGCGACGCGGCGATGAAACATGGAGAAATCACTCTTCTTCTTGGCTCTGAACTGTGAGATCAACAATTTCGAGTTCGTCCAGCGGGACTGAGTGTTCACTCGATGGGGTTCTCAGGTTCATCCCATCGGGCATGGATGCTTGATAGTCTGAGCTGAGAAGTTCTGTTGATGGATCTGCTTCAATCAACGATGCTTCGACGCGGGCGAGCGCACGTTCGAGTCCGGGGGCGTTGTCATCTGCAAGCGCATTCCGGGCGATTCCTAAATCGAATTCTGCTGCTGCAAAGGACGCTTGAGCCTTCTCAAGGATCCATCCATCACTGCCTTCGTGTTCCTTCATGCGTTTCGCCACTTCAACAGAGCGCTGTTTGATCATTTCGATTGATGCTTCAAAAGAGGCACGTGCAGACGCCATGCCTTCTCTCCATGAAGATTCATTGCCGTCAAGGCTTGATCCTTGATGGTGCTTGTTCAGCCATTTGGTTACCGACCTGCGATGCTTGAATTCCCATGGATTGTGACCAAGGGAGGCACTGAGATCAAACAGAACCCGCATGCGCTCTTGGAATGGCCCTGTCAATTCGATCACGTTCACATAACCGGAATTAAACAACCCAAAACCCCAGTAGGAATCTGAAAGAATTCGAACGCTGAGCGTCCCGCTCGTGGTGTTCATCGTCCATCGTTGCTCGTTGAATTTTGGAGGCGTTGAGAAATGAGGTGTTTCCGGTTGTGTAAGGCTGGCTAAAAGCGCAATGGCCACATCCCCAAGATAGACCGTGTTGCTCGGAAGTGCGAACCCTTTCGGTCGCAAAAGATTGGAGTCAAGTTCGACTTTGTGGTGGGCATCGGCGCGCAGAACCTGAGCAAACACCCTTGTTGTTTCGTGCATCATTCCCCCTCCTCTTATTCCTTCGGTTCATCGAGTGACCCATCAATGCAACGGTGATATGATTCGATTGAGGGAGAAGTATTGAAGAGCGTCACCTTGCATGGGGTGGCAAGTGAGACTATGGCTGCCAAGAAGGGTTCCTCAAAGATTGAAGCATTAACTGCACTTCCTGGCGTTGGCGCTGCTACAGCAAAGAAGCTCGTTTCAGCAAAAATTGACACCGTTGGGAAGTTGGCGAGCGCCGGCGTAAAGAAGATCGAAGACGCTGGAGTCAGTGCTGCTGTTGCTAAGAAAATCAGTGCTGCTGCCAAGGCGGCCGACAAGGTGACTGGGGCGGCAAAGAAGACCGCAACAAAGGCAAAAGGTAAGGCGAAAAGCACGGCAAGCAAAGCCAAAGCAGTGGCCAAGAAGACGGTCGCCAAAGCCAAGGACGCCACCAGCATGACCGTCCCCTCTAAGAAATCCGATGACGGGCGAAAGGGAGCCACTCTCAAGGTACCACGAAGCGTGCGCGACATGCCCTGGTTCAACAAAAAGTGAGATTCTACCTCGTCAAGCATCGCTATGCTTGAAAGCCGTCGCGATTCACAACCTAGCAATGCCAAGGAGAAAGTACGGCCGTTTGCGAAAAGCGGTTGAAGTCCCTCCTAAGGGGAATTGTTCTCGCTGTCGTTCTGGTAAATTCTGCCCGCTTGAAGGTCACTCGGGCCAAGGCGTCGTTCCCAAGCGAGCATGGGCAGGTCCGGCTTTTATTGCAAAACGAAAGACGAAGCGAACGTAATCACTCCACGCCAAATGCACTGGTTGATGGCGTGTTTTCTTCGACACTGTCGACCGTTTCACTGGCTTCAGCTGCTGCTTCAAGGGTTTCACGCGTGGCTTGGGCTCGGTGATAGACTTCCCTCAGGGTTTGATCTGAAATTTCAAGATACACTCGGGTCGTCGCGATGCTTGAATGGCCTAGCAAGCGCTGGATGGTGACTAAGTCTGCACCTCGCTCCAAAAGCCCTGTCGCAAAATTGTGGCGAAGCACGTGGGGTGTCAGTTTTCCTTTCGGTAGAGAAGCATCTGCTGCGAGATGATCCATCAGCCGTTGGACGCCTCGAGGTTGCAGGCGCCGACCTGCGGAGTTCAGCAAAAAGGCATAATCGTCGCCCTTTCGCCGGGATTCCCGCACTGGGATCCAGGCGTGAATTCGTTCAAGGGTCCGGCGCGTAAACAGGACGAGGCGATCCTTGTCGCCTTTTCCTCCAAACACCCGAGCAGAACCATCTTCTAAGTCGATGTCGTTGATGTCAAGGTTGCACACTTCACTCACTCGAAGTCCGGTATCCAACATCATCGTCACCACGAGGGAAGCCACAGGATCTTCGCTTGTGGCAGCGGATTCGAGCACCATCGACATCTCTCGGCGGGTCAATGTGCGCGGCAAGCGTCGTCCAGTTCGGGCTCTTACGAGGTGGTCTGGCCAGCGGTGTCCAAGCCACTTTAGGAGATGACGTGCTGCGGCTAAACGAGCGTTGTATGTGGTTGGTCGAAGTTCCGAAAGAGAAAGCGTCCAACGATCCAAGCGCCCGTTCAAGGGCTCCATTCGCTCAGCCAAGGCTTCGACAGTCATGGCATTGTATTCCACTTCATCGAGCACATTCTCTTGAGGCAGCGTGGTCTCGACGAGGGCTCTTAAGCCACTAGCGTAGGATTTCTGTGTGTTTTCGGATTTGTTTTCAGCGCGCAACGCTTGACGGTAGCATGCCACCCATGGCAGTCCTGCCATGTGGACAAGGCGAGGCGGTAAATCCACGCTGGACGCGACAAGCCTGCTTTGGCTTGGTTTCAGCGCCTTGCGTTGCCGCTCGTAAGTTCTCCGCTTTTCCATTGGCGTTCACCGCCTCCCGCCGAAGCGGGTGTGCATCCCGTGCTCCGAAGAGCAGTTTCAGTAATGTACGCCCCCATATCAAACCATCGCGCGAACGCGTGGATGAGAAAAGCAACTCCTCGGTGATTGAAAACCGCCGAATCACGCGTTGGTTTCTTCCGGCTCATCGAGGCTAAAGGCCTCGCTCGGGACATCCAGAAT
>Ga0187217_1000141_pt1 | contig 27799 bp, 29 predicted proteins | sample 15SPOviralmetaG_FD_130165 | JGI IMG/M metagenome (GOLD analysis project Ga0187217, IMG submission 130165) | Marine viral communities from the oligotrophic San Pedro Time Series (SPOT) site, San Pedro Channel, CA, USA - 15 SPOT_SRF_2010-09-15... | ecosystem: Environmental > Aquatic > Marine >... | reverse complement strand
CAGAATCGGCGGTTTTCAAGAACTTCAAGAATATTTTAAACCCAAATTTGACTTCGAAATTTTAAGCGAAATTACTGAAACCATCGTCGAAAATCTTAATATCGTTATTGATAAAAATTATTATCCCACTGAAAATTCACTTAAAAGTAATCTAAAACATCGCCCAATCGGAATCGGCGTACAGGGACTAGCAGATGTATTTATGCTTCTCAAAATTCCCTTTACTTCTGATGCTGCCAAAAAACTTAATAAAGATATTTTTGAAGTTATGTACTTTCACGCTCTTCGCAAATCTAATGAACTCTCTAATAAATATGGCCCATATGAAACTTTTATTGGAAGCCCCGCTAGTAAAGGTATTCTACAATATGATATGTGGAACAAAACTCCAGAAAAAATATCTCTCGATATTTGGAAAACTCTCAAATATAATATTCAAAAATATGGACTCCGTAATAGCGTCCTTATGGCTCTTATGCCAACAGCATCAACCGCTCAAATAATGGGTAATAATGAATCATTTGAACCATATACTTCTAATCTTTATACTCGCCGAGTTCTAGCTGGTGAATTTATTCTTGTGAATAAACATCTAATTAATTATCTAAAAGAAAATAATCTATTTAATAAAACTATTATAGATCAAATTATTTTAAATAAAGGCTCTGTTCAAAATATAAATGAAATTCCTATCGAAGGCCGCGAAATCTTTAAAACCGTCTGGGAAATCTCTCAAAAATCACTCCTTGAAATGAGTGCCGACCGCGGACCTTACATCTGCCAATCTCAAAGTATGAATATCTTTCTCGATAAAGTTAATGCAAAAGTTATAAATAGTGTACATATGTATGGATATTCTCTCGGTTTAAAAACCGGCTCTTATTATATTCGCACCAAATCTGCCCTTGAAAATCAAAACTTTAATTTAACTTATGACCAAGAAAAGAAAAACGGCTTATTTTCCGAAAGCCGCGATTTAGTATCAAAATCGCAATCTGAACCTTGCCTATCTTGCTCCGCTTAATTTTGTTTTTTAATTTTGTTTTTTAATTTTTACTTTATTAATTTTTACTTTATTAATTTTTACTTTATTAATTTTTACTTTATAAATTTTTAATTTTTGATTTTTTATTTTTTAATTTTTACTTTATTAATTTTTACTTTATTAATTTTTACTTTTTCTTAAAATATAAATAAATATACGCCACTATTAAAATTACTATTATAATTGATAATATTATCACCAATAAATTATTATCATCTTTATTTTCAAACGCTTCTTTTCTCAAAAAATCATTCATATTCGTAAATTGCGATTTTTTCTCATTTAAATAATGAATATCTTCTTTCATATTTTTATTTATTGATTTACTATCATTATTTTCCGTATTATCAAATACTGATACTTTACAACTAAATTTTTTTTTTGCACTTTGACATCCTTTCATTCTTCTATTTATTCTCTCCTCTTCCGTTGTTGGTGTTTGCTTATTTGCTATATAATTTGAATAACATTCAACTACTTCTTTTAATGATGGTCTTTCACATAATGGTACTCCTAATTTATCATTTACTCTATTATGAATTTGATACATAAAATGCACTAAACTTTTGCGCGATGATAAACTTTCCCATAATGGTGGCATCTCTGGATCTTTTAAATATGAATTATATGATGTTCCACATATTGGACAAGGTAAAACATTTCCTAAATTACTCAAAAATTGAAACATCGAATTTCTTCTTTTTATATGATTTGCATTCTTTTCATCTATTCTTTTCGGATATGCCATTACCATACTATGCAAAAAAAACCAAGTTGGTGGCCCCCATATTTTTGTATTTAATGCAATATTTTCAGGTAAATTATTTAATATATTTTCAACTTCGTTATTCATAAAACTAAAAAAATAATTAATTCACTTACTATTTAATTATTTTTTTAATTTTATTAATTTTACTTCCTATTATTTTATTTTTTATTAATTTTTTATTCATTTTTTACTTTTACAATTCAAATTTTTATTTTTTAATAAATTTTTTTTTAATAAATTTTTTTTTTAATTAATTTATTCTTTTATGATTTTATTAATGTTTAATATTTAAATTTTATTCTGAACTATCTATAATATAATTTAAAGCTATTAAAAGAGTAATATAACTATGTACACTCTCGTTTTTATATCTATTATATAATGTTCTTTGATAATCATTTAATGTATCATCATTAATTATTCTAGATACTATACCAAACCTTATTTCTAATCTAGACGCAAAACTATTTTTAGTTCCTTCTGGATTACTATTGAATGCAACTATATTTCCTTCACTATCACACGCTACATATGGTAATATTTCATCATTGTACATATGAATTACCGTAGAATTTGTATCTGGATGTTTATAATTATCTGGAAAACTATTAAACTTATTAAAAACGGTTACTATTTGTTTTAATTCATTATTATCAAGTTCATCTGAATGGAAACAACGATTTAAATTTAATGATTCTATTGGTTCTTCGCCTGTTTTTATACCAAGTAATCTTCTTAATTCTATAGCAAAATTCTCTTCATTAGCATATGAGCTCAATAATTGTATAAAATCTGTTTTCCAATATTTAACTGGTAGTGATGCTGAGTTAAATATACTCTGAAAAAGTAAAGTTAATGTAGATGTTAAAAGAACTTGTTTATTTGCATCTTCTGGACTTGCTCCACTTGCTAAATTGATACTTCTATGTGTATTTAAAATTAATATAACTATATCTTCTATTTTTAAAGGTCCCTGTTTTGATTTCAGTATATCTCCTATTTGTTTTAAGAAAAAATAATCATATACTGGAGTAGTAGCTATTATTTCTTTTAAATTATAATTATCGGCGATATAATTTAGTGTATTATCTTGATTATAAATGTAATTTGATCCTTCTGAATAAGCGTGAACTCTTATATTTGAACCTCTATCGATTTCTTTTTCTATAATTGGAATTATATAATTATCTGATATATGTGTACCTGGTTTTCTATTATTATTTCCATATACATCCATACCAGGAATTAACATATAAATAAATGTATTACCAGTAGTTGACGATACAACTGATCTTGCAAATATCCACAAACTGTCAATAGATAGATCTCTATTATAAAGATTACTTACATGTTCTATTATAAAATCTTTACTATCATTTTTACGAGGAATAAAAATTAAATATTTAGTTGAACGATTAGAATTATTTAAACCTTTAAAAAATATTGTTCGATAATAAACATCAACAACATATTTTGGAAAATTTTGATCTGATAATTTAATATCACTATTACTTAATTCTTCGGGTGTGAATGTATATAAATAACCTTCTCTGGATGTATAATATATTTCATTTACTCTTTCAGAAAGTAAATTAATATCTTTCTCTAATAATTCAATTTTACTTTCATTTTGATTATCATTATTTTTTAAAACCGATAAACGATTTATTAATTTATTTACCGTTAAATCTCCGCTAGCCATAATTTTATTATATATATATATATTTTTTTTGATTTTAATTATACATTTACCAAATATTCATATATATTACTAATAACCGTTTTACTTATCTTTCTCGAATTTACTTTTATATCTTTTAAGTCAATCTTTATCTCCTTCTCAATTTTCGGCTCAATTTTTATTTCTTCGGTTTCGTTCTTAGAACACTTTACATATTTCATTAAATTATATATACTATTATCAAAATATGATAATATAACCTTTGACGTATTCAAACTTATTCCTGGAATTAAACTTAACATATTACTCCCAATTGTATCACTTTTTATACTTTGCTTTTTAATTAAATGTGATACTTTATTTTCTTTTTTTGGTTCATTTTCATATTTAACTATTCTATTTATAAATTCATACAACATTTTTATTGTATCATCTAAATCCTTTGTAAATAATATTGAAAATTATTGATTTTTTATTAAATTTTTATTTTTTACTGATTCTATTATTTTTAAATTTTTTATATATAAATTTATTATTTTACCCTTTAAAATAAAATACATTTTAAATCATTTTATTAAGCTTTATTATTTAAATTTTATACAGAATTATCTATAATATAATTTAAACTTATTAGAACAGAAATAAAACTATGTACACTCTCGTTTTTATATTTATTATATAATGTTTTTTGAAAATCATTTAATGTATCATCATTAATCATTTTAGAAACTATATTAAAACGACTTTTTAATATAAATTGAAAACTATTTACAGATCCAGGTGGATTACTACTGACTGCAATTGGGACCCCTGTACTTTCATTAACCGCTACATATGGTATTATTTCATCACCAAATAAATGAACTATTGTAATATTTACATTTGGAAATTTATAATCTCTACTAAATATATTAAAGTTATTATAATTCTTTATTATGTTTTTAAATTCTTGTTCATTGAATTCATCTTCGTAAAATAAATTACCATAATTTAATGATCCTATTTCTTCTTCTCCTGTTACTATACCAAGTAATCTTCTTAATTCTGTTTCAAAATCCTCTCTACTATAATATAATCCCACTAATTGTATGAATGTATTTTTCCAATATTTTACTGGTAATGATGCTGAGTTATATAAATATAGAAATGTTGAACCTAATGTAGATGATAAAAGAACTTGTTTATTTGCATCTTCTTGGCTTGCTGCTGTTCTTGAAAAAAAACTTTTATATAAATTTAAAATTATTATTATTACATCTGCTAATTTTAAAGGTCCCGGTGTTGTTTCTAGTATATTTGTTATTTGAATGTTTTGAAAATTATTAAATAATGGAGCATTAAATATTATTTCTTTTAAATTATAATTATCAGCCATAAAATTTATTGTAGTATCTGGATTTAAAATATGATTCGATCCTTGTGAATAAGCGTGAACTCTTAAATTTGAACCTTTTTCAATTTCTTTTTCTATTATTGGAATTACATAATTTTCTGATACAGGTATACCTGGTCTTCTATTATTATTTTCCATACCAGGAGTTAAAATATAAATAAATGTATTACCAGTACTAGATGATACTATTGATCTTACAAATATAAACAAACTGTTTATAGACAGATTTCTATTAAAAATGTTACCAACGTGTTCTATTATAAAATCTCTAATATCATTTTTACGAGGAATAAAAATTAAATATTTAGATGAACGATTAGAATTATTTAAACCAGTAAAAAATATTGTTCGATAATAAACATCTACCACATATTTTGGAAAATTTTGATCTGATAATTTAATATCACTATTACTTAATTCTTCGGGTGTAAATGTATATAAATAACTTTGTCTTGATGTATAATATATTTCATTTACTCTTTCACTTAGTGTATTAATATCTTTCTCTAATAAATCAATTCTATCATCATTTTGATCATCATTTTTTTTTAAAACCGATAAACGATTTATTAATTTATTAACTATCAAATCTCTGCTAGCCATTATTTTATTATATATATATTTTATTTTTAATTTAAATTATACATTTACCAAATATTCATATATATTACTAATAACCGTTTTACTTATCTTTCTTGAATTTACTTTTATATCTTTTAAGTCAATTTTTATTTCCCCTTTTGGCTCAATTTTCATTTCCTCAGTTTCTTTGGAAGTTTCGTTCTTATAACACTTTACATATTTCATTAAATTATATATACTATTATCAAAATATGATAATATAACCTTTGATGTATTCAAACTTATTCCAGGAATTAAACTTAACATATTACTCCCAATTGTATCACTTTTTATACTTTGCTTTTTAATTAAATGTGATACAGTATTTTCTTTTTTTGGTTCATTTTCATATTTAACTATTCTATTTATAAATTCATATAACATTTTTATTGTATCATCTAAATCCTTTGTAAATAATATAGAAAATCCATTCTTGTAACTAATTGAAAATATACAAGAATACACTGTTTTATATTCTACCGAATTCTTTGACAATTTATCTAAATTCCCTTCAATTATAAAATAAATTTTATTTGAAGGAAATTCTAAATCCTTTAATCTATTACATTGTTCATAATAACGCGAATCTTTTACACTCGCTAACAAATCATTTAAACTTTTTCTCTCTATGATTACCAATATATTGTTTTCCGCATTTCTCAATACAAAATCACCCAATTCTAAATTTTTAGTTACTACCTCATAATTTAATTTTTCGTTATTATTTTTTGCATTTTCTGTTATTTCTTTTTTTAATTTTTCCGGTTCTCTATTATCTATTTCAAATATCATTTTATTATTTATTTGATTTAGTTATTTTGGCGATTTATCTTTAAGTAGATTCGACAAAATTTTATTTTAAGAATTTATTTTGATAATACTCTAATTATAAATTTCTGAAATCTTAAAACTCTATTTAATAAATCTTTTGGCTTTCCATCAATCATTCTTAATGTTATTTCCGCTGGATTTAAATCCGGATTTAATAATCTTAATACCATATACATCGTTGACCAAGTTACACACAATCCATCATAAGCATCCGCTTTAACCTGCGGACCAAGATATGGTGTTGTATAATTTGTACCATAATAAGTATAATCAGATAATATTTCTTTCATTTTTGTTTTCATTAATTTATCTATTTTTTCTTGATCAAATAAAGCATCGCTATCTATTAATTTTTCCTTTTTTAAGTTTGGAATTACATTTCCAAATTTAAAATCTTGACGTTCCGTTATTAAATTATCCGGATCATACGCTAATTTAGCTAATTTATACTGATTTGCACCGTGAGGATCAAAACGTTCAATAGTTTTTCTACGAATATCTATAATTATTACATTTGCGTGACTTGTTTTTCTAACATTTTCAGAAGATAATAATGTTAAATCACACACTACCATATATTTATCATCTTTTTCACATTTTCTAATAGTTTCTGCAAAATTAGGAGGTGTTAAAACTTGTGGTTTACCTCTCTCTTTATTTTCATTTCTAAATTTATATTCTGTATTTAAAATATATATACTTCCTCTTGAATATATATTTCCAGCATAATAATCCTGCGCTCTTTTATCACACACATATTGATATAATGGATCTAAACCTTTGTGGCTTTCAACAGTATAATAAATCCCTTGCGGATTTTTATGAATACATAATGCATAAGCTGGTATACAAGCAATTTTTGATATAGTACCCTTTTGATTTTTAATTAATTTTAATATAAATGCTATTCCTAAATCCCTCTGATTATAAAATGCAAAATCTTTGGAAGCTTTCTCCTTATCCCCTTTTGATTCTACCGCGTCCAAATATTCCCTAATTGATACATAACCATCACCATCAGTATCTAATCTTATTGCCGGATTCTTTTTATCTATTTTTTGCGGTTTAACCTTTGGTAGAAAATATGGCTCTTTTTGTGGTCCACTCGGCGCATCTATTAATATATAAGGTCTAGATGTTAATTGTTGTCCTAATTTGGAATTTAACATAACACAACGCCCAGTATTTGGATTAATTATTTTATTTACACCACATTTTACTAACTTTATTACATCCATTTCTTTTGGCGGAACTAATACCTTTACATCTACATCCGGATTTGGCGTATTTATCGGTATCTTTTTTATTGTCGGTCCTGTCGGTCCTGTCGGCAAAATTTTTTGATTTTTAACTCCCAATTTATACCCTTTCTGTAAATATGATTGAATATCTTTATTTGTTTTTAATACACAACGACCACTTTTTGGATTTATGTATTTATTATTATCACAATATACTAATATATTTGAACTCGGTCCTTGCGGTCCTCCCGGTCCTCCCAATTTTTCTTTCTCTTTTTGTAATTTTTCCATTCTTTCTTTTAATTTATAACTTTTTTTTAATACTGGACTATTTTTATTTACACATCTTCCTGTGCGCGGATTAACTACTTTTCCACTTGGACATTTCATTTTATTATTATAATGATTATTAATAATTAATAGTATTTTTATTTTATTTTTTAATAATTTTTAAAGTAATAATGAATTTTAAGTAATTTAAAAGTTTATTTATATAAAGATTTATTAAAAGAAAAAATAATTATATTAATATGCAAAAATATATTGATTACAAAAATGATAATGGAAAAAAAGAAGTAAATATTTTTTATGACAATAATTATGAATTAAATGATACTTGGTGTGTTTATTTTCACGCAAAAGATGGACTCAAAAATTATTCAGATAACACATCTAAACTTATAGAATTTAATGATATAAAAACCTTTTGGAAAACTTTTAATAATATTCCTAAACCAACTGATATGTTTTCTGAACCATCAAGACCAAATAAACGCCTCAAAAGAACAAATGAAATACCAAATGCAATTAGTGTTTTTAGAAAACATAGTTATCCCACTTGGGAAGATTCTACAAATCAAAATGGTTTTGAATTGAGCATTCGCAAATATAAAGACTATTATGAATTTAATAAACTATGGATTTTATTATTAATAACTGTTATTAGTGAAAAATTTGAACATTCAGAAATACTAAATGGCGTTAGAATTGTTGATTGCTCAATTGATCATAAAATATTATATAGAATGGAAATATGGTTTTCCACTAAAAATTATAAAGATTATTTTGAAAGTAAAATTAAAGAACTTCTCGAAATACCCCTCTATACCAAATTTCTATATCGCGAACATTCATACCTCAAAGAAAATAAAAAAGATTATCACCGTGAACAAAAAAAAGAAAGAGAACGAAATTCAAATAAAGAAAGTAATAATTGAAAAAATAATATTTGAAAAATTAATAATGGAAAAAAAATAATAATTTAAAAAAACAATAAAATAATTAATTCTGATTATTTACTTTTTCCAATAATGATTTAAATTTTGTATCCTCTTTCATTTTATTTATGATTACTTGCAAATCCTCTTTACTTATAACACTCATTATTGTTTCTATTGTTTCACTATTTACATCTTCCGGACTTTCAATTCCCTTATTTACTAATATTTCCGTTATTTTTTTTAATGATTCACCTAAATCTTTACGATTTATTCCATTTGTACGACCACCCTTTTTACTTTTAATTTTTTCTCTTAATCTTCTTCTTAATTCTTCCCGCGTTTCTGTTTTCTGCTCCATTTTTGTTTCATTTACAAAATTCATTTATGATCACTTTTCATTTTTTCTGCCCTCAAATCTTTAAGTAATTTAACTTATTTTGCTAAATTATTTATTTAAAGATAGTCATATGAAAAATTAAAAGTAATCTGCATTATTTATTTGTTTTTTTGCAATTTACTTTTTCGGCGGTAAATATAAATTACCGGAATTCAAAATTCCTCAGGAACCAAATTTCATAATGTATGAATTTTGTTTAGACGCTCCTCAGGCACCAAAATTCATTTTATTTGAAATTTGTTTAGACCTTCCTCAGGCACCAAATGCATTATTTCTTTTTCCAAAACTGCTTTTATTATACTTATAATCTTCTAATTTGCCAAATCTATTTTTAACAACTGGAAATAAAGAAATTGCACGCGGTTGTTCTACTCCAGCGGGTGGAAACATATTTTCATAACCATTCGGCCAACTATTTTTAATTCCTGTTAAACTATCTTGATCTGGACCTAATAATCTTTGATCTATTGGAAATCTCGCGTGAATCATTTTTCCAAATTGTGTAGAAAAATATGGACTTCCATTCTTTCTTAATCTTAAAAATTTATCTACATATGTTCCATCTCTTTGTAATATCGGAAATCTTTTTCCAACTGCCTGTTTTCCTAATTTATCATATACTCCTCTTGCGCTTAATCTTTTTCCTAATACTTTTTTACTCGGACTTTTTACTACTTTCTCTAATTTTTGCAGCTTCTTTTTTGGACTCAGCTTCTTTTTTGGACTTATTTTCTTTTTTGGACTTATTTTCTTTTTTGGACTCGGTTTCTTATTGGGTGATACTAATTTTGTTTGTGTTCTTGTACCCTTTGGTAAATATTTTTTCTTATAATTCACCATAATATATTTTCCTTTATTATCCTTTCTTACAACATAACCATTATAATAAGTTTTCATTTGCTTTGCTGCTCCAAAACTCATCAATGGTAAACCTTGACTGCAACTTGCGCATCCCAAAGAACTAGATGTATTACTTGAATTATTTCCCATTATAAATTATTATTATTTAACATTTATTTTATTTTTTATTTTTTTTTTATTTATTACTTAAAGAATATATAAACGTATGTCTAAAAGATTTAAATCAAGTCATAATCAAAGTACTAATAACCAAACCAGTGATAGTATGCCACCCAGAAAAAAAGTAACTGAAAGTAAATTAATTCAAACAGATGAACTTCTCAAAAATGAAACTGATAAAAGTAACGAGAGTAACGAAAGTAACGAAAGTAACGAAAGTAATAAAAGTAACGAAAGTAACGAAAGTACCAAAGACAGTTTTGATGAATTGTTGAGTCAAATAATTCTATTAGAAAAAAATATTTATACACGAATGGAAAATATTGAAAAATCTTGTATTTTAAATTTAGAAAAAATGGAAAAAAGTGCTTTAAATTTAGAAAAAATGGAAAAAAGAATTGATTCTAAATTTGATAATTTGGAAAAAAGAATTAATTTTAATTTAGAAAAAATTGAAAAAGGACTTTTATCTATTAATACTGATTTAATTAATCAAAATATTAAAATGAGTAATATAGCATTTGGTAAATTACCAGAACCATTGCCATTACCAAATGAAAATGGTTCTAATAATTCTGAGAATTCTTCTAACGAAAACTCTGATAATTCAACAAAAGAACTTTATTTTTATGAACAAAATAATGCGCTAGTTGTATATGGCCCTGGTACTTATGATAATAAAGATAAACTTAAAAAGTTTGGAGAATGGAATGGAATAAATAAAAATTGGAAATTAACTATTTCAAGAGAAACTTTATTTCAAGAATTTAAAAATATTACTGAAAAAGAAAAATATTAATTTTAAATTTATTCTAAATTATCAAAATTAATTCCACAAATTATATTAAATTCATACATTCGCGCTTCCTTAAATATATTTTCAATATTTTCTTTTGAACTATCCATCTCGATTTTTTTCTCTAGATTTTTTAATGTTTCTTCATATAATTCTAATTTATTTCTCATCGCAGCCTCTACTCTAATATGATCAAAATAACTTGCTAATGGTTTATTTTCTCTCTGTGGACTTTTCTTTTCAGAACTTTTGATTTTTTTCTTTTTCTCAAAAAAATCTTTTTCCAATATTGGACTAGCCCTCTTATTATCAACTCTCCAAATTGAAAAAATATTATTCATTGAAATTTAACTTTCTTATTAATTCTTTTATTTTATTATTTTTATGATTCTCATATTTTTTAATACTTTAAATAATTTGTAAAAAGCACTTTTTCAAAAAAAGTGCCCAAAAACATTTAATAATACTTTTTCAAAACGCGTGTAAATCTACTTAAAGATAACGGGTAAAAGGACTTAAAGATAAGAAAAATGTCTTTAAGTAGTTTTAAGCGGGGGGGGGGGAGAAAATTAAATAAATAAAAAAATAATTTGTTTTATTAAATTATTTAATGAATACATTTTTTATAAGCCCTCTCATTCCTCTAAAATTTTATATTCTTATTCAAAAAGAATATAAAAATATAACTCTTACTTCTACTGAAAAAAAATTTCTAAATAATTTAAATAAACTGTTTGATTATTCATCAATTTTATCAGAAGATGATAAAAATACTATTGCAAATATTATTAATAAAATTATAAATTCTAAAACTGAATATAAAAAATTAACAGATAAACTTACTTTCGTAAACCAAAATACTTTTAGTGAAATTACTAACTACAATTATGTTTATTACGATTTATTAAGATTACGTAACTATGATCACGTAATTAATCCATTTAAAATTGATTATATTAATATGTGTGTTGGATTGTCTGATACTGGTCCACTTGTAGATTTAGATACTTCTAATTTTAGTAATCTTGATGATTCTGGTAAAATTACTTATATTCAAAATTTAATCGATTCTAAAAATAAAAATATAAAAACCATCACTCATAAAATTATGGCTAAATCATTAGTTGATTCAAAAATAAATACTATTACCAAAATTTTATCCAATAAAAATATTCTTTACAATTATCTCAAAAATGAAAACTTCATTCCTCAATCTGAAACTTTTAGAATTACCGATGAAGATACTGTTATCGAAAATATAATCAAAACATTCAAAAATTATTATTCTGGAAATACGAATGATAAGAGTAACGAAAGTAACGTGAGTAACGAAAGTAATGATAGTTACTTTGTTATTAAACCCGCAGAAGGTACATTATCCGATGGTGTTGGTATTCTAAAACTAAAAGAACTTAACTTAAATTTTATTAAAAAATGGACTACTGATAAAGAAAATAATAAATATACTATTACTGGACAATATACTACTTGGATATTATCACGCTTTATAAAAAGTTTTCTATGGAAATTAGAAGGCCAAAATTTAACTTCACTAAAATTTCCAAAATTAACCAATTCTATTCCTTCCTTTAAATTTAATTTTAATGATAAAATCGGCAGAATTAATAAATTTCGCTTCTGGTCTCTTTACACTATTATTGATAATGAATTTACTAGTTATCTATATGAAGATGGCTACTGCGAAATTGCTCTAGAAGAATTAACTACATTCTCTAAAACACAATTAGATCCAGCTGACATAGAAACTTTTTACCAAAAACTATTAAATATAGATGAAGACACTGATACATTTGAAGATATTTCTAAAAAGTTACTTTACAATAAAATTACTCAAAATTCACTTAATATTTATCAACAAAAAATACAAGCATCAACTACTGGTACATATCTTGATTTTGCGCGTGTTGTAAATGCAAATAACTTTCCACTCGGAAAAGATAAGTGGAATAATGTTTTAATTCCAAATATGTATCATATTGTCAATACTATTGCTGATAAAACTAAAAGATATATGAATTGTATGAATGATTTTTTAAATAAAAATTCAATGAGTACTTGTTGCTATTCTTTATTCGCATTAGATATAATTGTTGATGATAATGCTAAACCTTGGCTTCTAGAAACTAATTCTAGACCTTTTGTCGGTTTTGATAATTATTGGACTAAACTTTATGATAATAATAATACTCATTGTATAAATGTAAATAAATTTCTTAATACTGTTCTTAAACTCACCACCGATTTAGTAAATGGTAATAGAAATGAAAATGGAAATGGAAATGGAGACGATTTAACTAAATTTAAAATAACTATGATCGATAAATTAAAAGATTTCTCAAACACTAATATTTATTTTCCTCTCAGTCTCGGAATTACTGATACTACCACCAGCAAAGTTTATAATGAAATTTATGATATTCTTGAAAAAGAAGGTTCATATAGACAATTTCCTTATCCAATGGTAAGTGGTTCATTAAATGGACCAGGATTTAGAGGTATGTCACCTCTAAGTAAATTTTTAATTTCTAAAATAAATGAACTCGGTAAAGAAAAAGTACTATTATTATTACAACAATTATTCCCATATGATGCCAAAATGAAAATTTTAAATAGAATTCCCACTCTCGGTTTCTATTTAGGTGATAAAGCTGTTATGACAACGTTACTAAAACAAAATGTACCTAATTGGGATACTATTATACCTTATTCCTTTACCATTAATTTATCTGAACTTACCAATGAAAATATTAAATCAAAAATAAAAGAAAGTACTTTAAATAATTCCACTCTAATTGCTAAACCTGCTTACGGCCAACAAGGCAAAGGTATTATCATTTCTAAAAATATAGATGAACTGGTATCTAAAATGCGTAATAATCCCGATAATGATAAAGATTATGTTATTTCTAAATATCTTGATAATCCTTACTTGATTAAACTAAATAAAACTGGCGTATCTGGTGTAAAATATGATGATAAATATGGACGTAAATCACATTTACGCGCATATGTACTTGTTGTAAAAGAAAATGATACTTTAAAAATTTATATGTACCGCGATTCTTTAATATTCTGCGCCGCCAAAGAATACAACTCTTGCAATGATAATAATAAAGACTTTTGTAATTTAACTAACTTATATTTCGGATCCAAATATTACAAAGAAGTTCTAAATAAAAATCCTGGAGATGCATATAAAGATCTATCCGGTCTTGCTAAAGATTTAATACCAAAAATTCATTATACTAAATTTATGGAAAGAGTAAAATATATTATAAAAACTGTTATTCTTTCCGTTAAAGATAATTTAATATGCCTAAATACAAATTTATTAAATAATGATATATCCAATCACGGAAACTGCTATCAATATATAGCATTTGATTTACATTTAGAAAACTTTATTTCACAAACCAAAAATAATATTTCTGTTCCTCAACCTTGGCTATTAGAAGTTAATGCGACACCTGGTTTAAAATCTCCTACTTATCAATGGGAAATAAATAATAATGGTGGTCTAAATAATTTCCTAGAATCTATTTTAAATATTACTATTAATACTAAATTAAGTTCAGGTAATAAACAATTGTTTCAATATTTACCATATAAAAGAATCATCACTAAACTTGATAAAGAAATTCCTTTTCAACCTAAATATTTCGAATCTATTCAAAATTGTATGCAATATTATTATAAAGATTTAAAACAAATTCTTAGACAATATAATATACCAAATCGCACAAAACTTAATACTAAAAAATTAATGTGCAAAACTCTTATGAAATACTCTAAATAAACACCTTCACAATCTTTAATTGCAATTACAATAAAATGTTAATATAAAAACTATTATAACATATAAATGTCCAACAAAATGTATTGTTCTTGATAATTCAATATTATTTTGTGATTCTATATCATAATCATTTTTCGTGTTTATTGATAATTGTAAATACCAAGCAATTATAAAAATTAAAAATGTTAAAAATAAAAACTTCTTATTGATTTGATTACAATAAAATACCAATATATATACCACAAATGCAAATACAAAATCTAATATAAATAATGGATGATTTATATAATTTTTATTATTTCTTTCTATCTTATTTTCACCTATATATAATTTATATCCTCTCCACATAATTGACAATAATGCCGATATTATCATTATATAGCAAAAATGTATTTTAGAATAAAAAGTCAATAAAATAATAAACATCACAATCGATGTTAAAAAACAACATAAATTATAATTATTATAATTCATTCCGTTTAATTTTTGTTTTATTATTTTATTGATTTTTGATTTTTAATTTATTTAACTTTTATTTTATTTTTTTATTTTTTTTTTGAATTTTTCATTTTCATTTTTTTAATTTTTTATTTTTTGAATTTTTATTTTTTTATTGAATTTTTTATTTTTATTGAATTTTTTATTTTTTTATTTTAATTTTTTATTTTTTATTGAATTCTTTTTTTTTTATTTGAATTTTTAATTTATTTAACTTTTATTTTATTTTTTTATTGAATTTTTTATTTTTTATTTTTATTTAATTTTTATAATTTTATTATTGATTATTATATTAATTTAATAACAGTATTTTTAACGGGTTTTACAATTGAATGTGGATTACTTTTCCATTTATGTAATTTAAATATACTTTTATTTAATACTGTTATTGGATGTGGCATATAATATGGAAAAGTAATTTTATTTTGACTTCTCATATTATTAAATTGTGAAAATGTATAATTACCATTATTTATACTCACAGTATTAATTGAATTTTCTGTATGTGATGTTTTATTATAATTATTCCAAAAATTCATATTGAAATTTCTCCACAATGGAATTGGTTTTGGTAATAATTGTATTCTACAATGATTTGTAGTCACTTTAATAATCGTACCATATTTAATTTTATAACAATTTTGTGGAAAACTACTTAAATTACACAAAAAAGATCTAATATAAACACGATCGCCTATTCTTAAATTTTGTGGCGGTCTATTTAATTTATAAATATTCTGTATTCTTAACGCCATTAATTGTCTTATAATTATAAATGCTATTTCATTTGGAATACCATATTTTTCAAACACTTTTTTAATATAAAATTTACTTAAATATTTACTCATTATAATATTAAATACAATTTTTTCAAATTTATTTTTAAATAAATAAATTATAATTTATTAATTAAATTAATTTTTATCTATAAATAATTTTATAATGAAAACTAGAAGTAACGCGAATAGCACTGGAAACACGAACGGCGCGAGCAATATTTTTAAAAAACATTTACAAGAAATAGAAAATAAAGGTTATACCATCATTAAAAAATGTATAGCTAAAAAAGATTGTAAAAGACTTATTTATCAAACTTTATTACCAATAATAAATAAAAAAGGTATTTATCTTAATAATAAAAAATCATTTGAAAAATATATGGATGGTGTAATGCTGTGGGGAGATAATTATGGTCATATTATACCACGTTCATCAAAACATTTTAGATTTAAAGCATTATTTGATTCTGAATACTTAAATACCTTAATTAATTTATATCATAATCGTAATTATAGTAAAAATCATAATTGTAATAATAATCAAAGTTCTAAATGGGAATATAATTATTTAGCAAAAGAAGGTCTAGGTTGGATACATTTAAGATTTCCTTATTTTGATTATAATAATTATAGGCCATATATTCAAGAATCTATTCCAAATTGTTTTCATTTAGATAATCTAATATTACCTTCAAATATAAATTACGAATTAGAACCTAATTATTCTGATAATAATAATAATAATGACAATGGAAATAATGATTACAATAATTATTACAATAATTACATTATTAATGAAAAACAATCATTAATTATTATACCGTATATAACAACAGTAAAAGATAAAGGTGGAGGAACAGTAGTTATTGAAGAAAGTCATAAAAAAGTACAAGAACATTTAATTACAAAAGGTAATAATAATATTGAAAAACTTATAGAAGATATTTCAGATAATTTATCACATAAACTTAATATTAAAGAAATAACCGCAGAACAAGGTGATATATTAATTATGCATCCACATCTTATTCATTCTTCTTCATACGTTGACATAAATTCTAAAACGCGCATTTTATTTAATTTAAGTGTTCAAACTAAATAAATTATTTTTACATTTTTTTTTATTATTTAAAATTATTTTCTTAATATATTCTATAAATTATTCTAAAAATAAAAATGAATAATTCAATTACAAGTAATTCTATAATTATAAATAATTCTATAACAACTACTTCGATAAATAGTACGTCGAGAATAAATAATTATGCAACGAGTACTTCTTTAACAGATAATTCTTATTTAGAAATACCTATATTGACACGCCAAAATGGTTGTGAGGATTTACTTAAATTATTAAATAATGGTGAAGCTAATAATAATATTTCGCGACAATATTCAACTGATTCAAATGATTCAAATGATTCAGATTACGATAAAAGTAATTTTGACAATTTTAAAGTTTCATCATTATTTATTTTACCACCATCTATAATCGATACTGATGAAAATATCGGCACAGTAATTAAAAGTCCTGCTGAAAGTAATAAATTTACAAATGATGAATTAAATTATATTAATGAAATGCAAATAGATCAATATAGCGCATTTTTAAATTAAAAAACTAAAAATTAAAATTTTTAATAATAATTAATTAAATTAAGTAAAAAATAAAAATAATTTATATGTAAGTAACTATGCATTTTAGTATAACTGCAACTAATATACTAATTCACGTTGCTATCGTTTCTTTTTATTTAACTCTTTTCTTCTTTATTTTTGAACACAATTTCAAAAGAAATATTGTAGAAAAACAAATTGATACTGTCATTGATAATTTTGTAAATAAATCTTTAAAACCTTTACCAACGAATCGTAAAAAAGATATTAAAAAACAATTAAATAAAGCATTTGAAAATTCAAGATATGAAAATATTGATGATGAAGCCAAACAAAATAATAAAAATGTCTTTCAGAAGTCTCTAATATTTTTATTTACTGTTTTGGCTATTGTAATTATTATATCTATTGTACTCGGAAATTATTATAAATGGAATCCTAAATACATCACATTTTTAATAAATAGTGCTATTGTCAGTTTAATATTTATAGCTATATCTGAAATATCATTTATGTTTCTTATAAGCCGTAATTATACCTTTTCTGATCCCAATAATATCAAATATAAAATTATAGAAACTCTTGCAAATAACCGCTGTGATTCTTCACGCGAATCAAACTGTTTAAGTTAATTTCTGATTTTTTATTTTTAATTTATAATTTATTTAATTTTATGATTTATTTAATTTTATGATTTATTTATTTTACAAAATTAATAAATTTAGTTATTTTAAAAATGACTAAATATGTTAATTTATTTTTTAGCGTCTATCTTCACATTTTCTTAATTTTTATTTTTATTACCATATTTTTTTGGACTGTAATACGCAATACTGAAACAAATCATTTTCATACAGAACTGGAAAAAGGTATTAAAGAAGGTCTTAAATCTGTTCGCATATCAAAAGATGTTTTTAAAGATTCACAAGTAGATTATCTAAAATCATATTTTACCGGAAAAGATTCAAAAAGAGAAATGGCAAATAATAATTTATTAACTATGAATATAGTTATTATTGTACTTATTGGCATAGGACTTTTTTCATCTTATTTTGTTAGATATTTTTTCTGCAAAGAAAATATTGATTGGAAACATATCATAATTGAAAATATTATTGTTTTAGTTGTTGTAGCTGCTGTTCAATATTTTTTCTTTACTAATATTGCAAGTCAATATGTACAAGTGATGCCAAGTTATCTTCCAAATACTGTAAAACGTAAAATTAATGAAAATTAATGAAAATTAATAAAAATTAATGAAAATTAATGAAATTAATGAAAATTAATGAAATTAATGAAAATTAATGAAATATAAAATAATGAATAATGAAATTAAAAAGTAAAATTAGAATTAAATAAAAAGAAAAATAAAAAAAAATAATAAAAATAATTAATAATGATTGATATCCCCGTTTATATTATTTCTCTAAAAGAAACTAGTTCATATGATTTTCGTAAACATTTTAGTAATGTGAATTATTTTAAGGCAGTAGATGCACGTAAAAATACTCCAAGATATTATTATGATAAAGGTATAATATCACAAAGAGTATTAATCGATTTGGAACGTGGAAGAAAAGAGCATTGGGGATTTCCAAGTGTAGGGGCTATTGGACTTATATTATCAAATAAAAAATTAGTAGAAAAATTATTAGCAGAAGGAATAAATGAAAATGTATTAATTTGCGAAGAAGATTGTTTAATTAAAAATATAAAAGAATTTGAAAGAAAAGTTAATCTACTTAAAAATAAAGATTTTGATTGTGTTGTTTTTGGTGCAGGCGGATTTAAAAAAATAATAAAAAAAACAGAATTAGATAAACAATATAATGAAAGTAATTCAATAATAACCGGATATATTATTCCATCAGAATTAAATAACGATTTTCAACATTATAAAGAATATTTTATGTTTACACATTCGTTAATATGGTCACCAAAAGGATTAAAAAAAGTAATTAAATATTTAAATGATACAATTGAATTACAATTAGATGGACTATTTGCATTTTTATCTGAAAAAGATCATATTAATTTATTAGTTGAAAATAAAGCAATAACTGAACAAGCAGAACATTTTTCTACATTAGGTAATGACGTAGAATGTAAATTATGTAACACAAATGCTCTTGATGGAAAATATAACAAAACTATTATAGAAACTATTTATGATTTTATTAAAATTATAACCATTATTATTATTGTAATTTGTATATTGTATTTAATATATACACAAAAAAATAATTGTAAAATGAATTGAAATGATTATTTAAGTTAGTACTGTTATTAATGAATCAGAGCTTGTAATAATATAATGTAAAATACTATAAAAGCTAATGTTATAAAAAGAATTTTTTGCCATAATGGTATTTCTTCATCATTTTTTTCCGCCATATTATAAGTTAAAATATATTTTCTTTGTTTTTCCGTGTTTTTCCAGGGTTTCATTTTTTTATAATATTTTTTATGCATGTGTTCATTTTCAACTAAACTACTATTTTCAACTAAATCACTATTTTGTTCAATTCCACCGTTAATAAATTTAAAACCGTTATTAAAAGGAACATGTACAAATTTAATATTATTAGATAAAAGCGTTAGAGCTGGAATAAAAGTTCCAATACTAGGTATAATATTAGTTGCTCCTAATATTATTTTAATATCTTTTTCTAAGTTATTTTCTTCGTAAAATGAATTTTTATACAACGTTAGTAATTTATTTACAACAGGATTTATTTTATCTTCACAGATTATATAAATTTTTTTATAGTTATATTTATTAATTTCTCTAATATAATAAGATAAAGGTGGAGGAACATAATTTGGATGTGGGTTTGATGAAAATATATCTCCACTTCTAATATGTATTACTAAATCGTTCTCATCTAACTTTTTAACATTATCTATTAAAAATGCTTCTTTTAATATTTTATTTCTTTCATTAACATTTTTTGTAAATATATCTTTTGGAAATGGTAATTTATGTTTATAAAAAAAATTATTAATATCTGTTATTTTGTTATTATTATTATATTTACTAAAATATTTTTCGATTATTGAAAGATCAAAAAATTTATGTTTAAGTCCACTCTTAAATATAATATTATGTTTATACATAATAGCTATATCTATTATGTTAGATAATTGTATAATATTATTACCTAATCTTCCATACCATTGATTAAATATAATCATTTGCTATTTATTATTTTATTATTTTTTTTTTATTAATTATTCAGTTATATTTAATGTTTCAATGAATGATTGTACATAATTTAAATTATATTCTAATGATTTGTTTCCATTCATTATATGTTTATCTTTTTCATTATTTAACCATTCTTCGTGATATTTATGACACATCTCAATATATTCAAATGGCATATTTTCTCCTTTGCGATTTCTAGTTTGTATACGAGAATATGCCACAGCTGGATCTGTTCGCAAATATATGTAATAAATATCAGGAAGTTCACTAATAAACTCGTTGAACCATTTTAAATAAATCTCATAATTTATCTTTTCTATCTTTCCCGAGTCATATAACATTTTGCAAAATACGTTTTTATCTGTATATAATGAACGCTCACATACTATGATAAATGTATTCAATGTTAATTTATTTATCATTTTATTAATATCGTTACTTGCGTTACTTACGTTACTTTCCAAATTTTTCCTAATAATTTTCTTAATGGATGCTAATCTGGAAATATAAGCCATCATTTGAAATGAAAATGAATATTTTTCTTGATTTTCATAAAATTTTTCAATAATATTTTTATTACCATCTGTAATGGACTCCCATTCACTAACCGGTTCCTCTAAAAAAATTATTCTTGAATCGTTTATGTACAGTTTTTTTAGTTCTGAAATAATAGTTGATTTACCCGAACCAATATTACCTTCTATGGAGATTATCATCATTAGTTTTTACTTACGTAAAATAAATTCTTAGTTTTCACTTACGTAAAATAAGTTTTTTAATTATTTTATTATTCATCTTTTTCTTTAAATCTTTAAAATATTTGTAATTTAAATAATAAAAAAAAAATAATAATATAATTTTATAATAAAAATGCATATATTATTTTATTTATTGATAGTTGTATTATTAGTAATTATATGTATATTATTATTATGTAAAAGAAAAGAAAAAATATGTAATATACTTAGTGATAAAGAAAAGGAGGTTTTATCAAAAAAAATACAAAATATTAATAATAATAATTCATTGGAATTTGATACATATATTATATCATTAAAAGATCGTCAAGAACGTAGAAAACATATTCAAGAACATATGAAAAATTTCAATTATGAGTATAGTTTTTTTGATGCAATTCGGCCAAAAGACGAAGAACTAATAGGACAAAAACTACCAAAAGGTAAACTAGGATGTTCCTTATCACATCGTGCACTTTGGTTAAAAATTTTAACTGAAAATAAAAATATATTAATATTAGAGGATGATATTTATATAAAAGATTGGGATAGACTTCATTTGCAAATAAAAGATTTATTAAATAATCGTGATAAGTGGGAAATGGTATTTTTAGGTCATTGTGACGAAATAATGAATAAAAAAAGACATAAATTTGGAGATTTTTATAAATCTGTAAGACCTGTATGTAGACATGCATATTTTGTTAGTCCTATTGCTGCATATAAACTTCTTAAATATACTAATTTATGTGGGCATGGAGATCACCAATTAAGAAAGATTATACGTAAAAAATTAGTAAAATCGATATCTGCGTTTCCATCTGTAGTAATACAATCTAGAGAAACAGATAAGATTCCAACATTTGAATCTGATTTAGAAAAAAAAAATAATAATGGAAAAGTAATTTATATTTAAATAATTTCAAAATAAAAATATTTAATTACATTAAAATATGAAATATATATTATTTATAATATTTATTATTGTTGTTATAATAATATATTATGAATTAAATAGAAAATCATATTTTATATTATTTCCAAAAAAGTCTTGTTATTTTGAAAAAATACCAAAAATAATACATCAAACTTGGGATGATTATAAAAGCATACCTGAATGTTGCAAAGATGTTATAAAAAAAAATAGAATTATAAATCCAAATTGGGAATATAGATTTTATACACTGAGTGATAGACGTCAAATTATAAAAGATAATTTTAGTGAACGTGTTTTGAAAGCTTATGATAAACTAAGCACTAGTACATTATCTGCAGATATGTTTCGTATATGTTGTCTTTATATTTACGGTGGAATATATATGGATATAAAATCATATTGTGGTGACTTAAATTCTTTACCACAAGTTAATAAACTATTATATATTAAATGGCCATATTATAAATCTAAATTAGATCACCCTAATCATGCAGCAACATCTTTTTTAATATGGCCTGCTAAACATTGGATATTGAAAAAAGTATTAGATGAGATGATTCGTCGTATATTTATACATACTAATAAAGAAATTAAAAAACATATTACATTTATTACGGGTCCAAATTTATATGCACAAGTCGTATGTAAACATGTGCCATCAAAATGTATGTATATTACAAATAATTATTTTAATGGATTATTTAAACACGATGGAACTAATGGTGAATATTATAAATATATAAAACTTAAAGGAAAACATTGGCATCAACAAACTTAATAAATTTAAAAATAAAATTAAAAAAAAATAAAATAAGAAAATAAAAGAATATGTTTTACTACCCATTTGATCCCAGAATTCATAATTTTGGAAATACTGGCCTTTTAGGTAATATTCACGCAGAATTAGCACCATATTTTACTGATTTAATAGATCTAAAAGCTTATTCAGGAAGAAATATTCGCAAAGAAATCACTGATGCATTAAATCCAAATAGAAATAGAATATTAGATTTATGCTGCGGTGTAGGTTTAAGTACAGCAAATAATGGTTTTGGAATTGATACATCAGCTGAAATGATAACGAAAGCGAGAAAAATTTATCGTGAACAACTTTTTAAAGCTTATGACAATAATAAAATGTCTGGCAATAATAAAATTATTGACAATAATAAAATGTCTGGCAATAATAAAATTATTGACAATAATAAAATTGTTGATGATAATAATTTTTTAGAATTTTTAGAAAGTGAAGTAAAATTAAATAGAAATTTTATGATTGCGAATGCCGAAAATGTAACAATTAATGATTTTTCTAATTTTCACATTGATTTTGATAAATTTGATATTGTTACTTGTATGTTTGGTTTTCACGAAATGCCAGAATTTGCACATCATAACATAGTGCAAAATGCACATAAATTAGCAAAAAAAGAAATTGTAATAGTAGATATAAGTCCAGAATATGAAAGCAATGAATTAATGCGAAGTGGAGAACCCTACTTACTTGACTATCAAAATACAATACAAAGCACTCTTAAAAGTTATGATTTCATTGAAACCATTTATATACCTAAACACGTCACTATATGGAAAAAATCTCTCAAATACTTTCTTTAAGTACTCTTTCTTTAAGTCCTTTTTACGCGCCTAAAAATAAAATATTTTTTAAACTACTTAAAGTTATTGCGCGGAAGAAATTTTTTCTAGGGCTTTTTTGAAGTGTTCAAATAGTTCGCCAATAGGTTTATATTCTTCTAATTTAAAAGCTGCTCTCTGCGAACAAATATTTAAAACATTGATTGATAATGTAATATCCAATTCAGTAACTTGTATTTTATTTGTAGAATTATCATTTGTTTCTAATTTTTGAGTATTTTGTGGTGGAATCTTTTCCTTTAATCTTTCAAATAATTCACCAACCGGCTTGTATTCATCTAACTTAAATGTTCCTCTCTGCGAACAAACAATAAGTGTGTTTAAAATTAAACCTAAATCTTTTTCTTCTATTTCTGCTGTTACTTCTTCAATTGGTGCCATTTTTTTTACATCATTCGTAATTTGCTTGACATCATTGGCTATTTTTTGTAATTCATTAACGTTGATTGTTTGAGTAGACATTATACACTTCGCTTATTGTTTTTATTTCTAACAAATTCTTTAAATATATTAAAAAGTAATTAAATTTTTGTAAAATTTATTACGCAAAATTGTAAACTTTTGTAAATTTTTTGTAAACTTTTGAATTTCCCGAAAAAATTTTGAGTTTCCCGAAAAATTTAAGTTAATTTCATAATTTTTTTTTTAATTTTATTTACTAAATAAAAGAAAATTATGAAGTTAGTCGATATTAAAGAGCTAAAAAAAGATTCTATATATAGAAGAATACTTGATGAAATTAAAGTTAAAGGCTTAAATAAAGTATATATTAAAACTACTGATCAAGTAGATTATCTTGATTTAATTGTAAATGTTATTGAATTTATTGATGCGAATAAATCCGTTTTAAAAAATTTAAAAGAAGAACAATATGAAAATTTAGTTGTAATTGTAATTGATGAATTACTTGAAGATATTGGAATTGATGCAGATGAAGATCAAATTGAAAAAATATTAAAATTATTAAAAAATTCCTTACTTGTAAATAAAGTAACGAAGTTATTAATAGATAAATTGAAAGATTTTTGGAAATTTATTAAACCTTATTTAATGTGCAACACTAGACCAAATAAGTCAAGTGATTCCACGAAGTCTACGAAGAAAACTGAGATAATAAGTAATTCAAGAAAGACTGATATGGAGACAACACAACAAGGTGATAAATGACTCATAACAAAAACAAATAAAATAGTAAAAAGACAAAACTTTTTGGAAAAAAAATATGCACAATTACAAAAATTAAAAACAACACAAGGAAGATTTCAAGTTCGCAAATCACATTCATGTCACAGTTCAAGAATAAGTAATACACTTACAAGTACACAAATTATACCCAGTCAATTAACAAATTACATCATTTTGGGCATTTTGGGAACACTCGCGAATGCTTTCTTTAAATTATTTGGGAAAGCGACCATTAAAAATAGAGCTAATGTGCACGCGAATACTACACAGTAAACTACATTCGCAACATTAGAATCCATATTTAGAACACCAACTAATAGATCATTGGTGTCATTTGTGCCATCATCCCAGTTACGAATTGCGGTAGTTAGCCAGTTAATACCGCCAACTAATGCAATGAAAGCAAAGAAAACAAGAAAACCGTAAAATGTATCGTTCATTTTTATTTATAATATATATTTAGAAAAAAAAAATAAAAAAGTCCTTAAATTAAATAAATAAATAGAAAAAATAATTAAAAAAAGTCCTTAAATTAAATAAATAAAATAGAAAAAATAATTAAAAAAATTTAGAAAATAAAAAAATTTAGAAAAAATAATTAAAAAATTTAAAAAATAATAAAAAGTAACAAAATTATTTTTTTAAGTAATATCTGTTTTTAGGTAATTATTTTAGTGCTTTTTTTTATAAAGTTCTTGCGGGATATGTTTTAGAATTATATACTTCTCTCCAATTAATATTTATTGCCGGATTTACCATATTGTACAATTTACCGATTTTAATAAATGAGTTATTACAATAATTTCTCATATTTTCCGCTTTATTTAAAATATCTTCAACATCTTTATAAATTTTATTATACTCTTCTTGATCATCATAATTAAAATTCATTTGATAGATTTCGCGTATATATTCAAATATTTGCATTGAAGCCAAATTCCAAACATTATTTATTTGATTTTCTTTTCGCGTTTTTTTATGAATCATCTGCACTTTTCTCTTAAATTCATTTCTATCAATTTTCTTCAAAATATAATATGCGCGAAGATTTTTTAATTTATCTTCATTTATTCTCAATGAATTATTATATCTTGGAACAACAACCGCTGATATATGATTATACATTCTATGCATATCTATAATTTTAATTGTTTTTTCTGAATCTTTTACAGCAGGAGTAGCTATTCTTCTAATACCATTAATAAATAAATTATGACTGATTTGTTCTGGTACGAAAAATGTTCTTAGTTTTAGAATTAATGAATTCAATGTAATAATGTTGTTTCCACATGGATCATATACTTCATCAAGTGGATTTCTTGGGATAACCTCATTGTTCTCTCTCATCCATCTAAAATACTCCGGATTATGAATATTACGAGTTTCTACTCTACCACTCGCCCAGTCAAATGCTGTATGACATTCTGTACACCACATTTGATTGCAGCCATCAACTTTGTAAATCATTTCTCCGCATTTGGGGCAAGGTTTCGTATCTTTTCTTAACATTGTAACAGTTTCTTTCTTTTCTTCATCACATTCATGATCTTTATCTTTTATTTCAAAACAATGTCTGCAAATTTTATTTGTACAAATACCACAGTAATATTTATCATCTAAAAATCCATTACAATCTTCCACTGGACATTTAAATGTAAATTTTCGAGAATTCTTTTCTTCGTTATTTCCATATCTCAAATCAGTAATATTATTTTGTAACATTCTGGTAGTAGTTTGCAATCTTCTTAATTCTGTTGATAATCTATGTTGTTCTTTCTCAATCAATTGCTTTTGCTTTTCCAAATTTTCAATAGTCTTAACTCTTTCTGCATATTCCTGCGTATCCGGTAACATTGCCATTTGCTTATCAAACAAATAGTCTTCTCTATGTTCCTTTAAGTCTTTTGCGATAAATGTTTTTGGAAAATTAGTATTTAAAAAATCCTGATCCCACTCTACTTTGCAAATCATACAAGCCGGATCACTATTTAAGTCCAAAATATATTTTTTAGCACAAGATTGACAATATAAATCTTGATCGTATTCACACGTTTTACATTTTATTGGCAATCTTGTACTTTTATTAAATTTCTCACAACAAACTAAACAGTCCATATTGTTTTATATTTTGCTTTTGAATTACTTTAACAACAAATTATAATTTTAAGTTTATTATTTTTTTGTAAAAAATTATTTTACGCGAATTTTTTATTTTTAATTATTTTTTGTGACTTTTTTAATTTTATTTATTTTTTTGGAACTTTTTTAATAAATTTTTAATTTTAATTTTATTTTATTTTTTAGTAAATTTTTAATTTTATTTTTTAAATTATTTTTTTATTATTTTTTTT
>Ga0187217_1000138_pt1 | contig 28076 bp, 26 predicted proteins | sample 15SPOviralmetaG_FD_130165 | JGI IMG/M metagenome (GOLD analysis project Ga0187217, IMG submission 130165) | Marine viral communities from the oligotrophic San Pedro Time Series (SPOT) site, San Pedro Channel, CA, USA - 15 SPOT_SRF_2010-09-15... | ecosystem: Environmental > Aquatic > Marine >... | reverse complement strand
TTACTTTCTTAATCTTAATTCAATAGCCAACCATGCCCTCCAACAAGAAACAGAAGATGACTAAGGTAGAAAAGATGCGTCGCAAAATCAAATCTCATTCTATTAATACTAGGAATGTTAGCATAACTAATTCCTGGGCTCGTTCAGAACAAGTATCAAAAAGTTGTGGTAGAATGTCTTATAATAATGAATTTGAAACAGTGATAAAATTTAAGTAAAAAAACTTTTCACTTATATCTAAAATCACAGATTACTCTTACGTCTTATAAATTTGATAAAAATATTTGTAAATATTAATTAATACAAAATGTTGAAATTTTACTGCCAATGCGAAGGTTGTGATAAATCCTCTAAATATAAAGCTAATATTAAAAAACACATGCTCTATAACCACGATATGGTTTATAAAGAACAGACTGAATGCGAAATGTGTAATATACACTTTAAAAATAATAAAGAGTATGAAATACACAGGAAGAAACACCACCCTACTGATGAGGAAGTATTTCATATTAAAGAACTACGTAAAGCAAGAAATCGCAGATATTATCTAAATAAAAAACTAGGCCTTTAAGTCCAAAGTATCTTCCATGCGTAATACGAAGGGCTTCCTACTTTTACCCTGGTTTTAGCATGTCTACTGAGATAGTTTTTTCTTCTTTGTTCATCTTTATGTATAGTAAAATCATAGTAGTTTATATCTCCTATTGTGGCTAATTTTCTGTCACCGCGGAATATATCGAGCTTCTTACCAGCTCTTGTCGATTTTTTTACTGTTACACCTATCTTTCGCGCATTGATTTGGGCTTTTCTTAAACTGAATGTTGGCATATATACTATAGTTTTATATTTATTTTTATTATGTAGTATAATATATATATGAATCTTATATATTTAGCTAAACCTATATATGGAGGTTGGGTTACCTTTACAGCACATTTAGCATTGAAATATAAATACCCTTTATATAAAATTTCTAATAGGAGTGAAAAATTTAAAAGGAAATTTGGATATTCTGTAAATTATCAAAATCAAGACGCTGATGTAATCTCAAATTTACAACATAAAGAAAAGTTTTTTATCACTTGTTGTGACAAAAATTATTATAAATTTTTACATCTATTTCAAGATGGAACTCATATTGTTATACATGACCCTACTGAAGTAACTGGTAAAAAAGCACTTCCTTTACTCGACCACTTAAAGCGCTTTAATGTTATCACTATTCGTCCAGGTATGAGTAAATATTTATTTGATAATCATGACATTTTGGCTACCTATAAACCTCACCCTTTTTTCAAATATAAAATTAAAGAAGCTCCCAAACTAGATGTTGTAGCAATAAGTAGAGTGGATTTTGATAAACATACAGATATTATTATTAAAGCAAATAATCTATTACTTGACAATGACGAAAATTCTACAGTAGTTGATATTTATGGTGCTAAAAATGATCTTTACTGTTATCACAAATTAACTATTGAACAAGAATTAAACCTACAGGATTACTACAAAGGTAACTTTAAAAAAGATTTTAATGAATTAAATAACATTTTAGCACCAGCTAAATATTCAGTTGATTTATCAGCTATTAAGAATGATGGCGGAGGAACTCAATATACCTTTTTAGAAGCTATATACCAGGGTGCTATACTTATCTTAAATAAAAAATGGATTACTGAAGATAGTATTTTTATAGATAAAGTTAATTGTCTTGTAGTAGAAAATGAAAATGATATTTATAATATTTTACGCTCAGATGTTGATTATTCTCCTATAAGACATGAGGCATATAAACTTCTTATTCCTCATCTGATTGTCCAATATTAAGTATGTATTCACCTTGAGTCTTAGCTCCATGCCCTAAAGTATTCTGTAATTCTGCTACCTCTTTAATTTTATCCTTATTATGTGTTATTATAATATGACGCAACAGATTGATATTTATACTCCTGCCAGAAATATACTTTTTGAAACAATTAGTGACGTATTTGCTGAAAGCACTGGGGGTCATAGCTTTAAGATCCTTGTGCTTGTCGAAATTTTCAAACATGTGTTTTTTAGTGGGTAAAACATCACAGTATCTCAATATTATATCCTCTACATCTCCAAGTGATTTTAGTTGAATACGCCTGAAACTCCCAACATCTTTTTTTGTCTTCCATTTATTTAATTGTATATACTTTTCATCACCTGCTAAGTATATATAATTGTTATCTTTAGGAACTGGCTCATCTTCTGTTCTGATAATTGAAAGGTCACCGAAATCTGTTCTTGAGGGAGCTACAAGCATTAACTTACACAATAATATTGATTGAAATTCCAGTATGTCGTTGATTGTGTGCTCCCCTCTTTCCTTTTTCATCAATTCACTTAGTTTAAATTCTGTATTCTTAATAAGAAGGCTTTGTAGTTCCTCATACGGAATATAATTATCTTTTTGTTTCTGCGTCATTGTTCCTGATTCTTTTTCTTTATTTCGTTTATCTTTCAATAATGTTACTTTTCCAGAATAATATAACTCATTACTTTTTAGCTGGACTAATCGCTTGTTTAATACTGCTATATCCCCCTCAAGTTCATCAAGTTGCTCTACAGTGTGTTCCTTTTCTTTAGCTATTTTACCGTGCTCCTCCGTTTTTTCTTCTATACTCTCCTCAATTACCATTATTAAAGCTTTTAAAATTACAACTGCTACGACTGTATAGTTGAGCTGACTATCCGTGGTTTTAAGTTTATCAATAAAATTCTGAATAGATTCCATACTATTATTCCACAAATCAGAATCGCATCCATTGCGCTGATAAGGGTCTTTATCAATATTTTTACAAATAGTTTTAAACTGAGACCACCTAGTTTTGATGCTTGACTCAGACAATTTCGGATTGTAAGTAAGAAGTAGTTGTTTGAAATGTTGTGGAATTCCTTCATTCATTATAATCTAATGTGAGATTATTTTTTTTGTAAAAATTTATCATCAAATTTTATTTAATTAATCGAAATTTAGAGTAAATTTTCCAGTTTCCTTAACCAGTTCATTTTTTACTTTTACAGGCTTATTAATACTATGACATTTTTTTATATGATATGATAAACTACTGTATGGCATTTTCTTATTACAGTTTGGACACTCAGTAGGACGCTTTGCTCTTTCAAGTAGCCTATCTCTATTTAAATAATAATAAATTTTCATATAGGCTTCATTATATTCCGCTGGTGATAATTTTGGATACTTTTTTTTAGGCATCAATTTTATTATATAAGGGTATAATATATATGGCAGATTTTCACACTATTCAATCCACTATTCCACACGATAGACATCAATTTATTAAAGCCCAACGTAACAGAGTTCTTACTCCTGCTGTAGTTGCTGGTGAATCCTTTAATTTTTTAACAATGAATTCACAGTATATTGGACAAGTTAAACATCGTCATCATCATCTTAATAAAAAAAAGAGAGCCACTAAGAAAAAAAAATAAGTATATATATATATGGCTTCTGAATATAAAAAAGCATCAGCTTACGTAAATACAGTTAGACTTGATAATTTTTCTGGACCAAAAAAAAAAACATCCACAGTTCGTGCTAAGACAAAAGAAAAAAGGAGAACAGAGAGTTTAATAGCAATGAAAAAGAAAGTTGAAGCAACAAAAAAATTAGCTACAAAACAAAAGTTAAATAAAGTTGTAGACGTGCGGGTTCGAGCCCAAAAGATGTTAGCTGATAAAGCTAAAGCAAAAGATGCTAAGAAAAAAGTAAAAAGGCAGGTTCAGCAGGGTAAAGTAATTGGACAAAGTTTAATTAAAAAAGCTGTAGCTCAAGCCCCTAAACGGACTGGTAGACTCTCCACAGGAGCACGAGTAGCAAATCTAAAAGTTAAAGCCCAAATTGAAAATAAAGGTATTCGCACTCCTATCGGCGGTGGAAATGTCACCGTGCTTGAACCAGCTCGTATTCTCCGAAGGCAAAACCAAGATGAGATTTATGAAACTGATAAATTAGGTTTATCTTTCCCTAGCTTACACGATGAATTTAAGAAAACTATGTCACTCTTGGCAGGTGAAGATGTCGGTGACAGTTTATAAGTATTAATATAAAATATTTTTCATATTGATATTTACGTATTACAGTTGCGTCTTACTTAGGAATTACTCCGAGTAAAGGATTATTTTGTCCAAGATTATCAATAATATTAGCATTTTTATCATTAGATTTACCTGTCATTACCTCCTTAAGATCTTTAATAGCTCTTTGTATCTTTGTTCCTTCAGGTAATGATTTAAATAATGTTATATCAGACGGAGGTCTTAACCCATTAATAAGTCTGTTATTTACATCTTTTATAGCACAAGTTAAACTATAAACGGTCTTATCGTGAGATAAATTTAATTCCACCGGTAATCTGTTTTTAGGTTGGAATGTTACTACTCTATCGGCTATGTCTATTTCTAATTCCTCAGCAGATAATGTATATATTGCCTTTCCAATATCTCCCCTGGCACCATTATGAGATTTAATTGGCTCACTTAAAAGCTCTACATTAAATACATCAGTTAAAGGGTGTGTCCTAAGTTTATTTTCACTTTCCCAACTAACACTGCCGTTACCGACTACTAATTCGTTTTTTTTATTTCCTAAAGGATTAAAACCAAAAATTCTATCTATATTAGCTAAATTAAATTTATCCCTATATTCGGTAAAAACTTTATCTGTTTTCCTATTTCTGTAATATAACGCATCTGTAGGGTCTTGTTCACTATTTGTCAAACGCGGAATTACATCGCTTGCTGTTATTCTTCCTGCTTTAAGCATATTTCCAACTTGGTATTGTTTATTATTTATAGTAGGCTGGGTAGGAAATGAAATTTTGGGATATACCTCACGAACTTGTCTTTGAAAATTTAAGTTATAATCCTCGTCAAGACCATTGCCTTCAAAATCAGGCTTAGATAATACTCCATCTACCCATACATAATTACATAAATCGAGAACTGCGTTTTGATTCACAGAATTGATAACATTATATGAATTACCTCTACTTACATTTACACTTCCTATTAATGGATAATGAGATTGTTTTATTTGAGAATCTTGACTACTACCCCCTGTTGTATATACAGCGATAGCAGAACTAGCTCCCGCCGGAGTACTTGCCAGAGGGCATAATCTTCCTGCTCGTGTCGGATCTTGTTGTGCCTTAAAGCCTACACCAAATTCAAGTTTATTCATATTATCAACCCTTACCTGTAAAAGTAAATCTTTTGTAGTATCAAAAGTTACACCCAATATTTCATCTACATATTCTTCAAAAACTACAATACTTTGTATATTGTCTTTAGATGGATAAAGTTCCTTGTTCGTCATATCTTGTAATACACAAACTTGAATGACTGGCACCACACAACCAGTAGCGCTATCAATTTTAGGTAAAGCTTCGCCATCTTTTACTCTTGTAGTTTGTATCCACCAATCTGTTGTTTCGTGGGCAGATGTGCTTCGCCCTCCAAATCCATCATCTCCGGTGCCTCCTCTAGAATAAACTGGAGCCCAAGGGTCATCACCATTGAGTTCTTGGTAAGTTGCTGATACTTCGCGTTCTCGTCTATTTATTCCTACCCTTGTTTGAGGATAACATATTGGAGTAGGAGGAGTTGCTGCTGTCAAAGTAGCATCATTACCATCAGTTCTTATAAATCGTGGAGTGAAAGAATCCTCATCTTGATCCTCAATACCTTCAGTGTCCCAAGAAATTCTCCAATAATCGCGAGCATTATTGCCTGTGCTCGTTTTTGCTCTAGTAGAACAATAAAACCCTTTTATGTCAAAATTTGTGCTTGAAGGATTTACATTATCGACCCAATAAAACGTAGATAAATCTGAACCAGCCACACCTAAAAATTCATTTTGAAAAGTCCAATTATCCGGGTCACTCGCATCTGCGGGAAGAGGAGTTCCTAAGCTATTATTTCCAGTGCCATCGTCAGATGAGTTAGCAGGGTCTCCCCCTACTCCCCAAAATAGACCTCCTGTTTCTCTTACTCCATGATAATCTGTTGATGGTGAAAATACTCCATAAATACGCGTTATTAATCTATTTGTGCCATCATTCGCAGGTATAGTTTGACCATTAGCAATATCATATCGGAAGTCCCAATTATTGTTAGAGGCACCACCTAAAACAGTTACTACACCGTCACAATCATTACCATCTTGATCAAAAGTTAGAGTCCATTCTTGATCCTCAGGAGCAGAACCACTTACACCAGGTGAATTACCTTTTACTTTATGTTTAAGACCAGCAAGCATATTACCATTTGTGCCACCTAAATCTACACCAAAAGAACCTTGTATTGATAATCCGCTCATTGAACCATTATTCTCCTCACGAAGAACTATATAGAAAGTATTATGAATAGATGTATCCGCATCTACAACAAAAGGAACGAAGGTCGTCGTTCCTGTTGCCGGAACTTGACTGGCAATAGTCGTCGCAAAGGGAGTTAAACCAGCAAAGCGAGTTGCTACATTAGTTGAAGTCGAATCAGTAATGCTATCGTATAAATCTAATACAACGTTCATTACACTACCTGACGCATTATTAAGATGTAATTCAATAGTAGTTACATCATGTCCTTGAAATTGAGGAGGAACTACTATAGCTTGAGATACGTTTAAAGCTCCTGTCCTTGAGTTTCTTGCTAATTCTGATATCATTACCTCGACTGGACCGGCAGGAGTAGAGGTTGTTCCAAAAACACTTACTAATTCAGCTGTTGTAAATCCTCTAGTAGGAGATACACCAACTTGTAATCTGCCTTCAGTATCTAATAATCCTACCGTATACTCGGGATTTTCAAATGCCTGATTATTATCACTAAACCCGTCGGGATTTAAATTGGTTGCTGACCAACCTTGGGCACATAATTGAGCACCATATACTCCATTAATAAAATCGTGTCCAATATTATAACTTTGTGCTTCTTCCATAGTATCAAAAAATCCATCAGCTGTGGCACCACCCCCTCCAGCATTATAATAATCTGGTGTAAATGATAACAATGTATTTACAGACCATACGTCTTGTGTGTCATTTGAATCTCCTCCATTAAATACACCTTCACAAGTAGTATCGTGTAGTGTTGAAAAAGGACAGAAAATCGCTTCATCGCTATCATTTTGTGCGTTGGCAAATCGGGAAGCTGTGCTTTGTCCAACAGCATCATTATCCATTTGATTAAAAGATATACTATATTTACCATTATCTGTTGGACTGGTGGGTCCAGTATAAACTACTTCAACTCCAGTATTACTGATTGTTGTTGGATTAGTTGAGTCAAGTGGGTTTTGAACCATAAAACTCGGAAGATTAATAGCTGAATTAAAGGCGTTTTGAAGAGCAACAGCTAATCCTTCTTCATCATAAGAACCAGGAGTTATTTTACCTTCTAATTGTGTAAAATTAGGAGCATTACCTATTTGAAAGTAAAATGTATCATTTACACTTTCTATAATTTCTATTTTGTTGAATGCTAAACGTAAAGAAACTAATTCAACAGTTTCTCCTTTTTTTAAAAATATCCCATTCTTAAAATCATTTTTTATAAAAGCAGGGTCTCTTTCAGTTACATCTTGTTGGCCATCAGTGGGCTGAACCGTGGATAAGTGAATAAAACTCATTTATGTATATATATACATACAAATAAATATGTGAGATTATTTTATATATGGACTCTCCGAGAGATAACACTGAAAAACCTATGAACCTTAAAGACTTTCATAACAAAGTTGAAAAAAGATATAAACTAGCTGAAAAACCACAAATTAAGGAAAAGGATATATTTATTATAAAAAAAACTAAAACAAAAAAAAAATAAAGTTATATGTATATGAATGACTTCAATCAAGCTATAGAAGCCTTTGGAGCAAATCAAGGCCAAGCACATAATTATATTGCTTCCAGAAGAGATGCTTTTTTTAAGGATTATAAGGATAAATTAAGTTCGGCTGTATCAGCACAAGCAGAAGCAATGGGACTTGATGAAGAAAAACAAGAAAAAGTTAATAACTTGGTTGATACAGTAGGTATAGGTGGTCCAGTTATAGGGGGTATAGTTAAAAAAGGTTATAACGTGTATAAAGCCAGGAAAGCGGCGGCGGCGGCTAAACTTGCTAAACCTGCTACAAAACCATCATCTGTTGAAGACCCCGCTGAAACTCCTGCTGAAACCCCTGCTGAAACTCCTGCTGAAACTCCTGATGTAGCTGAAAAAAGTCCTGAAGAAGAACTTTTTGGCGAAGAAGGATACCAAGCGGAAAACGTAGCTACTGTAGCTCAGGATACTGGGGGAGCTGTAGCAAAAGCTGGAGGATTACCTTCAGATATGAATTTATCTCAAAGCTCTGGAGGTGTTATTAAACAAACACCTGATGATTATCAAGCCCCTACTGACCCTACTGTTAATGATACACCTAAAGAACCTGATGTTGATGATACACCTACAGAAGATCCTGCTGTTAAAACTAGTTCTGATTTAGCTAAAGGCGAAGAAACAATTGCTACAACAGGGGAAGAAGCCGAAACAGTAGCTCCTGAACTATCTGAATTTATTTTACCCGCTATGGGTTTAGCTTCAATTGGTTATAGTATATATGACCTTTTTCACCACCGTCACTCAAAAGAGGAAACTGCTGACCCAGCTTCATTTATTTCATCACACTCTACTGGTATATCTGATTCTATTACACGTGGTGGTTATGCGGCTGCCGGTCTCGATAGTGTGACTTCTCTTCCTGCTCAAAATAGCGCTTTTTAAAATTACATAAGCGTCTTATTATTTTTTTATTTTTTTAAAGAAAATTATTTTTATGTATGTACTATATATAAATGTTTAATTCAGATCCTAATAAAGTATTTGTTCCATCAAAAACAGTAATTGTCAAACCAGAAAATCAAACTGATTATAAAACAAGAATAAATAATCAAATTAGATTTCATATTCCATCTTATATAGGTTTTTGTGACCCACAACACTTAAGATTTCAATGTAAAGCAAAAATGATTTGTGTTGATGGAGGTAACCAAGCACAAAATGAACCTAGAGGAATTATCCATCCTGACGGAGCCGCTGGTATTTGGAGCACAATTAGAGATTTACGAGTTAGTGACGGCACCGGTAGAACTGAACTCGAAATGATTAGCGACCTTAACGTATTATGTGCTAACGAATGGGGTTTCACACAGAATGATTCAATTAATGGGAAACGCGAATTGTTCGAAGGTATGAGTATGAACTCTAACAACAAAGACCAACTTTGGTATGACTCGACTGGAACAAATTGGACCGCAACCGCACAAACAACAAATGGACTCCCTAAACAAAATAAAATTTCAGCACGTATACCATGCTCAGGAATTATCGGCACAAAAGCTACCAATGTTTTTCCTTTAACTGCTACATCTGGTTTAAGAGTTGTTATGAATATCGAAGAAATTAAAAGGTCTATGACTTTATCATCTAACACTGGTGCTGGTCAAGAAAGATTTTACTCAGGTCCTGCCGGTGAAGCCGGAACAACTCCCTATGCTGAGCAAAATGGCGCCAAACAAGTTGTCCCTCCAGAGTTTTACGCTTTATATACCACTAAAGGAGTTGATGCCTCTAACTCCGATGTTGTAGAAACCGGCGATGCCACTAAAAACAATGGTGAATTTACTCTTGAAATATGTCTTGTCACTGATAGAGCTAATATGAAAACAGATTTACAAGAAAACGCTGTTGTAGATAGTAGGGTTGATAATAACTTTGCTATTGGTGATTTAATGTATGTTTGCCAAGACAAAGGTGAATTCCCTAACTGCTTAGGTAAAATTACTAAAATGGAAAAAGATGCCACCGGCGGCAGATTAAAAATTACTTATCAAGCGAATAGACCAAATGGCGATGGCCTTGACACAGGCACAGGCGTAAATGCTGGTGGTGGTTACATAGGAGGAGATAATGGAACTGCCGGAACCGGCACCGGCGTAGTTTTCTTTTTACCAGAAAATAGAGTCGATCAAATTCAACTATTTCATACCAAAAAAGCGAGGGATACAGGAGAGACCGATGTATTACCCGCATTAGAATTAGAACTTAGTGACTGCGAACTATCCATTTTACAAGTTGAACCCCCTGCTGGATACGTTGATAATATGCTTAAAAAAGTTAATGGGTCAGGTGTAGAAATGGATTATTGTACGACTACACTTTACAGAGGAAATATTGTAAATGCCCAAGGTATGACAAGTAATCTTATACCCGCAAATGAAAGTAGAGCATATTCTATTCTTAGTGTCCCACTCACTCAAGCCTCACAATCTTTACTTCATAGAAGTTCATTATTAGCCCGGTATGAAAGTCAAAAGTCTTATCAATGGGTTATGAACGGTGCGCTTATCCCAGATAGGCCTATCTCGCTTGAAAAATATAAATACGAACGTAATCCTGTCCTACACATAATGGAAAATGAAAAAGCCGTCGGTAATGCCAAAAATACTGTAAGAAATCTTTGGAACACAAATGACAGACTTTTATTAGGTAGGGCTCTAAGTCGGTATGGTCAGGTCCATGATTTACAAGGTAAAACTACTATGCTTCGTGTAACATATCCTAATACAGTAGGAGATACTGTTCTTCTTAATAACAATATCGTCCATCTAAACAGAATGATTATCCAAGCCGACGGCGTTGTTGTTATTCGTTAAGCGTTAAAAAACTTTCTCTTAAATAATTAATTTCGTATTACAAGAGCGTCTTACTTTATTATTTTAATTATTCTAAACTTAAATTATATAATTTCCTTACTTTAAATTGTATAATTCATAATTAATAAAAAATATATTATATATATATTAAGAATGTCCGCAAATATCATTGCCACTGAAAAGGTTCAAATAGATCCTATTAATAGTCCTCCCGATGGTGAGTATTCCTTTAAAAACGGTTACCCCATTATACAGTTTCTTATAGCACAATCTGATAAATATCTTGTTGGTAAATCATTAAGACTTACCGGTGAATTAGAAATTAATACTGCTACAGCTGGCCAATTACCATTTAACAACGCCGGCGTCGATGGCGCTAATGGTGCCGGTCATAGAAATGTATCTATTGATAGAGTCGTTGGCGTTGCTTCAGCTATTCACCAGGTCACACTTTCTACACTTGATAACCAAACTTTAGAAATGGTTAAACAATATCCACGCCTCCTATCTTCTCTTGTATCCGGCACCCATGGCTCAACTGATTTAACTAATGGTAATTCTTGCTCTCAATTAGTAAATTCACGTGGTATAGTCCAAGCATGCTCTTTAAATACTACTCGTTCTTTTAGTATTCCTATTAGATGCGGGCTATTATCTGGCACTGGATTAATTCCACTAGGCCAGAACGGAACAAGGGGAATGATTTGCCAAATGGAGTGCGCACCTGATAGTTCGGTTTTAGAACCATTTTTAAAAAGCCTGCCTACTAATCCTGATGTTGAAAACAAATTAGAAGGCATAGCAGGAAATCCGCACCTTGGTCAATATAGCTATAAACTTAAAAATCTTAGTTTGACCTACGATTTGCTAATCCCCGATGAGGAAGGGGCCAATATGATGAACAATGCCTCCAATGGAGTTTTAACATACTCTGCTTACAATAATTTATACTCTGTATTAAATGCTAGCGACCAAACCGTTACTCTTAACCTTGGTGCCAGTAAAGTAAAATCTGTCATACATAATATAATTCCCACAACCATGATTAATAACTCCCAAGAGTTTGGAAGTGCCCTATATAAACTTGAAAAAACTGGTGGCGCTCAAGCAGATATTAAAGAGGTTGCTTATGCTAAAGCGGGTGTACTATTTCCCCTTGAAAATAGAATTGATGAAAAACAACCTAACGCCGGTGCTACTGGTAGTGAAACTAGAATTGATTGCGAAACTTTACAAACTTATCTTAACTCTATAAGAGATATTAACAACATAGATAATTGCTTAGCATCAGCCAAAACAGAGGCTAAAATATCTACAAGAGTCAATCATTCCGAAAGAGGCACCGATACCCACGTATCTGATTCTATTTTTGGAAATTATGAAGACCGTTGGGGAAATACTCTAACCAATCAAACACACCCCGTATTTGGTTTAGGAGTTCGCCAGGATAATATTAGTAAAAGCGGTGTCGATTATTCTCGCCAGCCCTACTCAATAAGAGTTACAAGTGAGCTTGACGGCAATTCTCCTAACTCATTATTTACTTATGTGCTTGCCGAAAGTCAGCTTATGTATTCCCCTGAAGGAATCCGTGTATCATCTTAAATTAATTTAATATAACAACACCGTCTTAATTAAATTAATTATTCTATCAAAATAAATTATTTGTATAGAGTATATATGAGTCTCCCAGATATTCTCAAAGTTAAACCAATGGCTACCGTTGATACTATGACAATCCATACCTCCATATTAGAACCAATTATTTGTAATCAAAACGTTTGTAGATTCACTCTAGAGCGTAGAGGAATCCTCGACATCAATTCAGCTATCCAAGTAGGTGCTGTTTTTGAAAAACCAGCTAACGCTTCTGGCGAAGTAAAACATTACCCCCCCATTAGAACCGGCGGACACGCTTACATTAAAACAGCTACACTTAGAGTAGGTGCTACTGCTATATGTACTACTGATGAATATGGCCATTATGAAACAATGATGCGCCAGTTTAAATCAGTAGAAGAACGTGTTAGAAAAGACGGCGTTTTAACAGGTTGCGTAGACGGCTTAGAACCTTCAAACGACGAAACCGGCGCTTTACAACCTATGAATTGTGCTTGGGGTAGAGACCCCTCAGGTGTTCCTAAAAAAGACGGTCGTTTCCCATTGTCTAATACCATTGAAAATACCGATTCTACTATTGGGTCACCTGAGGAGGTTACTGCCGTATTTGCTATTAAGCTCTCCAGTCTTTTCCCAATGATGAGATCCGTTCAGCTCCCCTTGTATTTAATTCAAGAACCCGTTTCCATCGAAATTCAATGGCAAGAGGGTGTTCAAGGCAAAACATTTATCCGCTCTTCGCCAAATGATGCCGCTAAAATTTCTAGTGTAGATGGTTTTAAAATTGCTACTACCCAGGTTAAATTCTTAGCAGACTACCTTACTTATTCCGACGACAGAATGAGTGAAATGGGAGCTCAAGTTATGAGCGAGAGTGGATTACAAATGCCCTATAACGATATAATTTTGACATCGACTTCAACAGCTGCTGGCCCCGCTTTGGGTGCCGGAGCAGTTCCCGTTAGAACTGATGTTAATCGCGAAATCGGCTTAAGTTCAAGGGTCGTCAAATCAATAATGTGGGCAGATAGAGTATTAGGGCCGGCTGACAAACGCGAACAATTACTTGGCGAGTATCGCTCTGATGCTTATTGCCAAGCAGATGAATTTAATTTAAGAATAAATGACCGTCTAATGTTTAACCGTCCTGTAGTCAATGAAGCCCAAAAAAATAATTATCTCGCGCAAGTTGAAGGAGTAGAGCTCCAGGTTTCCTCATGTGAATTTTCACTAGACCAAAATGTTGTCAAATCAGGAACCAGACAAATTACACTTCCTTCTTGGCCTGTTATTGCTGCTCAGCAACAAACCGTAGAATCAATTCCAATTGAACAAGAAACACTTGGCGGACACAGTCACTGGTGTGGTGTTGATTTAGTAACAAATCCTCTTGTAGGAACAGGGTCTTTAATCGGTCAAAAACCAGTTACTCTCCAACGCACAATATATAGAGGCCTTGGAGATGAAGATCAAAAAGCTCGTGAAACTCTTATATGGTCCAAAGTTGAAAGACAATTTGTCCTCAAATCTGGTGTAGTATCTGTAACTGAATAAATTAAACACAAAATATTATATTCATATATATTAATATGAATTCAATACCAAATAATGATTTATCTATTAAGGAAGTCATTCCTGATCCTGATAGAATGGAAATAGGTAAAGAGCTCCATGAAAATTTACCCGATATATCCACAGGAGCACTAGGATTAATGGTGGCACCCGTGAAAAGTGGAAAATCCACCATCATTACTAATCTATTATTAAATCATAATTTTTACAGGGACTGCTTCGACCAGGTCCATATTATATCAAATACCATTATGAACGACAATACCAGCAGGTTTCTTAAAGAAAGTTTTCCAGGGACAGTATATGGCAGTTATTCTGATAGAACTATACAAGCTATAATTGACCAGCAATTATCATATAAAAAAAAATCTGATAGACCTATTATAGCAATAATCCTTGATGATTTCGTAGGTATCCCAAGAGGCTCATTAGTATATAAGCTTGCCAGCCGATACAGACATTATGGTATAGCATTGCTCATGTTTTCCTCTCAGGTGTTTAAAGAAGTTCACCCACTTGTTCGTACTAATCTAACTTTTTGCCTACTCGGCAGAAACTCAAATCGCCGTGAGAAGGAGAAGCTCTGTGAAGAAATAGGTAGCAGTTTTGGGGACGACGATAAGAATTTTCATAATATTTGTCGACATGTGTGGAAACAGGATTACCACTTTTTACACATTGATTATACTCAAAATCCACCTGACGCATATGACTGCTTTACTGAAAAAATTTGGGAGGGCGGAAAACCTTTAATTAAAATGCGTGGAGTTCGTCCCGCTCATTCAGACTCAGAAGAAGATTTAGATGAAGTATCTGAATCTGAAGCATAAACATCCCTTGTATTACAAGAACGGCACAATACTGCTCTTATCTCTCCTGTTTGATGGTCGTGGTCTAAATGCTTATCAAGGCTATCTTTGAAAATTTTACAGCAATAATTACAACATTCGGTGTTTTGATATATATTGTAGACATCATTCCAATCATCAGCTATCATTTTTTGATTGTTTTTCCAATTATAAGTCATATTATTTTTGTGACCTTTTTCAGATTGACGATATTTTTTATTACATTTTTTTTGATTAGCTTTACCTTTTTCAGATTGACTATATTTTTTATTACTGGCTTTAGCTCTTTCAGATTGACGGTCTTTGTAAGGCATTTTCAATATGCCCTCAGAAAAATATAAAAATTATAAATCAAATTTTTTTTAATTGTATAATATATAATGCCACCTCAAAAAAAGGAAAAAAAATTAATTCAAAAAGCTGAAAAAATACCTGGTTCCTTAACCAGAAGAGCCGAAAGAGCAGGTATGACTCTCAAGGAATACAGAGATAAAAAAATAGCCAGTTTAGCTAAATTACGCAAAAAATAATCTACATATATATAAATGGATAAATTGCCTAATGTTGAACCTGATCCTGAACCTGAACCTGAAGTAGTTAATACCGAAATAGCACCTCCTCCTCAAATTGAAGTTATAGTCAATGAAGAAGAAGACGTTGTGCCCCAAGAACAAATATTTAAAGACTCTACTCCTGCTCCTGCTCTTAAAAAAAAAAGAAAACCTACTCAAGCACAACTTGATAATTTAGCTAAAATGCGCGAAAAACGTGCTGAAAATCGTCTTAAAGCTAAGGAAGAAAAAATTGCTAAAATACCTCAAAACGCTACACCTGTAAAAAAAACTGCTACTCAAATACAATCCGCACCTCCTATGCCAAGTATGAGTAGCGCCGAAGGATTTCTCAATTTTATGGATTATATGGAAAAATATAAGACTATTAAAGATAACTGGAAAAAACGAGAAATAGAAAAAGCTAAAAAATATGTAGCAAAACAAGAACCTAAATCCGTTCCTGAAAAAAAACCCGAAATAAAGACTGTTAAAAAAACACCAACACCAAAACCCACTTTGCTTACCAATCACAGCACATCAAATAATACCTACAGTGATTATTTTTAAGAGCTTTATATATAAATACACTTTTATATATAACCCCCTTTAACTTATCAAAGATTTATAATATAAATCTTCTTCTTTCTCTTCTTTAGTCATTTCCTGCTTTGTAGGAGGCTTTGGTGGCTTTAATTGTAACTGTGGCGGAATTGCTTTTATTACTTTAAATATTATACTACTATTCTCCTCCAAGTTCGCAAGTTTTCCATTTGGTAGTCTGATTTCAACATCAAAATTATTAATTACATGCCTTCTATCAGCAGTGTATCTAAAATCAGAGGCAAAACTATAGAAGAAATCACTTGATGAATAGTTTCTACTCAAATATCCTACTGCTGGTAAAGGTATTACTTTATTTGAACCTATCCAGTTACTCTGCTGTTCGATTATGTTGGAATAAATTACTAAATATGAATAATCAAACTTCTTAGGCTGTTTTCTTGCTACTAATATATCACTTTCAACAGTTACGTTCGTACCAGTCATATAATTCAAACCACCCATTGAATACATTTCATACACATCTCCTGCTGGTAAAATTTTTCTTAGTGTTGAACTTGAATCTTGTTTATCCCATAATATACCATAAAAATCAGGGAATGCTCCCCAGCCTAACGGGTCAAGTGCTCCCGGTGGGTCTGGAGGTGTTTGGCCGCCTTGTGACCTTACAATTTGATAAATAGTATCGTAACCTACCCAGTTTCTATTTTGACCTTGTATATTCAAACTTCCACTTATATAACCGTTAGTTGTAAAAGGATAAACCATATTTGCTTGTTTATCTATTAAGTTCTGACCATTATAACCAATAAATTTATTATAATTTGAACGATTAAAACCATTTGACTGCGAATTAGCTATTAAAGGCAAAAGTTGTTCTACTTCAAAACCCATCTTGTTAAATAATGTATCATCAAATGTATTAGGATACCACGCACTCATTCTTTCGTGTAAATCTGCTAATTCCCTGTCTTTGATTTCTCCTGAAAGATATTTAGGTATATCCTGATTAGCATAGGGCACAAAAATATTTAATATACCTACACCACTTTGACTCGTTATAACACTATGTTCGTTACTATCTTGTTGTAATTCACCCCAGGGTATCACAGGTAGTCCGCTATAACAAGCTTGGTATTCATTACCATTATAAGGGTCTTCAGATGGTTCTTGATTCATGTCTCCTTGTCTTGGAACTTTATTAGCACCCTCCACATAGTATAGGCCTGCTTCCCTTCCATTTGTCGTTGTGTTCTCACTCGCTTTATTCGTTATAAGAATACTTGTCAATTTATTGTCGTATGAAATAGTTGATGTCCAAGCAATTTTATTATTAAGAGAGGCTATTTTTTCTGAAGCCTGTGCTGAGGGTGTATTTTGCTCTAATGCTATATCTGCCCAAGGTCCGTTTCCTACAAATAACGGCGTATGGAGGTCTGAAATTTCAAATCGTCCAGATGAAGCACCGAATTGTATATTCGGATCACTTGAACCAATTAAAGCATAGGGGACATAGTCATATACGTTATAATACAACGGGTTATGTCTGGACGTATATTGGTCATATTCAGTATCAGAGGCTTTCAATGTTTGCGTTATTGTATTGTATGCCTTAGGAGATGCTCTTTGCGAATTAATACATTTGGCGTATTCGCCGTCTAAAAAAGCATGACTTATGCCGAAATTCTCACCTATCATAGGTGGCATAAAATAGTTATTGAATGAGTCGTCTTTATTTTCCTCGCTTACTTCCATAACAAAAGCCAAAAAAGGAGTATTATACCACTCTCTTCTTTTTTCATCTACACCACCTGGATATACAGGTCCATAAGTGTCAAAATCTGGAATTCCTGGAAAATTTTTCTCAAGTCTATATTCATTAATATCTGTTCTTGTTTCAGGGTAATTATCATTTATTTCTTTACAAATTGGGTTATTGTCGTCCCATTCTTTATAATAAACAGCTACCAAAGCTACACCCACATCTTGTTCAGGTGATTGGTCTTCCCAAAGATCATATCTTTCCCCATTTGGACCCTTAAATAATGGATTTTCAGGGTCTTGTGGTTTAAACCAGTCATTATATTGAAAAGGCTTGCCATCATAATCTTCAAACTTAAATATTGAGCTGGGATTTAAAAATACACCCTTTGCCGGGTCTTCTGTCTTAGTCCCTGAATGCCAGTCTGTCTGTGTCTCAAATTCATCGTCCCAAGCTACTTTAAAATTCATCTTATTTGTTCGACTCCCTTGCCTAATAGGTGGTTGTATTCTAAGAGGATTATTACTAGCACTACTATCAACCGGATCTTCATATTGATATGGAGTAGAAGGAATAGGCCTTGTTTCTTTATCAATACTAGTAGTGCCTTTATACCATAAGGTTTCCTTATAATTGTCATTATGTGCCATTAAAAAATCTTTAAATGTTAGAGGAGCTCCTAATCCTTCATTTTGAGCACACGAATAAGCACATGGTAGAGCAAATTTAGAGGTAAGTTCATTAGGATCAGCAAAACCTCTGGGTGAATTTGTTCCTATACATGCCCCATCGTCTAAAAAATAATAATCCAATTCAGCTACTGTTACTTTGTTCATATTTTCTGTTTTACAATTATCTCTAACTTGCCCATTTACATCAGGTCTCCGAGTAAATTTATATTCTTTATTATCCCTTGTATTTTTAGATTTGCGTGAAGCCCATAGCATTTTTTTTACCTGAGCAATAGCTCTAGGTGTAGCAACGATATTAGTAGGAAATATCATATTTTTTTGTTTTTTTATCGCAGGCACGGAATGTTCTTCTATTCCAGATAAAGATGTTTTGGTTCTGGTTTTATTAAACTCAGCATTCATTCTTGTAACACTGATATCTACAATAGCTTCCCCTTTTTTTAGAGGTGCGGCACTTTCTGGATAATCAAATCCCCAGTTATCAGCATTTACTATATTTCTTTCTCCAAATTGACAAGCACCATTTACATTTATATCAGTTACTCCTCCTGGAGGTGGCGGGGTCATCGTCCAATCACATGGAGTCATATTATATCTAAGCTGAGTTCCCTGGTTTATATAAACCAAATCTGTTACATAGGCACCACCTACCCAAGGTTGTGAGTCAGGAATTGTAGCCTCTGTTGCTTTTGTCCCAGCAAATTCGTTGCTTAATAATTCGTTAGCCGAAGGCAAATAGTCCGGGTCGCCTTTATCTTTAAAATTGTAAAATAATAATTTTTCAGCTCTATACCCACTCTTGGGACAAGTCATTTCTTGTTGAGCCACAAATGCGGTATGCCTGCCAATATCTCCACATAGTAAATTTTCATAAAACATTTTACGACCATCTTTTACTGGATAGGTATCCGGGTCAGCAGTACCCGACTTTCTATTCCAATAACCTACTAACATTTGGTCTACAGAAGGATTTAAACCACCGTCCAAACCCCAGTCGAATGGTTGTTGCTTACCCCGCCAACCTGTATTTCCTGGAATATCAGCTAAAAAACCGTCCCAACCATCTTTTTTTTCAAAAATTGCTTCTAAAAGACTTCCTGAAGATGTCTTTATTACTTTAAGCATCTTATCTGTTACTTGGCTAACTGGATATTTAGTTAATATTTGGTCTGGTGTCCATTTGTAACCACCAGGCACAATAATCTGCTTTGGACCCGGTAATGCGAGATTAGGACTAGGATTAGCCAAAGCAAATATAGCATCGTGAAGATATATACTAGTATCTACAAATTCATTAGTCCAATTGTCTGCCTGACCCGCTCTTTGATGTAATTGTTCGGTTAGACCTTGCGCTACACTAGTTGGAGTTTGAAATCCTTCCTGAGCTGTTAGGGGACATAAATCAGTTTTTAAAAGTGCGGTTTGGTCAGTAGTCCAATTCGCTTCATCTATTGAGTTTTCAACCAAAAAACTATTCATCTTTTCTAACAAATATAGACGTTTTTCATTACTATGAGCTATAGAAAACGGACCATTTGATAGGGCTGTTTCCGAATTTTTACCACAAGCTTGTTGCCCTATACTTGGAGGTAAAAAAGGCGATATAGGACCCGCTGAATTAGGACCTGACCCAATTGACTGCGCATCAATTATTTGCCATCTTGTTACTGTTTGACACGTCTTCGATGGTGATGGATTATTAACCTTTAGGTCTTCTGGAGGAAACGACTCTACGGATTTATAACAACCTTCGAGCGCCCACGCAGGATAGGATTTTCTGAAAGCTTCCCATGCTTCCGCAGGTTCATAATCCCCCCCAGTTTTACCATCTGGACCGGCTTCTTTCTCGCCATTCCAGTAACTAAATTCCGGGTGCCACCAGCGTTTAGCATCTACCAATACGTGACGAGCTAATGGTAAATTCATATTATATTGTTTTGTGTTTGTGAAATAATAACCATATTGAATAGTTGCTATATTATCCACTAAAGCATTCTTTTCGTCGTATTCACTGTGTAGCCCTCCTGAAAACTCCATTGAAGCATCTGGTTCACCCCTTAGATTTATTTGCGTCCCACTTACAGTTATTTCATCACCAGGTTCGACCTCAACGCCAAATTTTAGATCAGTCTTCCATTGCGAATTATTCTTTCTTATGTTATCTTTACCAACTACACCTTTTCGTAGCTGTCTATTGGTATAAAGCTTACTTGAACTATTATTAGATTCAATAAGAAGGGTCTTACTATTCATTTTAATATATAAGAATATATTATTATGGGTTGTAAAATTACAGATTTGTTAAATAAAATTGAAAACATAAAAACTAAAATTACAGATGCGTCTTATATTGATTTAGTAAATTCTTTAGCAATTATAAAGAAAGACCAAGATAATGAGACGAGACGAATACGTAGGTTGAAAAAAAAAGCCTACAAATTACATTTTCAGTTAACAGCTATAACAGATTATGCTATTGCCCAGGAATATGACACAGACGGCGATGGAGACCTGGTTTTCATGGAAACTTTCTGATTAAAAAAAAATTTGATTACATTTTTTAAAAATATTTCAGTATCACAAAATCGTCTTACACTATGGATTCCCTCAACAATTTCCTCCCAGAAGAACTCGTGCGCCACGTCCAACAATACACCAGTCACCCTATCTGTGATACCCCCTATTTTAAACATCTTAGTAATATGCGTATTCACAACAATGTTACTCATGAATTACCTCAGTCTATGCTTGAGATGTTCGTTTGTTACTTTAATCAGGAATTTATGTTTGTAGCTAAAGATTGTCATATTAGAAGTAATCTCATATCTATACTCAAAAAACAAGAACGGTGGTCAAATAATTGGCGAGGCAATGATAAAGTCCAGTATTATGTATTTAAAGTTTTCGATAAACTAGACCACGATATGAGGCTGAAAAAAAATGGTAAAATTGATTTCCATATAGCTTGGATGAATGTATATACGTGGCTTACAAAGCTAGTCGAACAAGAGTATGAATATAGTCGGAAATCCCATCTGAAAAAATCAGATATTCACAGGAGCTCTTGGAAACACCACCCTCACACACCTGATAAATATTATAGTAAAACCAAACTACAAGAGTTGCTTACTGATAATAACATTCCTTGGTATAAATCTTGGAACAAGAAGAAGCTTATTAAAGCATGGTATTCTCAAGATTAAAAAATTAAAAAATTAAAAAAATTTGATTAAAAATTTTTTTACTTTATCAGTGTTATAAAATGTCTTCTGCCTACATCAACAAATCAAAAACCGATTCCCACGGAACTCCTCAAAAACTCATTCAATCATTATCCGAAAGATTCGGCCCACTTTCCTCCTATGACCCTTGTCCTCTGAATGATAACCCGGATATCGATGGTATCAAAATTAACTGGTATGAGGCTATGCCTGATAAATCTTCTACTCTTTATGTTAATCCTCCGTATTCCAAACTTAAATCAACTAAACATAAAATGGGGTGGATTGAAAAGATTTACATTACAGCCAGAACATGGCCTCATTTAAAAATTGTTGCCCTACTACCCGTTCGTACTGACACACAGTGGTTTCACGATTATATACAAAAAAAGGGCAGTATTGAATTCATTAGAGGTAGGCTGACATTCGAAGGTAGCTCAAATCCTGCTCCCTTCCCGAGTATGCTATGGTGCCTTAATTTGTAAGTAAAAATAAAATTTGATTGATAATTTTGAAACTTTATTTTTTATCATCAAACATGCCAACATCAGAAGAACTCAAACAAGAATTGGAAACTCTCCTCCAAGCTGTAAAAGATAAAAGACTTGAAATTAAAGCTAAGCTCAAGGAGGAAATAAAAGAACTTAAAAAGAATATTAAAAATTGTGGTTCGTGTCGTGGTTCAGGTCGTATGTATTTGACTGAAGGGTGCTTTTGCGATTGTGATGTCTGTGGAGGCGCGAGTGGAAACGGACTACCTTATAATTTACGAGAAGGATATTAAAAGTCTAATAATATCTGTGGCCCCCCTGTGTGTGTAAAAAAATGTCATAAAATTACACTTTCGGACCCTCTCGTACCCGTTCTATATATTCTCTCCCTCCTCTCTCTTCTCTCTCTTCTCTTCTCAATACTTTTTTTTTCTTTTACATTTTTACATTTTTACATTTTAGGAAGAAGAAGAGAGAGAATAGAGAAGAGAATAGGAGGATTAAAGGTAAAACCCTTAAATGTAAAAAAAATTGAGGTCAAAATATTTTTTACATTTTTAAAATTTTTTACACTCACACACAGAGACAAGGATACCACAGAGAGTATTTAGAGAGAATTAGAGACTCTGGGATTATTAATTTGAAGGTAAGAATCTAATTGTTCTAAATCAATAGTCAGTATATTGCCCTTACTGGTTCTTTTTTGAATAAAACTGTCAGTCTTCATAAGTTGTTTCTTGGTAATATTGTAGTCAAACTCTCGTGATCCTTTCTCCTCATACTTCCAGTTACCGTAAGTATTTTTAAAAGCTTTCACACCTTCCCAATTAACGCATGTATCTTCGTCATTGGTGTATTGAAATTTATTATCAACAAGATGCCAGCAGAATTTAACCCAGTCAGGTGTGTTATTATGTTTAACTGCTTTAGTAAGATGTGTTTCATATAAGTTATGTCGTGCTTTCCAGTCCTTCACATTTCTTTGATTTAAGTAGGTCCATAATTCATTTAATTTATTCTCCTCTTCCATACAAGTATATATTGGACTAAAGAAGGCTGGACTTTTGGATTTATCTGCTCCTTGCCAGTTCCTTGTCTCAAAACCTTGTGACCTTCTACAGCCTTGTTCAAAAGGATAAGGATTATTAGTAGCAAACATAATATTAGTAAAATTATCAATTGTTTTTGTCGGCTGGTATTTTTCCCTAATAACTAACTTATCCGCAGTAACGTGGTTTTTGATATGACCAGCGACCTTTAAAACGTCCATTGAGCTATTTTCATTAAGTAGGATAAATTGCTTACCATTCATACAATCATTAAATCCTTCACCGATAACATCTTCGATATTACTGGTTCGCAATACTAAATCTTCTCCTATTAGTTTAGCTACAATATTTACCAATGTATCCTTACCGCCTCCTTGCTTACCTTGTAACACAGGAAACACTCCCATATTCTGGTCAGGATATTGAAACATACGAGCCAGCCAATTTTTAATCCAATTAGCACCCTTTCGGCATTCGTCGTCTGGCGCTTCAAGATTCTTATAATTAACAATTGATTCTTCCAAAAGTTTATTAAACCATGACACCTCTTCCTCCGTAATAATTTTATTTAAAATAGGTCTTTCATAAGGTTTCCAAGTATTATATTCATTTGAAGGGGTTGGGTCCTCACTCAAAGCATTATACGGTTTATATACAAATCTATCATACACTCTCTTGCCTTCATCAGTAATCCAGTCTTTTATCATATCCAACTGTTCAGGATATCTATCAAGTAATTCGTGTGGTGAAAGCAAAAACTTACATTGGTCGTAATTAACGGAATAATTACGTTTTGGTTCATTAATAGCAAAGTTATTTTTTTCAAATTCCTCAGCCCAAGTAGCATAATCAGTAAGCTCCTCCTGTTCCCAGTTAGGAATATCAAAAGTATTATCTTTTTGCGACCATTCAAATCCAGTTAATTCTTTTAATTCAATCAACATCTGTTTTACATCAACGGTAATTTTAGGCTGGAAGCCATCGAACATTAACACCTCTATGTCATCAGGATATTCATTAAGAACAGCTATAAGTGTTTCACATTCAAGATGCTGTAAATACTGCGCTATAACACTGCTTATAGTATTTTTATCTTTTTTAGATTTTTCACTCGGTTCAAACTCTAAACTTTTAAAATGTTCGGTATCCATAAGCTCATCAAATATAGCTACTTTAGTCTTGTGAATTTTATTAATGACATCGCTTTGTCCTCTGTAGTTATCAAGATATAGCATCATCAATAGTTTCTGCTTACCTAAACCTTCTTTCCTAATAATTTTATCTGGGTCTTTTAAAAACTCTTTAATTTTTTTACAGGGAATTTCGTGGATATCGCAAAGTTTAACTATAATTTGCCAATGACATTTGACCATATCAATGTCATATGAACTATCTCCACTAAGGAACTTACGCAGTTTATTTTGACAAGATTGTAGTCCAAAACCATTTACAAATAATCGACCTTTTTTACTCCGTTTGTATTTACGTTCAATTTTAATAAAATCACCAGTGACACCTTCTTTCCTGGCTTTAAGGAGAATATCATGTAGACCTTTTCTAACATTTTTAATATATTTGCCCATATCCCATTTTTCGCCTGATTGGTCTAATTCATCTTCATCCCAGAATTTACTGATAAATTCATCTTCGTCAAGACTACACAAGTATTTAACCTTTTTAAGGTGAAAGGTTTCACAGTATTTATATTTTAAAAGAGTTTTGTTATTTTTATTTAAAGCTTTACCTATAATACAAGTTGTAGTCTTGTCAGCTTCCACGTTTATGTTTTGAATTAGCGTTGTGTTTGTATTTCCTTCCATTTATAATTTATATAAATACAATATTTTTATATAATTAATAATCAAATTTTTAATTTCGTTTTATTAAATGAAATTAATTTGTGTGTATATATTGTAGATAGTTTTTTAGTGATTTTTTTTACAATCTACCCTTGCGTCGTGCCTGTTCATTATATATATCCCACCATTTCATATTTTCCATTATTAATTAGACGTATCCTATAATTTATAAATTTCTACCGTTATAGTAGAATGTTAGAAGTTTATCATATGAAGCCTGATACTAACAATTTACCACAAAGCGGTGACTTTATAAACAATATAGGTGATTATACAATAATAGATAATGATTTTGATTTATACAACGAATCAACAGGGGAAGTCGTAGCTAAATTTAGAAAAAACAAAATCAATGATGACTTAAAAATAGAAAAATTCGTAGAAGCTAACAGAGTTTTATTTAAAAGAATGAAGGAGAATCGAGGAGCATCAGCTGGAAATATAGATAGAGATAAGTTAAGACTGACAGTTGGAGAATTAATAAATAAAAAAAAGTATAGAACAGGGTATATTAAGAAAGATGGAACCTCCTCAAATACCCAAATCTGTAACTTAAGTAAATCAAACACCATAGGTTACCTTGATACTGCCGTCAGGTCTGGATATATATCAGGAACACATCTTAGTAGATATAATTTGGAATACCCTCTAAGGTATCAAGACAGTATTCCACTGGTCGAAGACATAAGTACCTGTTTGAAAGAGATAGACGCTAAAGCCTATAAAAATAATAAAGATATAATAGATCCTAAATATAGAATAGGCGAATCAGTATTTAGCACTGTAACGTTGAATAGTTCGTGGCAGTCAGCTACTCATAAGGATACCAACAATGGTCATGATTGTTTTGCTGTAATGTTAGTATTAGAAGACTATAAAAATAAAAACGAATATATAGGAGGGCATTTCCTCCTACCTGAATTTAAGCTGGCATTTAATGTAAGAAAAGGAGATATTATTATGTGTAATACACAGAAATATTTACATTGTAATAGTCCGCTGGAACCATATACTCCTAGTCAGATTATAGGAAGTTATACAGCACAGCAAATAAAAAACAACTGGCATTTAAACCGTTTATCAGTTGTATGTTATATTAAGAAGTGTTGTATAAAGAAATAACTTATTTTTTATTATTATTTTTATAATTAAAATTAAGACTCAAGTGTAATATGAATTTTTAAGATTAAGATATTTTTTTTTAATGTAAAGTAAGTTGTAAAGTAAGATTTACAGGAGGAGCACATCGAAAGAAAACCCTATTATCCTCAAAACGTAGTCTTACGTCAAGCTCCTCTACTTCTGTGGGCTGATTTGTATCAAGCCATGTTTCATATCTAATCTTTTTATGAATAGCGTTTGACCTGTCTTCCAGATATTTAACACCTCCTTGAGTATAAACTACAGCACAGTGATTAATACCGGTATGTGTCTTGAATCTCATTAATGACATATCAAGCACCCAACGAGACCTATCCCTGAGCTGTGACGTGTGCTTAATACCAGCGCGCGAAAAGAACTTGTTAAATTTATCTACAAAAAGTCCGAAGTTCTGTTGAAAGCAATATCCAGGTTTGCCCGATTCGATAAACTTGCGTCGCTTATCTTGGTCTACTTTGTAGAACACGCGCTTGTCAGATGTATCTTCTAGTAGCATCGTGGTGTAGTTCATCTTGCTCCAGACGTCAATGTAGATTTTTTCGTCGGACATGGTTGAAAAAAAGGATTACTCTCAGAATCTGAGATTTTTTTCAATCAAATTTTTTATTTTTTATTTTTTTTAATGGTTAGGTTTAGAGAATCGGCTTCGGCGCTCGCTTCTCTGTCTGCCATGACCAGAGGTTGAGACCCTGTTGGTGGAGGAACTCCTTGACTCCAGCTTCGAAGCGACCATTGCTGCCCTTGAATGGGATGTACAGGTCGATGGCACCGTGAATCTCACCGACTTCGATAATCCAATCTAGGATAGCCTGCTTGAATAGCTTACCAGGCGTGTTCCAGAGCAAGAACCAGCGCTTGGTGTCGGCATCGAAGCGAACGGGTTTGAACGGGTCGTCCCAGCGGCCCTGATACAGACCCTTGCGCTTCGGCGGAAAGGAAGTCAAGTCGTAGACGGCGGGGTCTTGAACACGCTTAACATGGCTCCGACAGTAACAGCCACCGACCTTCTTGTTCGAGCACTGCCTTACCTCACCCTGCTCTGGGAGGTTCTTGTCGCCATTGCGCGAGAGTTTAGGATTACACATCCAGACTCGGGCGGCACAGAGCTCGTGGTCGAAGTCGTCAGCCACACCGCTCTCGACCTCGACAACACGGCGACGAGGGGTGGTCGGACGCTCCTTGGGGAAGGTGTTGACATCAACATAGGGGTCACCACCGCGGTCGATGTGACCCCAGCGGACGATGTCGTTCGTGCCTTCCCAGACTGCCCTGCCACAGGAGATGCGCAAGAATTGCTGAATTTTCAGCGCCGCCCTGTTCACGGTGCGCATGTAGACAAGGACAAACCAGCAGAGGCGGAGACGGTCCAATCGAACTTTGAACGTAATCCAGAGGAAAAGTCGCTGAATTTTCTGCGCAGAAGTTTCACGACGAAGTTTCGCCACGCTCGCGGGCTCGACCTTCTTCTTCTTCTTCGGAACGTTCTTCTTCTTCTTCTTCGGAACGTTCTTGGAATTTTCGGAGGTTGGAGCACGGGCTTCGGACGCGCAGATATCCGTTGGCGAGACCGCCGGGGGTGGGTCAACGGACATATCGGTGGTCTTGGTAGTCGGGGATGTAACGGACATATTGAGAAAAGTTAATCCAGAGAACTCAGTTTTTGGAATCATCAAATTTTTTTTTTCATGTTCAGGGTCGGTATTCCCAGGCACCGGCGTGGTGGTAGAACCGGCTTGCGACGCGTAGATATCCGTTGGCGAGACCGCCGGGGGTGGGTCAACGGACATATCGGTGGTCTTGGTAGTCGGGGATGTAACGGACATATTGGAGCTGAGAAAAGTTAATCCAGAGAACTCAGTTTTTGGAATCATCAAATTTTTTTTTTCATGTTCAGGGTCGGTATTCCCAGGCACCGGCGTGGTGGTAGAACCGGCTTGC
>Ga0187217_1000133_pt1 | contig 28480 bp, 41 predicted proteins | sample 15SPOviralmetaG_FD_130165 | JGI IMG/M metagenome (GOLD analysis project Ga0187217, IMG submission 130165) | Marine viral communities from the oligotrophic San Pedro Time Series (SPOT) site, San Pedro Channel, CA, USA - 15 SPOT_SRF_2010-09-15... | ecosystem: Environmental > Aquatic > Marine >... | reverse complement strand
GCCATTTGGTCTATTGGGGGAGATAGTTTTTAAGTTTATCTTTTTCTAAGGGTACCAATTCTTTGTGCAGTCTTACCCATTGTAAAAGTCTTACTAAAATTATTGGCTTCTCTAATGATTTGATTCGCAGTCTTTTGTTTATTATCATAACTCTTGACAAGACCATTTATTACAAAGTTTGGAAGATTTTTCTTTTTAAGATTTTGGATTAATCTGTTACGCGTGACATTTATCTTCTTAGCTGGTGGTTGATTAACATTGGCATTGTTATTTCTCACCCTCTTTTGCCCGCGTTGATTGTTACTAGTAACATTATTGTTATTGTTATTTCTGGAAACACTTCCACGACTTGATCCGGCAACACTTGAAGCGTTATTGACATTCATTCTACGAACACGGTTGTTCGCTGGTTTATTATTAACATTCATTCTACGAACAGGGTTGTTCGCTGGTTTATTATTAACATTCATTCTACGAACACGGTTGTTCGCTGGTTTATTATTAACATTAGAAGCTTTACCAAAAATCCGACCAATAATACCCCTTTTATTACTACGTGCACTGCGATTGCTTCCAGATGAAGCTTCCTCATTTGTATTTCCACTTCCTTCACTCATATTTGGAGCGTTTGTGACTAGTGTGGGTGCGGGTTTGGCAATTTGAATATGATTAATCACATCGCCATAAACCTTTGATACCTGTTTGGTAGATGTAGCCATCCAAAGATTGGGTGATACACCACTTCTGGAACACAAAAATAAGAAATTGTTTGCAAGCATAGCATCACCAGTTGCTAAACAATAGTGATACTTGCTATTCTTGTTATTTTTGATATATGAAGTCACAGTTAGAGCTTGTAAAAAATCACCCAAAAACTTAGCTACCTTTTGACCGGTTGATCCAGTTTGCGCCTTAGCTTTTGACATGTTAGATGGAAGACGAAATTCTCCTCTCTTATTCTTTATAAGATACGCATAACCACGTTTTGTTTTTCTATTTGTATTTGCATTATTCATGATCAATGCATCTTTGGTGTAATACGCTTCAATTATACTACTACCATTATCGTGATCTATGGTAAACTTTGGAAGTTCATAATTCCATGTCAATCTGGAACGAATATCTCTGTTATTTAAAGCAAGCATGAAATATTTACTGTCTTCCTTGGCACTTTCTATAAGCATATCTTTACCGGGGTCCATGAGATTTGCCACGGATACGAGAGGATATATAATCTTACCTTCTCTACCGTTTGGAAGTTTATACTTGGTTTTCTGTATATCAAGAGTTACTGTAGCCTTCTCATCTTCTTGGTCAACACTCAAGAACATATTATGACCCTGTCTTAAGATACCTGGAGTAACTTGGTCTTGGCGAATAGTTATTTCCTTTTTCAATATATTGGGATAAAAAGAAGGTAAATTACTTTTAACAGCTACTTCGGCTTTACCACCCTCGGCTAAAAAGGCCTCTATAGTCTTTATAAATTCTGTCTTTTTAGGTTTAATACTCGTAGCAAATAGTATGTAAACAGGTGATTTTTGTATTTTCTTTTCCATTTTGGTTTTTTTCTTGTCTTTCTTGGTTGGTGCAGGTACTTTTACAGATACTTCTATATTTTCATTACAGAATGTTTCGAATGTCATATCCTTTTTTATAGTTTCATCGTGTAACATATCCAAGTACATGAGATATGCGAGATTAATCGTGTCATCACCTTTGAGGTTGAATGTCATCTGTGGTGTAGAACCTCTGTACAATTTCTTAGAAAACAGGTCTACATGATCTTTTATCTTCTGTTTGGCTTCTTCTTCAGTTTTTCCACCAAATAGAGATTTCGTGTACTCATCGTTAGACGTTTCATCGTAAATAGAAATCAAAAAGTGTTGTAAATCCTCATCACGTGTTACTTGACCAATAAGAGGTTCAAGTCTGTTTATTAAAGGACCTTTGGTCATTGGAATGGTATTTCTACTCCTAACAGTGGTGGTTTTGGGCTTCTTCGCGATCGCAACTTGTTTATTTCGAGGTCTCTTCGCAGCTGCGACCCGTTGATTCTGAAGTCTCTTCGCAGCCGCTTCAACATTAGCCGCCTGTTCATTTTCAATTCTTTGAATAGGCTTTGGATTTCTTCGAGGTCTCTCACTCATATCTACTATATCCACTCAAAATAATTTGGTTAAAGAGACAGTGATCCCATATATAAATGGAGACAAAAGCTGCCATCGTCACAGGTGCGTCGGGTCAAGATGGGTCGTATCTGTGCGAACTCCTATTGGAAAAGGGGTATGATCTCAAGTGTCTCGTGAGACGCGTGGGCAACACAAATCCCTCTGTCCAACTCTACGAGGGTGATGTCCTTGATCAATCAATCATTCACAAAATGATCCGTGACTGTGAAGATTACGACAGAGTTGAGATTTATAACCTGGCAGCTCAAAGCCGTGTCCATACATCTTTCACATGCCCAAACTATACATTTGAGACAAATACAACTGGTATTCTCAATATTCTTGAGGGTGTGAGACAGAGTAGGTATCCCTCAAAGTACCGCATCTATCAAGCCTCTTCCTCAGAGATGTTTGGTAAGGTTAAGGAGTCACCACAAAACGAGGAGACACCCTTCTACCCACGCTCGGTCTACGGAGTCTCAAAGGTTGCGGCACATTGGCTCGTCAAAAATTACCGCGAGTCTTACGGACTGTTTGCGTGCTCCGGAATCCTCTTCAACCATGAATCACCGAGACGAGGTGCAGACTTTGTCACAAAGAAGATTACCGAGGGTATCAAACAAATCATGAAGGGTGAAAAGGAGTTCATTGAATTGGGTAACATAAACGCAGAGAGAGATTGGGGTCACGCGAAGGACTATGTTGAAGCCATGTGGCTCATGCTTCAACAAGAGGAAGCCGACGAATATGTAGTAGCAACGGGTGAGACCCATTCAGTGAGGCGGTTCATTGAGTTGTGTCTCAAAGAAGTCGGTAAAGAGATTAGATGGGAGGGTGAAGCTGAAAATGAAGTCGGTATAGTTGATGACAAAGTATTCATTAAGGTGTCCCCAAAGTTTTATCGTCCATGCGAAGTAGATACAGTTATCGGCGACGCATCAAAGATTAGGAATATTGGTTGGCAACAAAAGAATACCATTCACGATTTGATTAGAGACATGATGAGTTCTTGAGTCTTCTCGTAGTCAACTTCCCACCAAGTTCCATAGAACACCTTCTTTAGAAACTCGGGAACATGAGTATAGTCAATGGGAACTTCTTGGGAAGGGAGGGTAATCCACGACTCATTCTTAATGTGTGGGAAGACCCCTTGGTCATGGGCAATGACAGGCTTTTTGAAGTACTGTGCTTCCAACATGGGGAGACCCACACCTTCACCCCTCGTGAAGGACACCATATAGTCACAGATATTGTACAAACCCGCCAACTCGTCTAGGCTAATCTTATCTGTGACATATTTTATGTTCGGCGAATCTAAAAGATTCTTCCTGTTATCTGTTTTCATAATAAGTAAATGATTCGTACCTTCAAGAACCTTCGCAAAAGTATTCACCAAGTTTATGGTATTTTTACGAATGTCGTTTGTACCCACATAGAGGAATACAACCTTTTCTGGATTCCTTCTTTTAGTCACAACAAGTGGTTTCTTTGAAACCAATGGAGATGTATACCAATTAACCGCTTCACAATTGACACCGTGCTTCACAAGAATGTCCTTTAGGTAGTCAAATGGCACTATAACCTTTTCAAAAAGTTTCATCTCTTCAATAATATCTGGATGAACATCCGAAGTCTCAAACATAGTGTAGAGCTGAACCCCCTTTTCTGGGACATGATGAATCCATTCTGACCACATGGGATATGTCTCAATGAGTTCAGAAATCGTACACAAGTCTGGGGTATCATCGTCTGGTTGGTCAAGATGCTGCTTCAAGAAGAAGCGACCATAAATCTTACCAAACTTCATTTATGAATATATCACATCTCATTTTTAAGCATGATCAATGCTATCCAAATCACCACGCACATGGCGAGGTTTTGAGTGAAACATTTCATAGACCCACTCCCCATCAACAATTTCTTCCTCTATGAGCTTATCCTTGAGTTCTTCTAATTGTCTCTTGTGTACAGAAAGAATAGCCAAAGCCTCTTTGTAACACAGATCCACGAGTTGATCAATTTCCATGTCAACGAGGCGCGTTGCTTCCTCAGACATTTTACGGTAGTCAAAATTGTAATTACTGAAACCATAAGTTGTCATCCTTTCCCGAGCAATCATGTAGACTTGTGCGTAATCACCCGAAGCACCCGTGGTAATACGATCTTTGCCATAAATGATTTCTTCCGCGGCGCGTCCACCGAGAGCCACAATAATTTGAGATGTGAGGTACTCCTTTGTGTACATCGCACTCTCGGCATTTTCATCGGAGGGTTGGAAAAATGTGACACCACCAGCGTCGCCGCGTGGGATGATAGAAACCTTACGGACAGTGTCATAATTTGGAAGGATTGCACCTATGATGGCGTGACCAGCTTCATGATAAGCGACGAGTTCCTTCTTTTGTTTGGAAAACTTTGTATCGCCCTTAGCACCCACAACAATGCGTTGATACACATTTTCCACAATATCATTTGTGATCACACCATTACCATCACGGACCGCACGAATCGCACACTCATTAAGGAGATTTGCGAGTTCAGCGCCAGAGAACCCCGTCGTTTGCTTAGCGATACTCCTCAACTTGACATCTTCAGCCAACTTCTTATCACGCGCGTGAACACCCAAGATCTTCTCGCGTCCCCGAACACTTGGGAGAGCTACTTGGATCTTACGATCAAAGCGACCTGGACGAAGAAGCGCGTCATCAAGGATATCAACGCGATTCGTCGCGGCGATGACAACAATACCTGTTTCATTATCAAAACCATCCATCTCTGTCAAAAGTTGGTTAATAGTTTGTTCCCGTTCATCATTCGCTGGCATACCACCAGCACTGCGTTGCTTGCCCACCGCATCAATCTCATCAATGAAGACAATACATGGTTGATTTTCGCGGGCGATTTCAAAGAGATCGCGAACCCTTTTGGCGCCCACACCAACAAACATCTCCACAAAGTTTGCGGCGGAACATTGGATGAAGGGGACATTAGATTCACCCGCAATGGCTCGGGCGAGAAGAGTCTTACCCGTACCTGGCTTACCCGCGAGGAGGGCACCTCGTGGAATCTTGGCGCCACTTCCAAAGTATCTCTCAGGTTGCTTAAGAAAATCCACAATCTCTTCAAGTTCATCTTTGGCGGCGTCAATCCCCTCAACATCACTGAAGCGGGTTTCAATTTCTTGTTCGGCATTGAACTCTTGATTCTTAAGAAAGGGGTTATTCATTGGTCCAGCACCACCCGAACCACCCACGAGAGTCCTGAAAATGAAAAAAATGAAAGATAATAGAAACACCATGGAGATCGCATCGGAAATGGACGCGGGTGATGTCATGTCAATCCGAACATTCGCGTCACTTTCAGCGATAGTTTGCCAGAGATCTTGATTTTGAATGATTTGAACATCACCATAATTGCCTTCGTTATCTTCAAAGACTGCCAAACTTTGGTTTGGTTTAATCATGACTTCGGGAAGTTCACCATTCTTGAGACCTTTAACAAACTCACTGTAAGTGCGTGGATGATACTCCCGCTCCCGCTTGATTTGTACTGGGGGTGCGGGGAGAGCCGCTCTCTGACCGACGCTGAACATCGTTTTATTATATACAAGTTAAAGTTTTAATTAACTTTTTACTCAAATGGAAGTTCAAGTGAAGGCTGTAAATAACGGAAAGTATAATGTGTTTTACATGGCCGACGACGAATACATAGGTCCATGTATAGCTCGGGGATACGAGTGGGATGGATGGATGCGAAAAGATGTAGAGAAGCATTACAAAGAAGGTACAGAAATTTTAGATATAGGTGCAAATATTGGATACAATTCCCTGATGTTTTCAGATTATGGACCTGTTTGTGCATTCGAACCTATATTTCATAAACTTGTGACTTTGAATGTAGAGAATAACAAATTGAAACACCCAATAACTGTTGTACCAAACGCACTTTCCGATAAAAAGGAAACTGTTGACATGTATCTTCCCAATATGGTTGAAAAAACTGGATTGAGAAACTACGGAGGAACGAGTATGTATAAGACATCTGGTTCTGACGAAAAAACAAAAACAGAAGTCGAATGTTTCAAATTGGATGACTTTTATAGTGGTGTCCCATCGATAATCAAGATAGACGTCGAAGGACATGAACTTCAGGTATTGAAAGGGGCTGAAAATACTATTAAAAAATACACACCTATGATACTCGTTGAATTATTTGATTTTGAAAATAACAAGGCTGCAAAGTATCTCAAATCACTCGGCTATGATGATCCCGAAGAGAGACCCGAACATGTCTACTTGTACCGGGCAAACGACATCTTTTCAACCATATAATACAATTGATACGCATCAACAATACTTGATTGTCTATACTGATCAGGCATACATTCGGGGATACCCTCGTCCGAATAGTATGCAGTTTCACTGTGACGCTCTTCAAAGTGAGATGGACGATTGTCCAAAAGCCACATAAGATGGCGAGCACATGTATGCACCTTATTATATCTACGCGTGTACTCAAGAGTCAAAGCGATTCCAATTTTACACACGTACATGTAGTTCTCAAAACTTGACGCAACCCACATAGTCATCGGGTGTTTGGGGTGTGCGGGTCTATATCCGCGTCGTACACCATCTTTAGCGTACGGTGCGTTTTTTTCAATATAGTCAGCTTGTCCAGCAAAATGCCACGCCATATAGAGCATTTGTACAATCTCCAACTGTATTTTGACCACATGTTGGTCACACGACATTCGTGCTATTTCGCATGGGTCCAGAGAAAGAAAGAATATGTTCATCCTCGTAATCGGATGCCTCAAGATATCTCGGTTCGTATACCAGTGCCTCAACGTTTCCGTAATAAAATTGCCCGTTTGCAAGTTCCCACACTTTGTGTCTCGCCGCTTCTTGTGCGTATTCCGAAGCTTCTGTCAAGTTCCAAAAAAAGGCTCTTTCGAGAATATGATCACCAACAACAACGTTTGCGATGAACATTTTAGAGTGAATTTTTGTGTGTATTATATCAACTTAGGTTATTAAAATTTTAAATATCAAGACATATTAAGGGAGATGAGTCAGCGGTCATTGTGGGACACGTTACCGATCGAACTTCAAGAGATAATAGTTGAAAATTCGTATGAATTGTGTCGTGAAGAGTACCTCAATTCAAATCGCAAAAGACACAACAAAAACAAAAAGAAACGAGAGCGCGGATTACTCACGGCGGATATGATCCGATATATCATGTCAAGCACGGATGCGATTGAAATGATACAATGGGCGTTTCCAGTGGAACTCATAGAGTTAGAATTACTCATTGATCCACCGATGGTCGAAGTGAGAGACTACGATTATAATGAATATTATGACATATTCTTACAACGTGCTATAAATTATCTAGAAGATCCCACAAATAAAGATGAATGGATATACCCCTCAGATGACCAATGGATCACTATGTTTATGAAACTAAACAACTTTCACAGAACCCACAAACATCTTGATATACTTTCAGAAGTTGATGGAACTCCAGACTTATTCATATGGTTGGAATATCAAAAAGATCCTGACACTGAACTGACGAGAGAAAAGAGACATTCTCTCCGGTCTCTCGGTGTGAGACTTCCACCAATTAAACGCACCTAATCCGATATATACGCCTCCTCATCTTCTTCTGGTTGTTCATCTGGGTCTTCCTCAACTTCAACATCCATACCACCATCTTCATCTGGGACATCATCTTCTTCTTCTTCTTCTTCGTCTTCGTTGATTTCTTCTTCATCCTCAACGATTTCTTCTACTTCCTTCTTTTTTACTTTTTTAGGTTTTTTGACAGGTTCTTTATTGAATATATCTTCAATAACCTTTGCTACTCGCTTCTGTTGTTCAACTTTTCTTGCAAACTTCTTTTTGATTTTGTCGAGAAATTCCTCACTGAATCCAATGGATTTGTAAGCTTGTAAAATATTTTTAAGTGGTGGAAGTTTACATTGACTGTAGTACTTCTCATGGAGATTGTAAATAGATGTGTCAAACTTTATACGAATGATACCACTTTTAAGAATGCGAACTTTCATGTAAATCCAATCACCAAGTACGATCTCCGGCTCCTTTTTGAGTTCAGATCTGTGACATGGGATATACTCGGGAATATCAGGTTCTTTGTATTCAAGACCATGTGCTTCGTAGTTCTTTTTCAAAAGATTGAGGTAATCTTTTTTTGCATACACTGGTTGTTTCAATCGTTGATAATGTTCAGTTGGTGAAGGTCTCATGACACTGTGAAGAAAACTCCCTGGTGGCGGAGGTCTCACGGGTTCGCGAATCTTTAGAGGAGCCTCTCTAGGACGCAACGGTGGTCGCTTGTACATGCTCATCTTCTTGTGTTTGAGATATGGAGAGATTCTCCTCTAACTTAGGTTGAAAAAAATCCAACTCACACCCAATGACATGTTCGGATTGTTTATTAAGGTGTGTATAGTACGGACCCCAAATCTCAATCACTTTTCTTTCTCTGTCATACCAAAGATAATCAAGACCTAGAAGACGTGTCAGCCAGTAGAATCTCTTACCAGTCTTACCAATGAACGAAAAGATGTGATCCTCATCGTAATCACTTACATCCATTTGGGAGTAGTGACTATTCGGAGGCTGGTATGGCGCCATTATTAATTTTCCTTTCTATTATTTCTGCTTTAATCCTTATATGCTTTTGTGAGTACACTTCTTTGCGGGTTTTCTTGTCGTTTTTGGTGACTCGCTTCTTGGGCTCCTTGTAATCCATGGAATATATACTTTGTATATAATTGATTGTGTGCTCTATATTCCATTACCCATTCAACCCAGTTTTGTCGTCTTAGGTAATCAACTTCTTTTAATTCAAGACCTGCACACTTTTGTAAAAGTTCTTGAAATTTTAAATAATCATCAATCTTCGAGTTTGGTGTACATTGTATATGTATTTCCCTCGTATCGGTATTTTTTACAAAGCTAATATCTTGACGACACATTGGACAAGTGTGACTACCACACTCTTGGTACCAATGGGTAATACATTGATAACAAAAGGAATGACCACAAACGAGTTTGTATTTTGCCTTCGATGTGTAACACACCGGACATTCCATACAAATAAAACGATTATATTATTTAAGCCTCATCATCTTCATCAACGAGAGATTCACTTTCAGACTCGTCAGACTCCGAACACACAAAGTCCTCATCTTCACTGTCGTCGATGAGTTCATATCCACCCGGAACTTTTACAAATAATTCTGTATCTTCCAATTTATCTGTATCGTACCAACCGGTTATAGATTCTCTGGGGATTATAGAAATTTCATCATCAAAATCAAATATACCATTTTTAACACATCTTAAGAAACGAGCTTCAACATCGTATCCATCTTCATCGCGTATCAGATCCGCGATATGAACAGTGTCATCTTCACATTGAATATCAACGAGCATGTCTTTATAATGGAGTATTTAAATCTTTAATAATATTAATGATTGGTCCAGCAGGTCCAAACGACGCAGCTATGTTTGATATAGATGATACTCTCATATGGACAAATGGTCAGCCAAATGTACCTATAATTCATCTATTACACAAAATGCGAGCTTTGGGTTACAAAATTGTTATTATCACAGCGAGACCCGGATTTGAAATTGCGGTTAAATGGACACAAAAACAACTCGCAGATCTTGGAATTGTGTACGATTACTTGGGATTTACGAGTGCACAAACAAAAACTCTTATGAAAAGGAGGCTAGGCTATAATTTCGTTCTATCAGTTGGAGACATGCCCACAGATTGGACCGACTCAAGATACTACATCAACACTTCCAGTTCCTATCGCAATTGAGACAACTCACAAAAGTTGTCATTGGTTCATCCGCAGACCGAGTTTGAAGTTGATAATAGGTTGTTTTCTTTGATTTACAGCGCGCACATGTGAAAAACCCCTCTTGATTTTTGACTTCCTGTGCGAGATATGCTTTTCTTATTTCTTTGTACATTCTCTCCTGCATCTTTGTGGCATAAGGTCCATCGGGCCATAAATCTTCGGGTCTCATATCAATGACTTCCCGCGTTTTAACCTTTTTAGTTATGATCCAATCTTTCAACACAGATGAATGCTTAAGATTGTGTTGAATTTGAAGGAACTTGTGTTTGTATATGTTGGTATACTTGTGGTTATCCCACGCGGCTTCTTCACCAATAAACGCAGCTCGGTCGGTTGCGTAGTTCAAAATACTCTTCTCGAGATTGATACATATCGTATCAGATTCAGGAATCTCGAGGAGGGAGGAAAGGCGGGTGAGAACAAACTGACGTGTAGAGTTCTCCATTCTTAATGTATAATTTTTCATTGTTTTTAACTGACTTAGGGCAATGGAAGACCTTCATAAGGATTATTGCGGGAACAGTCAGCCATGTTCTCGGGTGAGCATGTATCAAAAAATTGACCCGTGCGGCGCTCTGCATTGGTGTCCACCATACCATAACGATAATCGGCGCCGACTGGGCGATACTTCTCGGCTAACTGTATACTCATAAAAACTGTGATTAGAGCGACTCCAAGAGCTATAGCAATCCAAGTACCCTTCTGAGTGTTGTTCATTTACATTCTGCAAATATTTTTTTGTCGTATGAATTCAAGATGACAGTAGCTGTACTCATAAGAGAACAATTTGGAGACATAAGACAGATAGACTTGGACATTGATCCCCGAAAAAACGAAATATTTCTTTTACTTTCAGGAAGACCAACTTTCATTGGTCAATGGCCAGACCTTGATGTAGTCATTATGAAGCCAGAATACAGCAAAATACGCAATAATAACAAGCTTCCACCTCCATTTAATGATGAAGAAGTGAACGGATCAATTCTCCTCGTTAGGATGGATGAAAACTCAGACCCTAGAGATTTCACCCTCGAAGAATACCTCAGTTTTGTTGCTGGGAACGAACGCGTTCCCTGATAGAACTTCATTAGCATACTTCATAGCAAGTTGAAAGTGAATATACGCCCATTCTGCAACATTTACCATTTTGGGTTTTTGTGGAAGTGGGTTATCATTCGCAGTCGCGATAACATCAACCTTTTCACCTCCCGTCGCTTTAGCCATATCCTGACCAACCTTCTTGAGCCACATCACATGCTCTTCATTTTTGCAATCAAAGCTCTTCACAAAATTGGACATTTATATTACAATGGATTCTTTTCTATAAGTAGACGCGCACTTGGATCTGTTATATGTGTCCACTTTGGTCGCCATATCTCTGAAATGAGATGATCATTTTGTGAAGTGTAGTACATCCAGAATAGTTCGCGGTAATACGCTTCTTCCTTTGTAAGAGGTGTATTGTGGGTACACATACTTTGCGTGATCGTAAACATTTTGTCACTCATAGTCTTCTCTGTGTGCGCTTTGATTGCCCCGACCCATCCCGTTCCAACCGCATCGCTCATCCCGTCTTTTTGTCGCCAAAGTATTTCATCGGGGAGATATCCCGCAAATGCTTCTCGGAGAACCTGTTTCTCAAGTTTTGTCCTCTTCAATGTCTGGTTCATTTCCATACAACATTGAATAAAATTTTTGTCTAGGAATGGAACGATAAGGTCAAGACCATGCGCACCCGCACAGCGATCCGCTCTCAATCCATCAAATTGATGGATGAGATGGAGGCGTCTCATATTTTCACACGCAAACTCCTCAACACTCGGTGCGTTGTGGAAGTAAAGGTATCCACCCAAAATCTCGTCACTCCCCTCACCAGAGAATATATACCGACAATCTGTATTTTCTTTGATGTACTTACATAGTAGCCACATGGGTGTAGAAGCTCTGACAGTTGTGGTATCATACGACTCTAGGGAGTGTACAACTTTACGAATAGTTTGAAGTCCCTCTTCAACCGTAAAGGTCACCTCGGTGTGATCGGTAACGAGGAAGTCTGACACCTTACGAGCGGCTTCCAGATCTGGACTTCCCTCGAGACCAATGGAAAATGTCCGAATTCTACCCAGTTTACGAGCAGCGATGGCTGCGATGAGACTACTGTCTAAACCACCGGAGAGAAGGAATCCTATTTCACGATCTGTATTGTCCAAACGCGTGTGTACAGCATCTTCAAGGGTGTGCCGAATCTTTTCCAGATTCTTTGTCGCAGAAAACTTGTGAATATTCCAATACCCAGTGTGATAACAAATAAACTTGTCCACATAAGAATCATAGAAATGACCCGGTGGGAAAATGTCAATGTGCGTTCCCAAAAATAAGAGCGCCTTCGCTTCACTCGCAAAGGCAATTGAATCCTTGGTATACCTGGTATAGAATAGAGGTCTCACACCAACTGGATCCCGTGCAGCTAAGATCCGATTACCATCGGTATATACCAATGCAAAATCACCATTTATAGATTTAACAGTATTCTCAATTCCGAGAGAGTGAATGAGATTCATGACAACTTCACAGTCACTCCGACTTTTCTCTTCACCGCTACGGAAAGAGCGGTGATTGTATATTTCACCGTTACATATAAACATACGCTTTTGACGAACAAACGGTTGCATACCCGCGTCGGTTAGATCGTTGATTGCGAGACGATAGTAATCCATCTGGCACTTACCCATGGTCTCTGTGCGGTAATCATCGGGACCACGGTGGGTGAGAAGTTCACTGGGTACACCCCGCTTCTCACCAAAGAGGGCTACAATGCCACACATTTTCTATTTCAATTACATCTCACTTTACTTTTAAGTATAACCTTTTTTCTCAGTACAAAGTATAATGATTGCATTCATTCTTATACTAATACTCTTAATTACTGTCATAGGTGGAGCAACCTACTACTTTACCCAACCAAGAGATGAGCCAACAATAGGACCTTCGGCTGGACCTTCGGCTGGACCTTCGGCTGGACCTTCGGCTGGACCTTCAGCTGGACCTTCAGCTGGACCCTCCACAACGGAGGGTTACATGATACAAGACATTGCGGATTACTAATCTAATTAATCTTCAAATTAAACTCCAAAAGATCTCTGTAAAGACTCTCGTCTGCTTCACCATCCCATTCCTGTCCCGAAAAACTCACAAGTTGAGTTTCATGGCTATCTGGAAGGTATGCAAAATTGGTGACGCAAATGAACGAAACATTTGTTCTTTTTGTCATATCGTCAATGTTCTCATAATCAAAAGATTCCAAACTTAAATAGTTTTTGAGTTCGTTTGGGGTTCTTTTTTTAATACCCGACTTACTCCTGACGCGCGCAAACCGATTGGACATATCCATATTTGGCCAGTGTCCATGTTTAGAACGAAAATGTGTCACATAATCCATGAATGCATCTGCCGTCTTCCTGTCACTGAAACAGACAAAACGAGACTTCTTGTTTGGATCAACAATACTCAAATAAGTTTTTGTGGGTTTCATTTGAATTAAGTGATACGAAGACATCTTAAAATATTTAAGGAAAAAAACTTTAACTAATATATAAGATGAACTTTCCCAAGACTGCTGGTCAATGTAAATACACGTTGGCACTTAGGTCACCAAAGCCTATAGTTGTGGGTACGGGTCCTGCGGGTACGGGTAAAACAATGCTCGCGTGTCACATTGGCATTGAGCATATATATGAAGCATTTAGGGGTAAAGTAATTCTCACTCGTCCAATAGTCGCAGCAGACGAGGATATGGGGTATCTCCCAGGTGATATGGATAAAAAGATGGAACCTTGGACAAAACCAATGTTTGACATTTTTGAAAAGTACCTTTCCCACAATCAAATGGATAGGTGTATCACCATTGAACCCCTCGGCTATATGAGAGGACGCACATTTAACAACATGGTGATTATTGCTGATGAAATGCAAAATAGTACCCCAAATCAAATGAAGATGCTTCTCACACGCATCGGGGAAAATACAAAACTGATTGTAACGGGTGACTTGGAACAATCAGATTTGGGTGAAGAAAACGGTCTCGCATTTCTGACACAAAAATTATATGGAATGGATCTCAATTACATCGAGCATGTTGAGATGGATGAGCGCGATGTTGTGAGACATCCAGCTGTTAACGAAGTGCTTAAAGTCTTACACGCATAGATGAATATTAACATGAAGACTGTTGTTGTAGCTCTTCCTGGTCGGGAGTATTCAGGATCGTTTCTTAAAAACTGGTCACAGGCTCTCATTGAACTCACTCGGAAAGGGTACAAAGTCGTTATGATGAATGAATATTCCAGTTTTGTACCCTTTTCTCGGATGAAAACCTTGGGATTAGATGTTCGTCGGGGTGCGACACAAGTTCCATTCAATGGAGAACTTGATTACGATGTATGGCTCACGATTGATTCTGATATCTTCTTTTTACCGGAACAACTTATAGAACTTATTGAGGATACGGAAAAGTATCCCGTAGTTTCGGGTCTTTACCGTATGCAAGACCTTCAACATTACGCAGCCGTCAAGGAATGGAATTTGGAATATTTCAAAGAACATGGAACATTTGAATTCATGAAGGTAAATGAGTTAGATACGAGTGAAAAGTACATGAAAGTAGCCTATAATGGCTTGGGGTTCTTTGCGTGTCGCAAGGGTGTAATTGAGAATCTAAAATATCCATACTTTAGCTATCCACTTATTGAGATAGAAGCTGAAGATGGGAAGTTGTTGAGGGACATGTGTTCCGAAGATGTTGCATTTTGCAAAAACCTCAAGGATGCTGGTTACAATGTAACTGTGAATACGAACCTCCGTGTCGGACACGAGAAAACTCTTGTAATTTAGAGTTTTGTACTTCATTATTGAGTGACTTTGACTTGAGGTCTAAATCTTTGAGTCTATTTTCGATCGCAACCTTCTCCTGAATGTATCTATTAATTAGAGTCTTCATTGACTCGTACCACTCATAAATTTCATAAATTTCTTCATCTATGTTACTATATGTATCCACCAAACTATAGTCAAATGGCAGGTTTCGAATGTCGGTAGCAATTTCATCCAACCGAGATTCGAGGCTATCACATTTATCCTTGATTTCCGCGTGACTTTCCATGCTTATCTTTCAATATCATTTTATTTTTAATAGGCTCCAACTCGTTCAAACTCCTTCTCTGTATCTCCCATAATTTCAGCAGCTCTTGGACATTCTGTCATGACTTCACCAACAAAACCAAACTCAGTTGGTTCAAGTTTAACCGCAAAAGGTTCATAAGCATTATAGGCACAGTGTACAAGTGTGTTATTTATGATAAAATTATACACATACTGAGCTAAAAATATTTGATCTACGAGATACTTGTCCCGTTCATTTGGTATACCATTCTCAAATGAATGGAGCAATTCCACCCCTTTCACATATTTCATTGGAACACTATTGATATTTTGTAGCGGTGTGGGTATACCAATGTATTCTAAACAATTGTTCCTACATCCAAATGTTCCGGCAAGAATTGGAACCATGTGATGTTTATGATCCCGAATAATGTGAAGATCTTTGGACGACGCAAGCCATTCATTTACTAGACTAACTTCTCTGTCTGTAAATCTGGAATCAGCATCACGGGATATGACAATGGCATCTTTGATGAATAGGTCCTCAAATCTCCATAATGTATTAGAAGCCTTCATCTTTGTTCCGGGATGATGTACAACTTCAACATTGTCTTGTCCTTTTAGCCAATCAATAATGTTTGAAGGAACTGTATCATTGTAGTGAACTCTGACAATCCACCCTTCATAATACTTTTTGGCGTCTAGGACATTTTCAATAACACCATAAGTATAGACTTTGTTGTCGCCCCATACAGAATATGAAATGTACTTCATTATACTATTTAAAAGAATGATCACTTTAAATTATAAAATGGTTAAGATTTCATATGCCATTTGTGTGTGTAACGAAGAACGTGAAGTAAAGTCTCTCATCAATTTCCTTCTCAATGTAAAGGATCAAGAAGATGAAGTTAATATTCTATTCGATTCAAAGAATGGTACAAAGGAAGCCAAGGATGTTTTGGAATCTTTCGGTGACAAAATCGTTGTAAACGAGAGGGAGTTTGATGGTAAGTTCTCCGATCATCGCAACTATCACGCGACTAAGTGTTCGGGTGACTACATCTTTGTGGTTGATGCTGATGAAATGCCACAAGAGGCTTTGATTATGAACATTAAATCATTTGATGGTGATATTATGTATGTTCCACGAATCAACATCTGCCCGGGTTATACCGCGGAGTGGTTGGATGGACACAAGTTCCAACTCAATGAGATGGGGTGGATTAACTACCCAGATTACCAAGGTCGCTACTATAAGAATAATGGTGAGATCAAATGGGAAAATGATCTCCACGAGAGACTCACTGGATCTGAAAAGGTTGCGAGGGTTGACGCGAAACCACTCGTCTCTCTTCTTCACATCAAAACCGTTGAACGACAAGACAAGCAAGGGGAGTACTATGATTCTTTGTAACATAAAGAATATATTTAATACTAAATTAGCATGAAGAGAACTATTTTGAATCTGTTCAGAAATAAACTCAATAAAGTTCCTAGTGTTGGAATAACATCTTATGATTATCCAACTTCGAGAATCATCAATAACTGTAATGTTGACTTTGTTGTAGTTGGTGATACAGTTGGATCAACAGTTCACGGAATCCAAAATCTTAACGCGGTTCCAATGGATATGATGTTAACCCATTGCGCTTCTGTAAAAAGAGGTTCACAAAATCAATTTTTAATTGGGGATATGCCATACATGAGTTATCAACCATCGGATGAAGTTGCTATTAAGAATGCGGGTGATTTTGTAAAGGTTGGTATGGACGCTGTGAAAGTTGAAGGGTACTTTCCGACACGAATTAAATCGATAGCGGATTCAGGTACAGTTGTAATGGCGCATCTGGGTCTTACACCGCAAACACGAGCTAAATTAGGTGGTTACAGAATTCAAGCAAAAACTACAGATGAAGTTGATAAATTAGTTGGACAGGCAAAAGATATTGAACAAAATGGTGCGTCGCTTTTACTTTTAGAAGCTGTACCAAAAGAAGTTTCAAAAATAGTAAGAGATGAACTCAAGATACCTGTATATGGAATTGGTGCTGGTCCACATGTAGATGGACAACTTGTAATTTCTCACGATATCTTGGGTTTGTTTTGGGACTTCAAACCAAAATTTATTAAGCAATACATAAATGGTGAACAGATGTTTCATAACGCTATTAATGAATACGCAAACGAGGTTCACACTGAAAAGTTTCCAGATGATGAACATAGTTATAAAATGAAAGAAGAAGAATTGGAAAAACTTCTTGGCAAGTCTGGAAGTACGTGGAAATATGATTAAAGTTTTAATTCCTTAGATTAGTAGATGAATATCTGTGACTACATAATAGAAACACTTTACCTCAATGGTATTGATACATATTTTGTAATCACCGGTGGTGCGATCGTACCTTTTATTAACGCGATAGCCAAAAATCCTAAAGTCAAGTACTATTGCTTTCAACATGAACAGTCGGCAGCTATGGCAGCAGAAGGATATTACAGGAGTTGTGGTAAAATTGCCGGTGTCTGTGTTACAAGCGGTCCAGGTGTTCAAAATATTCTCAATGGTGTTTGTGGATGTTGGTATGATTCTGTACCAGCTTTTTTCATTAGTGGACAGGTAAATACCGCAGAAGACCTTTCAAACTTTGTGTCTAAACCAAGACAAACTGGATTCCAGGAAATGCCCGTGGCCGACATGTTCAGAGATGTAACAAAAGAATCTCTTCATGTTCCAGATGTTTCAAAAATCAAAGATATTTTGTCAGAACTTTTGATATCAGTGAAAACACCTCGTTTTGGACCCGTTCTTATGGATCTTCCAGTCAATTTACAAATGTCTTCAGTTGAAGGACTCCACCCATTCACTGTAACATCTTTCAAATATAACCAAAAACATACATATGATATAAGTAGGTACATTAAAGATTCTAAAAGACCTCTCGTGATATTTGGTCACGGTGTAAAGTTGGCGGGTGCTACAAAAGAAGCTTTAGATTTTGTGGAGAAGAATGGCATCCCCTTTCTTGTATCGTGGGGAGCGTTTGATATATGTCGCACGGATCACCCACTGCGTCTAGGTTCACCAGGTGTTTATGGAGATAGATACGCAAATTACGCAATTCAAAATGCCGACCTTCTCATATCTATTGGGAGTCGTCTTGATAGTAGACAAATTGGTGGAAATGCGGCTTTGTTTTCAAAGCACTCAAAGAAAATTATGGTTGATATAGACGATCATGAGATTACAAAAATGGGTGAAAAGGGTATAAATATTGATTTTAGAATCAATGAGAATGCGAAAGATTTTCTTCAAAATGTTATCACTGGTCAAGTTCCAAATGTCGAACAGTGGTTGATAAATCTAAAACTCTGGAAAAGTAAGTACGGTGTAGAAAAGGATCGAGAAGGTGACTCAGCTGTCTATGATTACCTGAGAGACTTATTTGATAAAATTGAAGATGACTGTATAGTTATACCAGATCAAGGTGGAAATCTTGTTTGGACAATGCAATCCGCAAAGTTGAAGGAAGGTCAAAAACTTTTCACAAACTTTGGTAATTCTTCAATGGGTTTTGCTCTACCCGCCGCGATTGGAGCTGCCATCGGTTCTCGTAAAAAAGTATACTGTATTGATGGCGATGGAGGATTTCAAATGAATGTCCAAGAATTGCTCACAGTAAAAAAGTATGACTTGCCAATTGAAATCATAATTTTGAATAATAGTGGGTACGGTATTATTAAACAATTTCAAGACAGTTATTTCGATTCAAAATACACCGCCACATCAAAGTCGGATGTTTTTGGTGACGAAGTTGATTTTGTTAAAATCGCAGAAGCCTATGGTGTGAAAACTTTACAAGATATTCCCATACCAGAGACACAAAAAATTTATCCTAAATTGGAGTTTGGTAATTCACTAGAAAATATGACACCTTATATTGATTTTGAAAGTGACATGTTTGTACCAGTTCCACCTAAAAAGAAACTTGGATGGGCTTAGTTTTCGGTATACATATATACATTATCATTATTTGATTCTAAATTTTTAATAAAAGTATAACCCAACGATTTCAAAAATTCTTCCAAATCATCTTTAGTATAACTAAATCGTTCGCTGTGACCATTATCACATACTTCCAAGACTATAACCGGTTTATACTTTTTGATCGTTTCTATACCACCCTTAAGTGCGTACAATTCATATCCTTCTATATCCAAATGAATCAAATCCAGATTATCAAATTGGATATCGTCAATTTTTAGTATGGGAACATTTGCTTTTGAATGAACAACTAACATTCTTTCATCGAGTTCCTTCTCAGTTTTAACATGAATACTACCTGTATCCATAATTTCTAACGGATTTTGTATAGCAGTCATACCATGTTTATCACCTAAACAAGCTTGGAACTTTATAATGTTATTGGATTGAAGTGTATTTAAAATCAAACAATTCATATTTGTTGTATCTGGTTCGAATGTGTATACATTTTCATAATGTTTTGAGTATTCCAATGTGTATACACCACAGTTCCCACCCGCTTGTAAAACAGTTCCTTTATTCTTTACAATGTCATTTATCTCCGATATAACAGGTTTAAATGTTTTGATTTGATGATCAAATGAAAATTTATCAATATTTGGCCAATAGTAACCTTGTTTATTTGTTTCATCAGATCTTATTGAAAAATTCACCTTTTTAGAATTATTCAACCACTTTTCTCTCAATTCATTTTTAACTTTTTGGAGTTTTTCGGAGATCATTATTTATACTTTTGATAGTTTCTTTAAATATATCTTAACAAATTCGGAAATTCTTTCTTCAAATGATTTTGATGGCTTCCACCCAAGTGATCTTATGAAGTCTGGTGGTGCGTCTTGGTCACCCATCCTCCCGGCAATATCTTCTTCTTTTGTCTCATATTCAAACTTTTTAATATTCATGGCGTTTGCTATATGAGTTAAAAACTCTAAATTTGTCATAAAGTCATGTGTTGTATTATATATTTTACCAGGTTTTTGGTCTAGTATAAAAAATACCATTTCGGCCACATCGTATATTGAAGTCCATCTTCTACCTATTATTTTTCCGTTGTGGGTGTGTAACACAAATTTTTCATTGTTCAACAATTTGTTAATCACTATTATTGGAAATCTCTCTTTTTGACAAAAATGTCCAAATGTATTATTCAATCTCACAATTGAACATGGAACTCCATAACTTTCTTGATATGCCATACATATCTGCTCACCTGAATACTTTGTTGCGGCATACATATTCTTGGCTAAACATGTGTCACTTTCGATACATTTACCAGACTTCCCGTAAACTTCAACTGAACTGAAATAAATGAAATGTTCTACACTAGACTTTCTTGCCAATTCTAATATTTTTACCGTTTCTAAAATGTTATCGTTTACCGCTTCAAGTGGTTTGTCTATACACACTAAAGAACTAGCATTTCCCGCGATGTGTAAAATTATATTTGGTGTTTGACTTTCCCATACGTGAACTCGATTTCTAAAATCAATTTCATGAAGTCTATCATCCTTTTTTGGTGGTCGTGGTACATGGTATATTTCCCAATCTGTATTTTCAATGATGTGTTCAATCATAGAAGCCCCCACAAAACCTCTCGCACCTGTGATTAAAACTGACTTCATTTGATTTAAAGATTAGCGTACTCTTTAACCAAATGCCCAAGAAAGTTTGGTATGCGCCCAACAAATTTGAATCATATGGGGAGGAAGAAATTAAAGCCGTTGAGGCTTGCCTTCGCGATGGCTGGCTCGCTGGCTTTGGTGATCGCACTGTGGAGTTTGAGAAGAGAGTTAGTGAAACATTCGGAAAGAGACATGGATTATTTGTAAACTCTGGGAGTAGCGCGATTCTTTTGGGTCTTTGTGCATTGGAGCTCCCAAAGGGCTCTGAAGTTGTAACACCCGCATGTGGATTCTCTACGACGGTGGCACCACTGATGCAACTTGGTCTCAAACCTGTATTCTGTGATGTGGGTCTTAAGTCCTATGTACCCAAAGTTGAAGATCTGAAGAAGGTTGTGACCCCAGAGACAAAGTGTATCCTTTTACCAAATCTTATTGGAAATGTCCCCGATTGGGAAGCCATTCGCAAGGCCTTTCCGGGGGTGACCCTTTTTGAAGACTCAGCGGATACCATCACAAAGAATGAATGTACCGACATCTCAACCACAAGTTTTTATGCGAGTCATGTCATCACGGCGGGTGGTATCGGTGGTATGGTGATGTTTAACGATGAGGAACATCTCAAGAGGGCTCTCATGTTTAGAGATTGGGGACGCATTGGTGACAATATTGAGGAACCAAGTGAGAGGTTCAATCATTGTGTGGATGGCATCCCCTACGATTGGAAGTTTCTCTATGGTGTCGCCGGATATCACCTTAAGGCGTGTGAGATGAATGCTGCTTTTGGACTCGTTCAGATGGACAAATTGGAGGGATTCCTCAAGACTCGGCGTCAAATGGTGGAGAGGTACATGGAAAATCTCAAAGATTGTCCTTACTACACACTTCCAGATGATTCAATGAAACCAAATTGGCTCGCAATTCCGCTCCAGTGTCCACATCGCCTCGAATTGGTGAAATTTCTCGAAGAGAATGATGTTCAAACACGGGTCACATTTGCTGGTAACATCACACGACATCCCGCATTCCGTGAATACTTAGGTAACTTTGAAAATGCCGACACAATCATGAAAGATGGTTTCCTATTGGGGGCTCACCACGGTCTCACCCTCGAAGATGTTGATAGAGTGTGTGATTTACTCAAAAAGTTTGTGAATCAAAAACGCGGTAAATACTTTCATTAAAAACTTAAAGCTAATATAGCCTCTATTATAAATGCCAGCAGCACTTGTAACAGGTGGTTGTGGTTTTATAGGATCTAACTTTTTGAATATAATAAAGGAGCGTCATCCAGATATAGAATTTGTTAATATAGACAAACTTGATTATTGTTCAAATATACACAATGTTAATTCGGGTGTAGCTAAGTTTATTCAACATAACTTATGTAATGTTGGAATTCTTGAGAATATTGTAAAGGAGTATAAGTTTGATTATGTTTTTCACTTTGCCGCACAAAGTCATGTAGACAATTCATTTACAAGCCCTCTTGGGTTTACTTTAGACAATACATATGGTACACATACACTCATTGAAGTCTGTAGGCGTCACATACCAAATGTTGAATTTATACATTTTAGTACAGATGAAGTATACGGTGAATCAAAAACACATGAACCTTTCACCGAAGACACTGGAGTACTTAGACCAACAAATCCATATTCAGCATCAAAAGCGGCGGCCGAAATGATAGTCCGTTCATATATAGAATCATTTGATATGAATATCAAAATAATTCGCTGTAATAATGTTTATGGTCCAAATCAATACCCGGAGAAACTCATTCCAAAGTTTATAAGACTTTTGAAAGAGGGTAAAAAGTGTACAATTCATGGGATTAATAGTGCAAATGTTCGCAGGGCATTTATGCATGTACATGATGTCGTTGATGCCGTTGAAGTGGTGTGGAAAAGTGGCAAATCTGGGGAAGTGTATAATATCGCATCAGATGATGAACTGAGTGTGATGGATGTTACAAAGCTTATTATTAAAACACTCAAAAATACAGAAGAATACGACGAATGGATTGAGTATGTTGAAGACCGACCATTCAATGACCAGAGATACTACATATGTGCTAAAAAACTCAAAGAGTTGGGTTGGTCTCAAAAAAGAACAAGAGAAGATCTCATAAAATACATACAAGATTAAAGAATACACCAACCCTAAACATATAATGACAACCTTCTATCTCCCAGAATCAATGGGATGGGGTAATGTTGCTCTATGTTTATCTGACCTCGTCTTTAGATCACCCAAACCCCGCGCCTACAAGAGTCTTCTTGATGATGAGAGAGGGGTAGAGTTCAGTGGATTTGAAATTACAGATGATCCCAATGAAGAGAAGTTTGAACATAGGATTATCATAAATCCAACATATTTTCACCATATTCATTCAAATCTACAACAAATTATAAAACCAAATGAGGAACTCCAAGAACTCATCCGAAAATATGATCATGGCCTTGAGTATGGAATCCATATTAGACGAGGGGCGTGTTCAAAAGACTCTGAAAATGTGGGATGCCATGGTAAGGATGAGAATGGTGATATTAAACAGGCGTTTTTTGCCAAAGATACAGCCCTTGAAAAATTTATTGAAGTAGTTGAAAAAACTGATGCCAAGTTTTTCTTGGCCAGTGATAGTCGGGAGATTAAAGATCTATTCAAGAAAAGGTTTCCAGATAAAATTGTAACTCTTGAGCATGACATCGTCCTCACATATAAGTGTGACACACTCAAGAACTACGAAGTTACGAAGGAGCAGAGGTATGCATGTTACTTGGATTGGTTCTTGTTATCAAAATGTAAACAGCTATACATAACTGCGGGTAATCAGGATCTCACAGATTTATCAACTTTTGGTTATAGCGCAGGAGCTTATGGGAGATCAAACATTCACTTCGTCTTCAATTAATTCATATTCAAGAATATTTAGACGATGATCTGGGTCGTCGTTGAGAATGTACTTGACATTCCTGATTTCTACCCTCTTTCCGTACACTTCTTCAAACTTATCTTCAACCCGTTTCCTCTTTTCTTCAAACTCTTTGAAATCCTCAATGAGTTTATTGAAACCAACTTTGGGGAGATTATTGTAATTCTGAACATATGCAATCCAGTTTGACGACTTACGGGTTTCGTGATCTAATGTACTCACACGGACCAAATCCGATGTCTGATGGCAAAGAGGCATATTAAGTATTGGTTTTTTGTTTGCTGTCATGAATCCATGAATCACGATATCAACAGCTTCTTCAAAATTTAAATTATCCAGAAAGTTTTTTGCCGTATTCAAAGTCCACCACATACACTCACATCCACCGTTGTTTGGAAGTTGATAAACTTCTTTCATTTTTGGTTTAAGATTAAAAAATGGTGATGTACCCAAGTTCATAAAACCAACATCTTGAATATGATCTGGAATACTCTCAAAGTATTTGACCCAATCTCCGTGAAATGTCACATCATCATCTATATGTAAGGCTGACTCAATATTTTCATCCACCATTTGCTTTAGCATGAAACATGTCTTCGTGATGTTACTTGTAAGCTTGGGTCCATATGGAAGATTATATTTGGCATTGAGCCATTCAACAAATGGATGATCGTGGTTATAATCCTCAATCCACCTCACATCCTTAATTGGAACCCTCTCTTTGAGGTGTTCTTCAAGGAAAACCTTTCGTTCCGGAGACAGATTTGGACAGTGCTTGACAAACACAACTTCAGGCAATTTCATTTATGTATAAGTGGAATAATTTCTATAAGTATAATAAATGTCCGACCTTACTGCAACTCAGAAGGCTTCCGCTATGTACAACAGAGCAAAAAATATTGCGTCCGGTAAAATTGATCTTGAAGTGTCGGGATTGACTGTCATGGGTATCCTCTTCCTCGGAATCATCTACATGATTATCTCATCAATTGGGATGAGCATCTATTCAAAGTGTGACGCTATGAAGGGACAACCAGTACAAGAAAACCTTAACAAGTATCTCGCTGCGACTCTCACCATTGCTCTCACCATTCCATTTACTCTCTTGGTGACCAAGTTTGTGAAGAATGAAGGTGCTGTATTTGCACTCATCTACTCTATCATGGGTCTCGTTGGTAGCGCAGCCGCTCTCAACTGGGCTGTCAAATGTGACAATGCCAAGAACAGTGAAAAGAACTACTCAGCATTCAGTACCGCACTCTATACAATGACTCTCTTCTTCTCTTTCTATCTGTTGCGACCCAAGAGAACAATTTATTAAGTTGATTAGTTTTAGAGAATGAAACCAATCGTGTACAATATCTACATTCTCATGATGCTCTTGGCCCACGTGATGCGTAGGGCAGGAACATTTACGATGGAGGATAAGGTGAGAATGTTAGAATTTATTGGTAATATGGCCCAGAACCCAGACCAAAAAGTGTCATTAACGCAAAGATTATCATAAAGGTGCGCCCCGTCTCACGAGTTGCCAAATCTTCAAATTGTTTTTCGTTAAGTTTTTCGTCAGCATTTTTCATACTCATCAATACGAACGCACATGACATGATAGCGAGGGCATCAAATGGAACTTGTTGCATTTGTTGTGTAATGTTGAGACCCGTAAGAGCCCAGTTTGCGCCACCAAATACAACTCCATACATAGAAGCACGACCATTTACAACTTCTGCAAAGTCAAGCGCACTTCTTTGCTTTGCATAAGTCACATGTTTTCGTGATCTACGAAACCCTACACGAGTAAGCGTTGGTTGTCTAAGTGTTGAAATCATAGATTCTTATCTTCATTTTTCTCATTTTCTTTAAGCAGGATTTTGTTGAGAAGGTACAATTGAAGGACTAGACCGAGTGTTGTATACGCCACCGTGAAATTCATACCATACTGTCTAGACTGGTAGATGAGCCAAAGGCAACTCGCGAGGAGACTCAGGAGGATGGCATTCTTAGATTTCTCATCCATTTCATCAGAGCGGATGTAGTCCTGATACATCTGAATGAAACCTATACCAAAGGCAAATGCTGCGACCACGTTGTTTGCATCCATTTTTAATCTATACTAACATTATAAAAATGGAAGTGATCTTGGAAAAATTCGGTGGTAAAATTGATGCGAAGAGTGTCATCACTATGGTTGAGGACATCAAGCGGGAATACTTGGGTGATGGACTTCAAAAAGAAGATATCCCCCCAATCGTTGCGAAGTTGATGATTAATGCGTCCAAGTTCAACAAACTTGAGGGACCACAAAAGAAGAAGTTGGTCATCGCAATCCTCAATCACTTGATTGGTGAAATTGACGGTGATTCAGAGAAGGATAGTGAGTTTGAACTCGTCCTTAAGGCTATGGTACCAGCCATGGTTGATGGGTTTGCGGGTATGCTCAAGGCTAAGCAGGCTATTGGCAAACTCTTTAGCTGCTGCATCAAGGCTTAAATTCTACTAATTTTGAAGCCATAATTAGCACCATCCGATTTAATCATGGTGGGCATAACATTGAAAGAAATCGTCATGCGATTGTCCTCCATATTTTCCTCGTACCCATGCGAAATGTGCGATTGCCACAACAGAAGTGTGCCTTCTGTGTGTTCAACGTGAGCAAATTTTTTAAAACCGGTTCCCACTCGTAAATATGGGTGAACCTCATTCGGTTTATTTACAAATAAAAGTGGGGCGTGCTTTCCAGGTACGAAGTTAACAAAGTACGTACCAGAGACGATGGAATTGCAATGATTATGTGATGGTTGTAAACCCCCGCGTTTGCAGACATTCAACCAACATTCCGTTACAATAACATCTTCACACTCATTACCGAGAACCTTGTTAATATATTCAAGGGAACACGCTTTAATCCAATCATGAAATACACCGAATCCTTCACAATCCAGGAGATTTAATCCATCCACTGGATCGTAATAATGTATCAATTTATGATTTCCTCCTCCATTTTCTGTATAACTTTTCGTTTCTGTGATATACAAACACTTCTCTTTGAGTTGTTTGTGATGATGGGTATCAAACAGAAATCCACTAATAGGTACCGGAAAAATACCCACTGTGTTCATTGAGTAATGTACAATATTTAACTTTAAGTTTTATGGTATGAAAGGAAAGTAAGATAAGGATTTGGGATGTTAATATTGTAGAATGAAATTTCCTCCATTGGAGGTTATGATTCAATACGGGTTATATACAGTAAAAGAACTCGAAAGGTTTTCAAAAGGGCTTGTGCCGAAAAAAAAGAACGTCATCATTCTTAACGAGTGCAGTAGGTGTGCATTCGTATATCCGGGCGCTACCTGCAATAATTGTTGTTGATATGGGATATTACATTGTTGAAAGTTATATGACAAAGAAACCCATAGAAGCGAGGAGTGATTCAACTATATGTGCGGAGAGGCGTCTCATCAAACAGCTTTGGAGGGAGTGTTTGAAAAGGGGAAATAAACCTCATCAGTTTTCAAGTTGGATAAATAGGAAATATGGTGAACTCGTTATTGAGCGTAAGACATGTTACGGACACGGGAATTCACTACCATGTGTCCTATGTAGGAAGGCTATTGAAAAGAATGGAATCAGATGGTCCGCATATGATGGGACGAAGTGGGTCCATAGCAAAAAATCAGATTATTTACCACCGTCTATAGCGACAAATAAACAACACAAACAGTTAGGTTTTCGGCGTAATAATTAGTCCGAGAGCCGACTCCAAGTTGTTGTGATTTCTCTTGAGAGGTTTGCTCCTCTTTAGTTTTAGAGCGTTGTTAGACGATGATGTATTCTTTATTTCATCCATCTTCTTTGTGTTTGAAATAATGGGTATTACATTATCAATAACTGGGGATGATTCCACTGGCTGTGGTTGTCCCTCATCTCGTGTGAGATTTTTTCTAAATTCTTCAATTGTTAGATCACCACCAAACTCCACAAGCCTAAATCTATTTGGTGCGGGTTTCACATGACCTATTTGGTTGTACATCTTTCGTCGCATGAGTACAATGTTTCCACACACTATACTCCCCTTGACATCACCAAATTTATCTATCGCATACGATTTTACACAACTCCATGAACAAAAGTTGCCAGCTGTGTAAAATTTACTTCGTCTATCGTCGTAACGATGAGGAACAGTTAGAGGTGTACCCTCAAAGGTGTGACAACACCACCAACACCAAGACATACTTAGAGTATCTATTTAGTCTTTAAGTTTAAATAAAAAATATTGGGTGATAATAGATATGACTAAACGTCAAATGAGACTTGTTATTATTTCCGTAATTGTGATTGCTGTTCTAATTACCGTTATTTTTTTTAGGCGGCGTGAAAAATATAAACCAGGAGATACAATGTTCTTCAAATCAAAGCTACCAACTTCCGAAGAAGCGACCTTTATTCAACCAGGCGATATAGAAAATGGTAAAAAATATAGTACCCCAAATGGTGAATATTACTTTTTATTCCGAGATGACGGTGAACTTTTATGGGCTAAAAAGAATGATGAAATACTTTGGTCTCTTAATACCATGGGTGCGGGTAAAGATGCGAAAGCGCGATTTCTCAAAAACGGGAATATTTGTGTGATGGGTGGTG
>Ga0187217_1000131_pt1 | contig 28567 bp, 35 predicted proteins | sample 15SPOviralmetaG_FD_130165 | JGI IMG/M metagenome (GOLD analysis project Ga0187217, IMG submission 130165) | Marine viral communities from the oligotrophic San Pedro Time Series (SPOT) site, San Pedro Channel, CA, USA - 15 SPOT_SRF_2010-09-15... | ecosystem: Environmental > Aquatic > Marine >... | reverse complement strand
GAAGGTTGTTGGACAACTAGAGCATCCTGAGAAAGCTGACCTTCCCGAAGTGCCAGCAAAAGGCACCTTGGACTTACAGCAGATCGTCAACAGCGACTACTGCTTCCTCTAAACGAACAACAACAAAAAGAATACATGGAGCAAACCCATGCACCCAAGAGAAAAGGTGCTTGAACAGGCGCGGCTATACCACTTGAAAGGTGAGCCATTGCCTGTCGATTTACTGGCACATGCAGATGCCCTTGGCATCCTCATTTCGTCATTAGCACCACCCCCTAAAAAAGCAGACAAAAACAAGGAGACTAAACTATGGCTCAAGCCAGATTGAACTACACCACACCTCAAGGCCGCGCACAGTACCCTTGGTTGCAGCCTAACAAGCCTGACACCAAGTTCGATGAGGACGGTGTGTGGAAGACTAACCTGCTTGTCCCAAGCAAAGAGGCACAACCGCTGATCGACAAGATCAACGAGTTCGCCAAAGAACAGCTTGGCGACAAGATGTCTAAGGCCATGCTGCCTTATGCCACTGACGCTGATACTGGCGAGATCATCTTTAAGACTAAGAGTAAGTTCGCTCCAAAGATTAAGGATAGCCAAGGTCAGCTTATGATGGACAACGTACCTCAAATCTGGGGCGGGTCAGTCATCAGGATCGCTGGCACTTTGACAGCCTATGACAAGGGCATCAACTGCGGCATCAAACTTAACTTAAATGCAGTCCAGCTTATCCAGCCAGCCGAAGGCAACGGCAACGATGGCGATGACTTTGGGTCTGTGGAAGGTGGTTACGTTGCCTCGAAAGCAAGCCCACAACAAGAAACTGATGAGTTCTCGGACGACTTCTAAGGCTTATCAGCGGGGTTACAGAAGTGGCCTAGAGATCAAGATAGCAGAGCAAATCAAAGGCTGTGGTATCGAGGTCAAGTATGAGACAGAGCGTATCTATTACGTCTGGCCTTCACGCAACAGCCACTACACTCCTGACTTCAAGATACCCACCAAAGACGGTGGGTTTTTCTTTGTGGAAACCAAAGGACGGTTCTTACCAGCCGACAGGCAGAAGCACCTACTCCTCAAGAAGCAGTTTCCACATACCGACATCAGGTTCGTCTTCAGCAATCAAAACCAGAAGCTCTACAAAGGGTCGAAAACTACTTACGCCATGTGGTGTGAGAAGCACGGTTTTACCTACGCTAACAAGACGATCCCTGATGCTTGGTTCAACGAGTAGACATGCAAGGGAGCAAGCGTGTGGATATAGCAATTAAAGAAAGTGAGAGCGAGTTTGTACGGCACATACCGTGTGAGAACCCTGACTGTGGTTCGAGCGATGCAAACTCTCTTTACGATGACGGACATACGCATTGTTTCGCATGTGGAACTACCGTCCAACCAGATAGCACCAGTGAACAACCCAAGCAAGCAATGCTTAAATCTCCCTTACCCCAAGGGTTGATCACTGGTGTTTACCAAGACCTAGTTAAGCGCAAGCTCAACAAGGAAGTGTGTAGGAAGTTTGGTTACTTCAAAGCTATGCACAAAGGAGAGTCTGTCCAAGTCGCTAACTATGTCGGCAAGGATGGCACTGTTGTCGCTCAGAAGCTACGAACCAGAGATAAAGGTTTCAGCATCTTGGGTGATGCAAAGAAGATGTCTCTCTTTGGCTCCCATTTGTGGGGCAAAGGGAAGATGCTAGTTATCTGTGAAGGCGAACTCGACACGATAAGTGCTCATGTGTGTCTGGGCAAGTATCATGCAGCAACGGTTGGTATACCTAACGGTTCTAACTCTGCTGTAAGAGCCATCAAAGATAACTATGACTACGTTTCCGGCTTTGACAAATGTGTGATCTGCTTCGATGCAGATGACGCTGGACGCAAAGCAGCTATGGAAGCGGCTCAGATGCTACCAGTCGGCAAAGCCTTCATAAGTCACCTCCCAATGAAGGACATAAACGACTGCTTGGTGGCTGGGAAATCAGCAGCCGTGGTGAGTGCTATCTTTGAGGCGAAAGAGTATCGTCCAGATAGTATAGTTGCCGCTGCCGATCTCCGATCCGTGATAGGTCAGGATGACGCTGCTTCATCCATTAGGTATCCCTACGATCAGTTGAACGCCATCACAGGCGGTATCAGGCGTGGGGAGCTTGTGACGATCACAGCAGGTTCGGGGATGGGTAAGACTACCTTAGTCCGTGAGATTGCCTACAAGTTACACCAGTCTGGTGAGAAGCTAGGTTTGCTCTGCTTAGAGGAGACCAACAAGCGCACCCTATTAGGATTGGTAGGAACACACCTCTCAAAGAACATCACGGTAGACAGATCACAGAGTACACCAGAAGAGATCGAGGCTACCTTTGACGAGCTGTTTCCAGAGGATCGACAGGTCTATCTCTACGATCACTTTGGAAGCTGTGACATCGACACAATTATCCAGCGTATCAGCTTCATGGTCAAAGCACTTGGGGTCACTGTTGTTGTCCTCGATCACATAAGCATCCTAGTCAGCGGCCTAGCCACTAACGATGAACGCAAGCTGATCGACATTGCGATGACACGGCTTCGTACAGAGGTCGTACAAGAGCTTGGTGTAGCCCTGATCATCGTTAGCCACCTGCGTAGACCATCAGGCGACAAAGGGTTCGAGGGTGGCGAGAAGCCTACCCTGCAATCCTTACGCGGTAGCCACTCGATAGCCCAGCTATCCGATATGTGCCTGTCAATGGCTGTCCCATCAGAGACACCTGACAGCGACACCCGAATCCTCTCAGTCCTAAAGAACCGCTGGTCGGGTCAGACAGGCTGGGCTGGCAACATTCAATTCAACAGAGACACAGGCCGATTGGTCGAAGAAGGGAGCGAGTTCTAATGACACTTAAAGATAACTGGAGAAAGTTCCATAACGAAAACCCAGAGGTTTATGAACTGGTTGAGCGTTTTACTTTTGATGCAATTAGAGCTGGTCGCAAGCACTTTGCCATAAACGCTATCTTCGAGAGAATACGTTGGTACACGGCAGTTGAGACCCGTGGTGAACCTTTTAAGCTAAGTAACAATCACCGTCCATATTACGCCAGACACTTTATGGAAATGAACCCTAAGTACAAAGGCTTCTTCCGTACTAATCGCGTACCCACAGACATTCCAGACCAGCATGGTTTTGATTTCATGGATAGGAGAGCTTCATGACACATCCAATGACACTTGATGGATACCAGCTACAAGCTGAGACAACTTTTATTGTTGAGGAAAGCAAGATCGAATATCTAGCTCTTGGCCTAGCCTCGGAAGCTGGTGAGGTCTGTGACAAGCTCAAGAAGCATTTGCGTGACGAAGGTGAGCCACTAGCAGACATGGACTACGACAAACGCCTAGCAGTCATGAAGGAGTGCGGTGATGTCTTGTGGTACTTGGCAAACATAGCAGCTCAGTTCCAGTTCGACCTCAGTAGCGTTGGGGAGATGAACCTACGCAAACTAGACAGGCGTATGCAGCTCGACCTGATCAAAGGATCGGGAGATGACAGATGAGGCGCATGTTCTTTGACTTGGAGACTGACGGGTTAGACCCTGATGTTATCCACTGTATCGCGGTTGGCGAGGAAGGCCATCCAGTATGGAGCTATGGTCCTGACCAGATCAAAGAGGGCTTGGAGATGCTCTGTGAGGCTGATGAGCTGATTGCCCACAATGGCATTGGCTACGACTTCAAGGTTATCAAGAAGCTGTACCCTAGCTGGCCTTTCAAGGGCAAGCGTACCGACACCCTAGTTCTGTCGAGGCTCATACGAGCTGACCTAAAGAACGAGGACTTCACCTACAACTGGTCTACCGAGATCATGCCCAAGAAGCTCTTTGGTTCTCATAGCCTCAAGGCTTGGGGCATGAGATTACAAAGCAAGCTCGGCGGTGACTTCTTAAAAGGCGACTACGATGCTGGCTGGGAACACTGGTCACAGGATATGCAAGATTACTGTGAACAGGATGTCAGAGTGGCTATGGCTCTCTATAAGTTCCTCAAGGTGGATCAGTGGCCTGACGAAGCTCTGGACATGGCTCATGAGATCAGTGAGGTAGCCGAGAACATTGGCAACGCTGGCTGGACTTTCGATGAGGTCAAGGCTGGCAAGCTGTATGCCGAGCTATGCACAAGGCGTGAAGAGCTTGACCATGAGCTGCAAGACCTGTTCGAGCCTTGGGAAGTGCACGAGACATTCATCCCGAAGCGCAACAATAAGACCCTTGGTTACATCGAGGGTGAGCCGTTCACCAAGACTACTGTGGTCAACTTCAACCACAATTCGCGTAGGCACATCGAGTTCTGCCTGACCAAGAAGTACGGTTGGAAGCCTTCTAAAACGACACCACAAGGCCATGCAATTATAGATGACGTTGTGCTTGGTGAGCTGGATTATCCAGAGGCCAAGAAGCTGTCTGAGCTGTTCTTGATACAGAAGCGCATAGGCCAATTAGCCGAAGGGCCACAGGCTTGGTGCAAGAAAGTAGATAGTGACGGTAAGTTGCGACACAGGATCATCTGTCCAAGCACTCGGACGCTTAGATGCACACATATAAAGCCAAACTTGTCACAGGTTCCGGCAGTGCGCCTTCCCTACGGTCAGCAGTGCCGTGAGCTGTTTACTGTTCCTACTGGATACCAACTTGTTGGTAGCGATCTTTCTGGCATCGAGATACGCCTCTTTGCCCATTTCCTTGCAGCTTATGATGGTGGTGATTATGCGAAGGTCATTCTTGAGTCCGACATACACAGCTACAATCAGAAGGCAACGGGACTTGCTACGAGAGACCAAGCGAAGTCGTGGCTCTACAGTACGCTCTACGGAGCAGGTGATGCCAAAGTCGGTTCCCTCATTGGCAAAGGAGCCAAAGAAGGAAAGCGACTAAAAGAGAACTTCATCTCTCAAGTCCCAGCTTACGGCATCCTAAAGAACAAGGTCGAGGAAGCCTCTGAGAAGGGCTTTATCACCTCGCTTGGCGGCAACCGTATCAAGGTCAACTCAACTCACACTGCTTTGAACAGTTTGTTGCAATCAGCATCGAGCGCAGTCAGCAGCAAGTGGGTTGTCCTCATAGCTAACGAAATCAAGAAGCAAAACCTCGATGTCACAATCCTCGGTTGGATACATGACGAAGTGCAAATGGCAGTGAAAGGAGACCCAGATCATGTCGGTAATATCGCTAGACGATGCGCGAAAGAAGCTGGCGAAGCGTTTAAAATCAGACTCCCCATCGAAGCTGACTACAGCGTGGGACGAACATGGGCCGAAACCCACTGAGCTTGATGAGAACACTGAGATAGCCCTGCTTGCTATGTATGAACTCTTGATCGAAGCATGGGCTGGTGGGTTCACCACCAAATCTAAGTTTGCCCGTGACGCAGCAAACATAATCGCTGTTGCAGCGACAGAAGGGTTGATCACCACACGCCTCGAAGAAGAGGTCTGGGGTAATCGCTGGATGATCACGGAAAAGGGTATGAATTTCATGAAGGAGATACATGACGATGTTGTTAGTTGATGCCGACTTATACCTCTACAGAGCCACAGCAGCCACAGAGCAAGAGATATGCTGGGATGAGGACGATGGCTCGAACATATGGTCACTCGATACTGACCTAAAGCTGGCAAAGGAGATGTTCTTTGACCAGATGGAAACATTCAAAGAGACATTGCACGATGATCGAGTGATCCTATGCCTTACCTCTAAGAAGAACTTTAGACGCGATGTAGACCCTCGATACAAGAACAACCGCGTGAAGATCAGGAAACCACTTGGTTATCTGGCAATGGTTGATTGGGCAAAGCATCACTTCAGTACAGTCAGTTTGGATGGCCTAGAGGCAGATGATGTCATGGGCATCTTGGCAACCAAGCCTGAGAATAAAGGCAAGGCAATCATCGTGTCTGACGATAAGGACATGAAGACTGTACCAGCCAAGATATATAGGCCGATGTCTGGTGAACGCCTCGACATCACAGAGGCCGAAGCTGACAGGTTCTTCCTTACACAATGCTTAACAGGCGACCCCACTGATGGCTATGTCGGACTGAAAGGCTTTGGGCCAAAGACAGCCGAGAAGTTGCTTGGATCACGGCCTGATTGGTCAATCGTTGAGAAAGCCTACATTAAGGCTGGCCTCACCAAACAAGATGCCCTCACCCAAGCAAGATTAGCCCGAATACTCCGTTGGTGTGATTGGGACTACGAGCATAAGAAGCCAATACTTTATGGGAGCAAAGAGCATGAAGCGACACGAACAGTTCATGCAGGAAAAGCTGCAACAAGCTGAAGCACAAATAGAAGACAAACCAAAGCGTAAACCCCTCCCCACTGACGCTTCCGAGCGCAAACAGATTCCCATCTACACCGGATTCATCCGCTACTTTCCAGACGCTATCGCTGCCGTTGCCAAGGTTTCTTTGGTTGGCGGCATACAGCATGGACAGACACCGGAAACCCTGCACTGGGATCGCAGTAAATCCAAAGATGAGCTGGATGCCATGATGCGGCACATCCTAGACGAAGACTGGGAACAAGTTGCTTGGAGAGCGTTAGCCAACCTTCAAAAAGAGATAGAGAAAAGACATGATCAGTAATTACTTGCCTACAGATTATCAAACATTCATTGCCACCAGCCGATACGCTAGGTGGATCGAGGACAAAGGACGCAGGGAGACATGGGTTGAAACAGTGCAAAGGTACACTGATTATCTCTATTCAAAAGGCATCAACCTAACTGGACAGGATTGGGATGACATCGAGGGTGCCATTCTCGAACTAGAAGTCATGCCTAGCATGAGAGCACTTATGACTGCTGGTGTCGCTGCTGACCGTGATAACACCTGCATCTACAACTGTTCATATGTTGCTGTAGATGATCCCCGCGCTTTCGATGAGGCAATGTTTATCTTGCTTTGCGGTACTGGCGTAGGTTTCTCAGTAGAGCGTCAGTCAATCAGCTTGCTGCCTGAGATACCTTTAGCACTGTCACAGGGCAATCCAACGATCAATGTTGAGGACTCTAAAGAAGGCTGGGCTAGAGCCTTACGTTCAGTCATCGAAACCCTTTACAGCGGCATCATACCCACTTGGAACCTTGACGCTATACGCCCTGCTGGTGCGAGGCTCAAGACATTCGGTGGTAGAGCCAGTGGCCCAGAGCCTCTTAACGATTTGTTTAACTTCGTTGTAGCCAAGTTTAAAGGTGCTATGGGTCGTAAGCTCAACAGCATCGAGTGCCATGACATCATGTGTAAGATCGGTGAAGTCGTTGTTGTCGGTGGTGTCAGACGATCAGCTATGATCAGCTTGTCTAACCTCAGTGACACACGCATGTCACATGCTAAGTCAGGGAGCTGGTGGGAAAACGAACCACAGAGAGCCTTGGCTAACAACAGTGCTTGCTACACAGAGAAGCCTGATAGCGAGACCTTCTTGCGCGAGTGGCTGGCTCTAGTGGAGTCCAAGTCTGGTGAGCGCGGTATCTTTAGCCGTGTCGCAGCCGAAGCTCATGTAGCGAAGAACGGCAGACGCGAGACAGGCTATGCTTGGGGAACTAACCCTTGCAGTGAAATCATCTTGCGGAGCAACCAGTTCTGTAATCTGACAGAGGTAGTCGTAAGAGAGACAGACGATCTTCAGTCACTCAAACGTAAGGTCAGACTGGCAACTATCCTTGGCACTGCACAAGCTACCTTCACACATATGCCGTACCTCAGACCGATCTGGACTAAGAATACAGCAGAAGAGCGTCTGCTGGGTGTGTCTTTGACAGGCATCATGGATCATCCCGTACTCGGTAAGAACGTAGACAGTCCTAAGTGGCTTGCTGAGATGAAGCAGGTAGCTATCGACACTAACGCTGAGTATGCCGCGCGTCTTGGTATCGAGGTGTCTGCTGCGATCACCTGCGTCAAACCTTCTGGTACAGTCAGTCAATTAGTTGACAGCGCAAGTGGCATCCATGCCCGACACTCTGATCACTACATCAGGACAGTCCGAGGTGATAACAAAGACCCTCTCACTCAGTTCCTAAAGGATGCAGGGATACCAGCCGAAGCTGACGTTATGAAGCCTGACGCTACTACAGTGTTCAGCTTTCCAACTAAGTCACCTATGAGTGCCGTAACTAGAAATGCCATGACTGCTATCCAGCAGCTCGAACTCTGGAAGACTTACGCTGAAGTATGGTGTGAGCATAAGCCTTCGGTAACTGTCACAGTCAGGGACTCTGAGTGGATGGAAGTGGGTGCATGGGTCTACAAGCACTTTGACCTTTGTTCTGGGATTAGCTTCTTGCCTCACTCAGATCATACCTACGCACAGGCTCCTTATCAGGAGTGTACCGCCGCTGAGTATGCAGACATGAAGCAGAAGATGCCCACCTCAATCGACTGGTCAGCTCTGTCTGATTACGAGAAGGAAGATCACACTAGCGGTAGTCAGACCTTGGCATGTACTTCTGGTGCATGTGAGATCGTGGATATTGCGTCATGAGTGTTCCAACCTTTGAGGAGATCAAACAAGCTCTAAAGATACCTGAGTTCAAGGAAGACAAGTGGGGTCGGCGTATCTATGACCCTACTGACAACTTACCTCGCGCTGTCTCTAAACCACTTGCAGGTGTCAAGATCAGACCACGGTTTCACAACCAATCACGAGGCAAGTGGGATGGCTGACGAAATCAAGTGTCATGAGTGTGGTCTTAACATCGCCTTTTACCATACTGGCGGTGTTTACACATGCGCTCCCTGTGAGCTGAAAAGAATAGGAATACGGCCTGTCTATATTCCTTACAAGAAAAGTCCTTACCAGAAACGTGGCAAGTAGCTGTAGTTTTCTTTCATTTTCCTACAGCGTTGGTAAGGCAAAAAACACCGATACCATTTGTTCTCCCTTGCGGTATCGGTGTTTTTTCTTATGCACAACTTCTGATGTTATCTGCGATGGTTTGTGCTCTTTGACCCACCTGTCTGGCGTACCTTGAGTCGAGTAATTCATCGGCAGCTATAGCCCATTGCTGGCTGTTCAGAGCCGCTACAGTGGCCTTAAACTTCATTAGTGTCGGAGTACCCATGTTAAACGCGAGATCGACAAGTGACTCTTGTACTATCTCAGGCATGTCAGAGAAGCTTGGGAAGAGCTTTAGCAGCTCACCGTGGACGATGTTTATGTCCTCATCGAGCATCTGCATGGCGGTCTCTTCGGAGATGCCTCGGTCATCTAAGTTGCGACCTACGCCTATCGTGAGTTTGTCACTTGTGCAGCGATAAGGTGTTAGCTTCAGACCCTCATGCAAGATTAGCTGTTCACGCATACGCTTCATGTTAATCATTTACCGACACCTTTCACACGCTCTAGTGTTCTCATTGAACCAAGTCCGAGCATACCCATGAGAACAGGGAGCATCGTTGAAGTATCAGCTTGCGGAATATCAATACCAAACCCAGCGCATAGAGGAGACACTAAGAAGTTCACCATAAAACCCAGAACACATACCCAAGCGGTAGCTGGTCGCCAAGACGACTGGAACCAGTTTCCTTTTGCGTCTTGTTTGTTCACCTCGATCTGAGCAAGCGCAATCTGCTGTGCATGTTTCTCAGACATTGTGGCGATTTCATGTGCGATCTTCTGTTTTGTATCTGCGTCTGGAATGAACTTATCTAGTAGTCCCGTTACGGGGCCGATCAGTGCTTGCAGCATCTTGCTTTTCCTTATTCTCTTTAGCTTGTTCTTTTGTTGTATGGTCGTGCATGTCCCACATGATCACTACTTGTCTCCCTTGTGCTCATGTCCCATCCAGATGCCAAAGACAGCAGTAAGGACACCCATCACGACAGACACAAAGGCAGACTGTGCAGCCGTAGGTTCGAGCAAGGCCATAAACCATTCAGCGCACCGCCAGCTCATCATCGTAGACGCAAGCATCATGAACCTCGGCAATATCTTCCAAGCGAGGAACTGTTCAACAGTAATCATAGCTGTGTTCCTTCGATCTTCTCACACTTGAAGCGTTTAGGTAGAACCGTACCTTTTTCTATTTCTACGATAGCGTCACCCATCTCGTAGGCTCTCTGTTCACAGATTTCAAAGGTCGCGTATGGTCCTCTAGTGTCGCTATACTCCCAGCAGTCAGTCGGTGACGCGATTGCACACGCCAATACTAATGTCTTAAACATTGTTGGCCTCTAGTAAGATTATGATAATGATGTAAAGGCTAAAACCTGCCAGTGAAAGACACACCAGCCAGTAGAAAATGGATAGCAATGCGTCTTGTCTTTTCATGGCCTTGAGCCTTGCTTGCTTGGCTGCTTCAACTCTTGCTGTTCGAGCTTCGCCACAGAACTTAACGTAAGCCTGATACATCCCAGCTCTGCCGTAGAGCTGCATGTCAGACCTAAGTTTGTTCTCTAGTTCTCTGACCTTCTCTTGAGCCATGAACTCTTGAAGGTCGGACTTGCTGCCATCGAGGTTAGTGCCTTTGGATCGGCAAGCCTTATCGACAGCATCTTTAGCGTTAGTAAAATCAGCAACGGCTTTACCAGCTTTGGTTATCTCGGCACCGTTCTTAACCACCTTCGATATTATTGCGTAGGCGGCATTAGCCGCTGCCAGACTTTCTAAAATCATGCACAGGAACTCCCAAGGGTAAGCTCTCCTTGGGGTGGTTAGTGATTTGTTCTATTGTTCTTGCACATCCCATGCAATACCGTCCTTTAGGGTCTAACTTACAGACACCAATGCAAGGCGACTTCATAGCTTCATCAGCAAGGATGCTGCTAGGCCAACGACAATGACCGTTGACCCCATGATCATAGCTTCCAAACGCCACAAGCGTTTATCAAGTGCGGATAGCTTGTCCTCAACCGAAGCATAACGAACTGCACATTCTTTTTCATGAGCCTCAAGTTCTAAGGCTACACGCAATTCTGGGGTCACAACTTGCTCTAGCTTCATGCTGGCTTCGTAGGCCAAGACACATCATCGAGTGATGTTGCGCTACTAGTAATGTCACGAAGTGCCTGACGATACGCAGTGCGTTCTGATGACATTGTAAGGTCGCTCGATGCCCACCAGTCAGTCGCCGCGATTAGACGGTCACGCTCTGCACGGAGTAGCTTCATAGGCTCTGCTGCTTTTAGTTCAGCGGCCTTTGCGTTGACGGTTGCCCAGTCAGTACCCCAGTCAGATGGGCTGCTGCTTTCGATAGCTGAACCGTTTGCATCTACGCCAGTTACTTTGCGAAACATCTGGGCAAACTCAGCTTCAGTGGTTGGCTCACCGCGCAACACCCATTCGGTGATGCCTAGTTCGGTTAGTGATTGTGATATGCTCATTCTATTTTCCTATCCTACTAAAAATCCAGAAAATCTACCGTATATACCAAGATATTTTGCGCTAGTGTCTTCAGATAAAACTCGTATTTTTTCTCCAACTGACATATTGATTATGCAATGTGCTTGTGTGAACCGACCATGATTATAGTTATGAAAGTTTGATACAGTAGCATCGCTGCTATTTCTGTAATTTAGAATTATTCCAAGCGCGCCTTCAGTTTGAATTAAACAACTTGCTTGAAAATGATAAAGTCCAGCGACCGGACAAGTAAATTCTGCATTGGTGGTACTATAATTTCCACCAGTATTATCATGGAATCCGGCTAAAGATGTATCATTATAAGTTACAACACCATAAGCACCATAACTTGTATAAGCTGATGGCCCTGTAGCTTGAAATGACACTACATTTCTTGTCAAGGAGCCTAATACTGGTGCGTTTACTTTACCACTGGTATCAACAGTCAGCGCATTAGTACCCGCCGTGTTCTGGATTTGATTAACCTTCAGGATGCTTGTCATTGTGCAATCTCCTGAACTAGAAACTTTGATTTTTGACTATAACCCGGATAATTTAATGTTACTTGCCCAGCAGACCACATACCAAGTTGGACTTTGTACGTTAATGAAGTACCTGCTGCCACAGCGGGTGCATCAAGATGCTGTCTAGTTCCAATCCCAGATATTGTTACTATTCCAGAACCATTCAGAAGTTGCCAAGCGTCACCCGAAGTACCATTAACGCCATCAATCAACGTAGAGCCTCTCTTAAAGCCAATAGCAGTACCAGTACATGTGCTTTCCATATACAAAGGACACATTGATATTAAGTATATCTTTGAATTTGCTTGTTTCGTAACAATTGTTAAATCACTACCGGTGACATCTACATAAGCGTAGGTAGTGGTTGAAACCGTAGTGTCGGTAAATTCATTGTATACTGTTTGTATTACATGATCCGGAATAACCACACCGTTGCCGCTGGTCTTTTCGGTGATTGTATCAACGTATAACTGGCTCATTGGGCAATCTCCATTAGGGTCATTGTGCTAACCGAAGCACCACTAGTGGAAGTTTGAGAATATATTGCACTGCCAGACAATAGCTCCATTGAACAAAAGTATCTGGTTGCAGAGGTTGTTGCGGGGCTGTCTTCATAGCACATTGGAATCGTGTTAACCGATTCGTCTGTTGTGGCCGTGTAACCCTCTGGGGAAGACATAATTGCCATAATTGTATTACTTGCTATTGTGCCTTTTCTCAAAACTATTTGACCCCAACCCGCCCCACTAACTTGGATGTTTTGGTTAGCTAAAATTATAATTTTACTTGTATTAGATTTAGGAGTTATTGTAGCGGCCAAGCCTGTTTCAACTGCACTACCAGTGGCATTTAGAGCAATACCTGTGTTATAAGCAACATTTACAACTTGCACAACGTGACCCGCCATAAGCACATTACCACTGCTATCAATCGTGGCAGCAGCAGTACCCGCCGCATTGTTGATTTGGTCTACATTAAGAATACTAGCCATCTATGCCACCGTCAGGTTTCCGTTGACGGTCAGCGTAGTGCTGCTGTCAATCGTTAAAGGGCCAACAGCCAAAGCGTTGTCTGTCGAGCCTATGGTTACATTTGAAGTGAGTGTCTGAGCGTGAACACGGAATATGTCACCCTTGCCATTTGTGGTGTCTCCACCAGCACCGTTGTTACCATCGAAGTACCCTGCGCCAGCTAAGATGTTAGTCAGGTTTGCACCGGACACCGCTGGCAGTGTCGCAGGAAATCTACCGTCTGGGAGAGTGCCTGTGGACAAGGCAGACGCATCGTTACTTGCTGGTACGTTGTCCAATGCTGTAGACACAACGTCCCCATTCGCGTCCAAGAGTGACGCGAGGTTATTAGCTTTTGTCATTAGTTTGTCTCCAACGCGGCAACTCGTGCCTCAAGTGTCTCAATTCTTTGCATTGCTTCTTGCAGAGCAATCACGGCCTTCATGTAAAGCACAGAGTATCTAACAGACATCTTGCCTGTCTCTTCGCTGGTCTTAACCAGTCCAGACATACCAGCAGCTTCTACATCTTGAGCAATGACCCCAAGCATTTGCTTATCTGGCTGACCAATAAAGTTGAACTTCTTGAACTCTAAAGCCTTGATGTCATCCCACTGATTTGTTGCATCAATGATGTTTTCCTTCAGTGTCCTATCAGATGTACCACCAAAGCTACCACTCCGGCTTTCAATGTCACCGCTGGCTTCATGAACTTGCTGGATGGTTAGAGTTCCACCAACATCGGAGTACCAGTTGCTTATGTGGTTTGTTGTTGATACTGTACCACGGTAAACGTCAGAAGCTCGACCAGTAGTAGCATTATTTATCGTAAGACCAGCACTGCCACTTATTGTGCTTGACCCAACAACAAATGCTCCATTCTGTCTTATGTAAGCCTTTGTGGAAGCGGAAGATTGAGCGTCATTCTGTTGCTGGAATTGTAACTCACCACCATCAAGACGGATTTGAAAGTTTACATTTCCTGCACCATTCGTTTCTTTTAAAAAGAATGTTGGTCTGTCTCCAGAGATTGCGAGTTGTTGAAAATCGCTGTCATGTATAAAGAGAGAATGTGAAGTATTGGTTGCTGTGCCTATGCCAAGCTGGCCTGATACGTTTAGGCGAAGGTGTTCAGCTTGTCCATTAGTGCCAAATTGCATTGAATTGTCAGAATGGTCATATCTGATGCGTCCTGCGGCAGAGTCACCATCATCTGCAAAAAACAAACTTGCCTTGCTAGTATTTCCAGCACCGACTGTAATCCCAGCGTCACCAGAACCTTCAACAAACAATTCGTCACCAGAACCAGCTACCGAAGAGCCTGATGAAGCGGTTTGGATGTGTGCTTTTGCACTAGGTGAAGCAGTACCAACGCCCACTTTGCCATCAGCAGCTATACGCATACGCTCATTGTTTGCAGTGTAAAACTGCATAATGTCTGCGCCGTTAGCACCTAACGCAATACCAGTGTCGGTATCTGACAATCCAAAAACTTGATCAGCACCTATGCCTACTGCTGTTGTGGATAGTTTAAGATTGTTGTTGTGGTATAGCTTAACGTCACTGTTATCATTAAACTGTGCCAAAACTTGACTGCCTTGGTCACGCATTTCAATAGTTCCTGCGTTAGCAGAACGCAAAACCAACGTACCTAAGTTACTGTCTATTACGTTTTCAGTACCGTTATGGCTGATCTCTAAGTCAGACCCAACACCAAAGATGGCCTTACCGTTGTCGCCCAAGGTCACGTTGCCAGTGACATCAATACCCGCACCAAAGTCTACGTTGCCAACAAATGCACCACCGTTGGTTTTACTAACCATGTCAGCCGTAGTGAATGACTTGAAAGCTACGATATTGATTTCATCGTTTACCGCTGCTGCTACCGCCAGAACAACGCTTGTTCCGCTTGTGGCTGTATAATCAGTACCATCTTCAAGGACAATACCATTACGAGTAACTATAAGGTTTTCTACGGTATAGCTAAGAGTATTGCTGTTTTCGTCAGAGCCACTGAATGTGGTCTGGGATGCAGTGGCTGTGTAGTGGTAGTTTATGAGTGAAGCACCACCAGCGGAACTTGCGGCAATGAACGAACCACCATCGTAAACCCGCATCTCATTAGCGGTACTATTGAAGTACAAGTCACCTTGGTCAACCGTTAGCCCCTGTCCAGTAATGTAAGTCTGGGCTGCGCTATCAGAAGCGTGAGGGCCATAGTATCTGTCCTCGAAGTCACTGAAGACTGCGGCTGCTGAAGCTGCACTTGATGCTGCTGCCACCTGAGATGCAGAGGCTGCTGCTGCGCTTGTGGATGCTGATGAAGCTGAACTAGCTGATGCTGTGACATCAAGGCCAGTCTGAACGCGGTCAGCGGCTGTTTGCGTGGCATCGTTATTTGTAGCTGTGCGGTCTAAGCCAGTTTGCACTCTATCGGCGGCGGTTGCCGTAGCATCGGAAGATGAAGAAGCGGCAGAAGCGGCTGCGTTAGTTTCCGAAGTCGCTGATGCGTTCTTACTGACTAACGCTGCTGCTGCTGATGCGCTAGATGCAGTTACGTCCAGTCCGGTTTGCACACGGTCGGCTGCTGTAGCAACGGCATCTGCATTTGTCGAAACGACATCGGCGTTTGTTAAGACAACATCGGCTGCTGCCGCCGCTGCCGCATTGGTGCTTGTTGTAGCATTAGTCGTGGTCGTAGCGGCGTGTCCTGCGGATGTAACGACATCGGCAGCGGTGCTAATCGCATTTGCATTAATTGACGAAACACTGCTTGCTGCTGCATTTGAATGAACGAGTGCTGATGCGGCTGATGCGGCTGAATTGGTTTCGGATACTGCGGCAGCGTTCTTGCTGGCAAGCGCAGCTTGTTCTGAAGCTAGGGCGGCGGCGGCTGACGCACTTGCGCTGCCTTGTATCTGGGTGCTAGTGCCTACGTTTTTATAAAAACTGCTGTTTGCCATTTGTGCCTCTTAGTTCGTATTGTAGGACGACTGGTAATCAGTATATGTGTAAGTCGGTTGAATGGACTGGATGCCGCCATTCATTTCTTGGTCGTTTGCTTGCTCTTGAATCTCAGACAGGAACTGATTGTACTTTGTCTCAAACAGAGGCGCACGTTCATCTAGGTAGAAGTCAGCGGCGTAGGTGAGTGCAGCATAGATGATCAGGTCATGAGCTACAGCGGCTAGTGTGTTTTCATCTGTGTTCTGAACCATCGGCGCAAACTCAGCATAATAGTACAAAACTAGACTACCTGATGCTGGTTCTGGATGCAGAAACAGGTTTTGCTGCTGACGGATAAATGTAGTTGGACTTCCTTGGATCGGACTAACTGCTACAGCTCTGTACTTCGACATCGGTATGCGTTGAAGCTCAGTGTCTTCGTAGTACAATGAGATGATCTCTAAGAAATCACTTGGAAGCACTACTGAGGTTGTACGGCTTGTGATTGCATATGTGCTCAAGTTCTCGTTAAGAGGAGTGCGGAGCTGACGCTGAATACGAGCGATACCTTGGTCAATAAATGTTTCAGTTAGGGCTGCGGTTATGTCGCTTCTGTTGAGCACGTTATTGAAGTGACTTTTGATATCGCCATAATTCATAGCTTATGCCCTTCCAGTTTTAGGTTTCTTTGCAGTCTTTGCTGCCTTCTTAAACGCTGCTGCTGTTGGTCTTCCTTTGGCTCCAGCCTTTGCCATCTTCTCACCAGAACCAGCGGCAATACGTTTACGTTTTGCATGTATGTTTCTATAGAGGCTCATTACGCCATCCCCTTCTTAGGCTTCTTGTTCTTATTGGAAGCGATCTTCACAGCAGCTTTCTTTGCAGCAGCTTTACCAGCCTTCGTGTATGCGTATTTCTTTCCACCAACATTAGGCATTATGATCTCCGTGATTTCTTACCGCTGCACTTCCACTTAGCGCGAGACAGTCTTAGGGGTGAGTTTGGGTTCTTAGCAGCTTTGGTATGCTTCTTCATCTGCCCATCAGATCGAGCACAGTAGCTGTCACCAGCAGATGTGCCTGACTTAACTTTATAGCCTTTGGCACCATACCTGACGGTCTTGTTGCCGACTTTCTTGCTAAACTTCTTTGGACCTGAGTAAGCCATTAGATACTCTTTTCTGTTGCCATGAAGCCATCTAGGTTTTCTGCTTTCAGCTTCTTGATGATTTCCTTGAAAGGCACTGAGCCATCCATGATGTCAAAGCCTTCCTTCTTCCACTTCTCGACAAAGATGACAGGTATCGAAGCTACATGCTGGAAGTCACCTTCGAGCTGGTTCGTACTGTGGTTCCGTTTGTCTTTGAGGTCGTCAAGAAAGCCTTGGCTAATCTGTTGGCTGTCTGTTCTAACGAGGTTGCCAGCCTCTTCACTAAAGTCGTTTTGGACTCCAATTAAACCAATCTTATTCATAAGAACTCCTTAAATAGAAAAGCCCCCAGAGTTTCCTCTGAGGGCTTGGTGTAAGGCGTGAGGGGCAGTGGTAAGGAGAGCAGAATCCACTGTGATCCCCTCACTCCTATCTCACTCCATTAAGTCAGGGCATCAATCTGTCCTGATCCTAGTGGATTCTTGTGCATGAGGCCGAGTTCCCCGACAACCATATGGGTGTCTGAGTCGCCTGTCTTTGCGAGTAATGTACGCGCAAACGGACGAAGTGATGCTGTGCGCCACATTGACGGATCAAGCAAGAAAGCATGAGTAGTCATCTGGTGGCGGTTAAGAGTCACACGGTACTCACCGAATGGGCTGACGTACAAATTCACGGCATTTGTGAGTGTTTTGTTACCATCATTGAACTCACGGGTACGACCAGCGGCACCTGTGAAACCAGCAATGATAAGTGAGTCAGCAGGTTTGACCATAAGAATGGTTGCGTCACCACCGTTGTTGTACACAGCCTGACCAGTAGCTGTAATCATAGCTTCTGTAAGTGCGGCTGAACCGCCAGCGGTTGTGTTACCTGCACCAATCAACTGATCGGCTGAATCCATCTCACGGGCTGTTGTAGCGTTACCAGCTACAGTAGCATTAGAAGCACCAACAAAGGCGTATTCTACGTCTTTCTTGATTTCTTTTAGGGCTTTAGATAACTGATATGCAGTTTCCTTCGCTCTACCGTAGGCTTTTACAGCATCAGCGGTGGCTGATACTTGGAAAGTCTTTTGTAGGATTTGGGTGTTACCGTTGATCATTGTTGTTGGGATTGCTGTACCTGCTGATGCAGTGAATCCCTCAAGCTGTGCGTTTGATGCGGCAGCAGCAAGTGAGTCAGTCATGTAGCTATACTGTCGCGCATGAACCTTCTCAGTTTTGATCATTGAATACAGAGGTGTATCAGTAGGTGTGATATCACTAATGATGTTAGATACGTCCTCAGCGAGTCCGATCTGTTCGTAGGTCTTGTAGATTGCCATCTTGGGGGTTTTCCCTTCTTATTTGGCTAAGTTTTGTTTTTATGTCTCCCAGTTACCTAAGATTGCTGCTGCAATATCGTCTAAGTCCCTACCACCGTTTGCGACCATGTTCTGCCTAGCCTTCTCAGCTTTCGCCTTCGAGCTAGTCTTATTGTCTGGTGTACGTTTGCTTCGTAGCACCTTCTTGGTGGCTGCACTTTTCTTCTTAACCAAAGCTACCTTCTTACCTTCGTCATATAGACGAGCTTTATTAAGCAGTATGATCACGTTTGGATCAACATACTGATCGACATCGGCTGCTGGTAAACCTTGGGTAACAGCATAGCTTCTTATGTCATCATAGAGCTTGTTATCCCAGTCAGGTAACTTCTCTTTCAGCGTAGATACACACTCTTGAGCTGCTTGCTTCTGTGTGGTCTGTTGCTGTTCTTTGATGTCTTTGTAAAAAGCATCTGCTTCCTCATTAAGAAACTTCAAGTCGTTGAAGGCATCTTGAGCTTCTTTTCTGAGTTGTGCGAAGTCTTCTGTTTCCATAGTTTTGCTGGCAACAAGCATATCCACTTCACCATAAGGCTTGTAGCGTTCTTGAGCTTTTTCCAACATCTTTTGAAACACAAGATGGTTCTTTTCGATAGCTGCATCAGCGTCTTTGCGCTGGGAAGCAACGAGCTGAGACTTTTGAGTAAGACTAGCCTCTTGTCCTGCAAGCCGTTTAAGATCAGCCAAAGATACCTTCTGGGTCTCACCTGATACGACAACTTCGATCTCAGTGTCATCAGACAGGGCAGTTTCTTCAACTGCATCTTCATCATCTGAATCATCTTCTTCAGTATTGTCATCATCGGTTTCATCCTCATCAGGGTCTTCTTCTTCCTCATCGGGTTCGTCAGTTTCGGTAATCTCTTCTTCCTCAACAATGTCCGTAGTCCCTTCTGGATCATCTTGAGGTGCCTCTGCTTCGTCTTCGGATGGCTCTTCAGCGTCTTCCCACTTAGCTAAGATGGCTTCTTCTGGATCGAGGGGAAATCCCTCATTTAAGTTGTTGCTTTCTTGCACGTTTGACATGGTGCTTATTCAACCTCTTTGCTGTTGTTGCGTTCTGCGTTCTTAGTGATGATTTCGTCTTTTACTGATACTTGCTCTCGCAAGGTCGAAACGATGTCTACTAAGGCTCTGTAGTGGCTGTAAGCGCGTTCCCTGCCTTCTGTATGCTCTGGCTTAGAGTTTACAAAAGTCTGAAACGTGCCTTGCACCATCTGGTCGATAGTGTTCGAGAAAGCGTCAGTGCCTAGTAGCACTTCAGCCGCCTCTCCTTTTGCTATCATTTGCTCTTCTTCGTTCACTTAACTCTCCTATTATCCCGTTGGGGATGCTATGCCCCTCAAGTCTTCGGCAGTGCGAAGTATCTCTAGCTCATTACTGTCAATGAACTGCTTGAACTTAAACTGCTGTTCTTTGAGGTCTTGGTTGTCGCTCTTCAGAGCGTGTTCAGCTTCAGCTTTCATTTGCTCAAGCTGCATCTTCATCTGAGCTACCTGTGCGTCTACCTGTGCCTTTGCTTCGGCTACAGCGGTCTGACGCTCTGATAGTTCCAGTTGTTTCTGTGCCATCTGCATCTGCATTTCAGCAGCAGGGTCAGGCTGTGGTGGCGGTAACTGATCTGGTGGTGTCAGGTAATCACTGACATTCAAGATACCCGCCTTCTCCATTACGTCCTTCACCAGAGCATATGCGTTCTGCTGTTGGTACATAGGCTGAAGGATAGGGTCTTGTGAGAACATCTGGTGCATAGCTAGATGCTTCTGGCTCTCTGCTTCTTGTTCACCGTATCCGAGGTGGAGCTGCACCATAACATCGCGCTTGCTGTCCCATACAGATGGGTTCACCTGCACATACTCCCCAGACAAGTCTACGATCTTCTGCTGTTCTTCATTTTCAGTTACCAGCATGTAAATATGGTGGAACAAAGGTTTCACGAACTGAGCTGCGAAGTTCCGTGCGATTATCTTCTGCCGCTGCTGCGACATGGTGGCAAGTTGCTCAACCATCGCGGCACTGTTCTGGTGCGAGATAGCATCTTTGTTCAACCCTTGGCTGAGTCTACTGACACCTGAGTTATCTTCCTTGTCCTCATCGAGAAGCTGTAGTGTCTGGAATACAAACGGGTTCAGTGATGCTTGCGGCATTGGTGAGATGGCATCAGGCCGTGATACGTTGACGATACCGCCTACACGGTTGTCAATAAGCTCACGCGGGTTAGTAAGGCCACCTTTGACAACCATGTAACGTGGGTTGTTAGTGATCATCGAGTGATCGAGGATTGACCGTGTTAAGATAGTCCTAGCGTTCTGTGTAGCTACCAGCTTTTCAGCAAAGTTAGAGCCATAGAAAGCATGAGGTATCGGGAGTGGCGTGAAGCACACAAAAGGTATGCGTGGTGCTTCCTCGATCTCTAGGATCACTGCGCCAGCCTTTAGGATGCGGTGTAGCTTGGCGATACCTGTGCCTTCGATGTCGAGGTTAATGTAAGCCTCGTAAACCATGATGGTACGGACTTGATCTTGGTAGCCTTTGCTTGTGCTCTGGCCTCTGTCAGCTCCGATCTCTTCAAAACGAGCTAGTATCTCTGCATCAGTCTCCAGCTCTACATCTTCGTGTGAGCTGCCTATCCGGTCTAGCTTTTCTTCGCTAAAACCCATCTCTCGAAGCTCTGAGAGCGTCTTGCGTGTCCTGTGAGCCATAAAGTTAGCTTTCTCTAGGCTGACAGCTTGGCTTTCGATCAGGAACTCTTCTGGTGGGATAGCTTCTACAACTACTTGGCTGGTGTCCTTTGGTGTAGACACTACGCCGTTGAGTAGGCCGTTCTCATCTTCTGTACTATCGACAAGCTCGACATCATCTTCAGCTAGAACCATGTCCAGTTCGCTTTGGGTCAAGCCCTCGAACTCCGACAGGTCGTCTTCGGTGCTTTCTTGCCAGAAGACTTTGGCTATACCAGCCCTTGCAACTAGACCATCGTGGATCACTGACCTAAACAGGCCAAAGCCATCGTTTTGTCTGAACAGGACGTAATCAGTGTAGGCAGAACACACTGCTGCAAGCTGTACGTCCTCTGGTCCTTGCGGTGCGAACTTCACGATCTTGTTACCGCTTGAGAATGTCTCTAGCAGCGCAGCCTTCATAGACTCCACAGTGTCGTAGACATCCTGAGAGACATACTTAGAGTTACCATCATGAGCTGGCTTCGGTAGAGTAGCGTTATAGTAGTCGGTGACTTTCTTACGCTCTCTTGCTAGATCGCTGTCATTAGCACCAATGGACTGTCGTATCTCAGTGTCCAGAATGGTGACAATATCATCATCTTCTAGCTTTTCGTATTCTTCTACTTTTGCCATTTGCTATACCATTTCCAAGTAAAGTTCATTAGGTATCTCCACAGGTTCCCAAGCTCCTTCATGAACGTGGTTTGCCAAGGCCAAGGCCATTACACAGTCATCGAAGCAAGAGGGTTCAGCTTCCATCGCACCGTTCTCAGTAACGATGTAGGTCATAAGCTCTCTTATGGTTGTCTTGTCGTTCAGCTCAAGCTCATCCTCGCGCAGTGATGCCCGAAGCTGATCTATGATCAGAGGTTTAGTCTTAGAGGTTGTCGTGAAGCCTAGCTTGACAGTCTCTCTGTCTGTGAGCTTGTCTACCTGCACTTCTGTGTAGAAGTTAGGATAGGCAAAGTCTTTTCCTAGCCTTGTGCAAGTCAGGATACCGTGACTGTTGTTTTCTACTATGATGAACGCTTCGTTGTAGAACTCACCGAGGGCTTTGAGTACCTCTGCGAAGTAATCGGGGTGAACTTGTCCTCTCCATGTGGCGACTTGCCTTTTCTTGGAGTCGAGGATTTGTGCAACCGACCAGTCTCCATTACGGACACCCATTGCAACGTCTGCCCCCAAGACATAGCCTGTCTCCCCTGCGTCATGCTTTCGATAAGTGGTCAGCTCACCTCTGATGTTAGGGACAAACTCATCACCTTCGAGGGCAAGTCTATCTTCAACATCGTTAGCGTCTTTGAGACACTGTTGGAGCTGTTCTGGATTAAACACAGGACGACCCGTGGTTAGGAAAGCCATCTCTGGCTCTGCTGGGTACTCTTGATTCCACAGGTCGATCCCGTTTTGAGCGACTTTGCGTCTACGAAACATAAGCTGTCCATTTGTCAGCTTATACTTCTTGACCATCTCCCGTTCTTCTGGGGTTCGCTTAAAGTTCTTTGGAACATCCTCTACATATGTTGGATCAACATACCAAGGGATAAACACAGGGACGTAGCCGTTTGTCCCTTCTACTGCGCCTTTCCAAAGATCATAATAGGTGCCTGTTACACCGTTTGCCGTGCTCTCGATAAATATAGCAGTTCCAGCAGTATTCGGGACAGCCTGTGTGAGACCATTCCAGATGTCTTGAGCATTTGACTTAGGCCAGAACGCAAGCTCCGAGGCATGAACGTGAGTAAGCGTTTCTCCTCTACCAACTGAGTCTCCACCTGCTGTTGCAACGACATAACTGGAATCAAGTACATCAAAGGATAATTCCCTTCTACTACTGTATTTAGTGTGAGGTTTCAGTATCGGGGGACAGTGTTCATGGTAACGCTTTGTCATATCGAACAAAGCCCTCGTACTGTCGGCATGGTGCGTAATAACTAACGCTTTTCGGGCTTTCTGTTGTGACACTGAGTAATAGAGGTAGCCGCCCGTGTAGGTGCTAAGACCTTGCTGCCTCGCTTTCAGGATAATGATCCTGATCTTACCTTCGGATTTAAGTTGTTTGGTTACAGCTTTGTCTAGGATTTGCTGCGCTGGGTTGAGTTTAAGAGGAGCAATCTCGCCAGCTTTTGTTCTGATGGATAGCGCAGAACTCGCGTAAAAAGGAAACTCAGATAGTAGACGCTTACGAACCGCTACTAGCTTTGGGTCCATCGTCTTCTTCTGTCAGAAGTGAGGCTAAGAAGTCTTCTGCTTTTGCTACAGCTACTTCTGACTTTGCTACTGGCTTCTGCTTGGTGAAGTCTAAGATTAACCTTGCGGCTGATAGACGCTCACGGGTTTCGCCTTGCATACGCATGACCTCTACGGCTGTGCCTAGAGCTTCCTTTGCGTATTCGTCTTCTACTCCAAACTTCTCTGCCATAATCTCTACTACCTTTACTGCTTCCTTTTTAATATCAGCCCTCATGGTGTCGGCTTGCTCTTTCCGAAGACCATCGGGCGTACCTTTAGGACGACCAGCGTTCTTTCGCTTCTTCAGCGACCACTGTCGTCTTAGCTCTCGACCCTCTGGGGTCTGCATGAGTGTCGAGAAATAGTTTTGTTTAGGAGCCTTCTGGGGATGGGGTCCACTGCCTACTTTAGAAGGCGATTTAAGGCGTGGGTTCTTAGGTGCGCCCATCGTCAAACAGCTTTGACCTTGGGTCTTCTTGGAGATGCTCGATGGTTCCATAGATTGCAGCCATGCCGCCTTCCCTTTCACCACCAACAAAGTCTTTAGCAAGCTGATCAATCTTTTTTACATCACTTTTGGTAAGGTCTACGCCCTTTTCCATTAGTATTGATTCAGCTTTTTCAAAAGCAGCACTAGGCATCACTGAGGTCTCCTTTTAAGAGTATGGATTCTATCAAAGATATAAACTGAGGTACAGACCTCTCTTTGTGTCCCATAAAGTATTCAGAGAAGTTTTCACACCACCATTCTTTCTCGTTATAAGCAGCGTATCTTGAGGGTAACGCGTCCTTTGTGTTTATGTTTAGGATGTCACGTTTGTTATTTTCTAACCACACTTCAATCTCGGTATCGCTTAGATAGGCCATGCTATTCCCTTTTGAATCTACAAGAATAGATGTTTTATCTGGAAAGGCCATTTGATGAATGTGATGGCCTATTTCGTGGTACATGACCTGCCTGACCCTATCTATACCAGTGCCGTAGTACATAAAGTTATTGTATGGCTTATCAGCGAAAGTCACGTTTGGATCATAGTCAACTGTACTGCCACCCACAAAACCGTCTACGGAATCACCGTTCCCACCAGCAGCCCAATCATTAAAGTACCTTGGGTTGAAAGACATGATACCGCCACCCATTCTAGCAACGGTACTTGCATCTGATCTTATAGATTTCATACCTCTAATGTGTGGTACACCGAAACGATCACAGATAGCATCTATCTCTGGCTTTACGGCTGCAATTAACGCAACTGCCTCTGGGGTAAACGCAATGCCTAAATCTGCGCTACCAGCTCTCTTTAGTGATGCTACGCCCCAATGATCTATATGTCTTTGATCATCCTTTGCCTCTTTAAGCTGCTTAGTTAAGTCTTGAAGTGACGCATCTTTATCAGGAACAGCAAAGTTAGGTGTCACCGTACTTACTATTGGGGTAATCTTATCTAGGTCTGGTTGAGGCTTGTCGAAAGGCATCTCAGAAATCATCTTTTCGAGAGCGTTTATTGCTTCGCCTCTGGTGTCGCCAATCGGTTGGTTTGGTATTCCCCCAGAAGTTTCTGGCTGGAACCCTCGCTCATCAACCTGATACCAAGCAAAACCACCAGTCATTCCTTCGGAGCGCATTGTGTATAATGTGTTTACCCCGTCTGATACAGCATAGGCAGTACCGAAGTCGGTCTTTACTTTATCCAACGTAAACTTACGTTCTGGTTGAGGCTCTGGTTGAGGCTGTGGTTCTGGCTCTGGTTGAGGCTGTGGCGGCTGTGGTTGAGGCTGTGGTTGAGGCTGCGGCGGCTGTGGTTGAGGCTGTGGTTGTTCAGCCCGTTTCCGTGCCTCTTGTTGCGTTTGGATACGCTGGATGTACTGGCCTAGATAGTTGTTTGCAGCATCAGTGTTACCGTTGTTAGCTTGTATCTTTGTAAGAGCGTCTTGTAGCTCTTGGTTTGCTCGACCAAGTGGGTCAATACCAAGGTCATCATCTCTAAAGATGGTCAGTTTGCGCTTAATAATGCCTTTAGTGACAGGATCAAGGCTTTGGTCAGCGTCTACAGCGTCTATGAGGGCTTGAGCTGCTGCTTTGTTAGCCTCGATGCCGCGTTGGATTGCTTCGTTGCCTGTGTGCCTGTTAATAGCACCAGTGTCCCTTGGTCTGACCATGACAGCTTTTGATGAACCGCTGTCCACTCTTGCGTTCACAACTTTAATTAAGTCAGAAAGCATGTTGCCGCCCTTTGGTCCGATACGACCGCCTTCTCTAAGGCTCTTCATGGCTGTCCGTGCCATAACTGCATAACGCGGATGTCCAGTAGCGATGATCTCAAGGAGAGCAATCTCTATGTTCTTTAAGTCCATACCAGTGCCATCAAGAAGGGTCTGTTGAGGGCTGTTAGGGTTATAACCAACAGACTGCCTCGTTCCATCTTTGTGCATTTGTATGTTTGTTTCACGCTCTTGTTCGCGATCTGCTGCTTCTTTTGCTCTCTGTTTCGCACGTTCTGCTTCAGCTTCCTTGCGTTTCCGTATGTTCTCCTGACGAATACGCTCTCGCTCTTCTTCCTTGGCTCTGTGAGCTGCTAAACCTCGCGCACGGGCAGAGTCGATAGAGTTGACTGCGCTACCTTGGCCTCTGTTGTCTTTGATGAACTTAGCGACACGGCTTCTACGTCCTGTCACTGCATCAATGACCCGACCAGTTACGGCTGCACCTGTTTGCAGTGCTAAAGAAGCACCACCTGTCTGGAAAGCTGCACCGCCTGTCAGTAGAGGCCGTAGTAAGCGTTCTGTGGCAACTGCACCTCTGTCATAGCCAGTGTTAGCCCCTAGAGGCGACAAAAGATCGGTGAATTGAGATACACCGCCGACATATCCAGACTTGTGGAGAGCTGTGAGTTCGTTACTCTCACGCATTAGGTTGATGAGTTGCTGGCCTTCTGTTGTGCCACCCACTAGCTCTTCCACAGCCTTTATCTGATCAATGGTTACGATACCTTTGACCTTATTCTTTGCGTTCTTGATACCAAGCCTTGCAGTTTCTTTCTTTGCTGCCTGTTCTGCCGTATCTGTCTTGCGTCTACCTAAACTTGTACCTTGTGTCTGGTTCAAACCATCAACAGCAAGGTTAATGTCACTGACAATCTCAGTATGAGCGTTGTCTACAGCGTCAACAGCTCCTTTAGACCCCATCTTGCCTACATTCTTGACGTTCATGCTGTTTTCGTCAGCAATACGTCCGACACGATTGGCTACATCAGTTCTAGCAGCCTGTTCTTCTACTGTTAGAACCTCTGGGGCTGTTCCTGTGACATTCTGGATGCCTCTGCCTGTCGCTTTTGCAGTCTCGACAGTAGTTGTGACACCGCCACCCATAGTTCCACCGAGTACAAAGGCTTCTAAGCCTCGATCAATCAGTTCATCCTTGGTGTACTTGCCACCTTGGGTTGCTGCACTACCTGCAATAGCAGCCTCTTGGACTGTTTCTGTTGCACCTTCAGCAACTGTAGACTTTATGATGCGTTTACCAATAGCTTGGGCTGCGTTTGGCTTACCAGCCTTGATCAGCTTCTCTACAAGCTCTTGTCCTGACAGTTTAGCTAGGTCTGGCTTCGGAATAACCTTGCCAGCTCCAAACTTGTCGAGGATACCGACAATAACACCTGTGCCAGAGGCAACTGCGCTGTCATATTCGCCTGTTTTCTCTTCTTGCTCGAAGGCTGACTCACCAGCTCCCATCGCAGCAGAGCCAACTAGGGTAGAACCGCCGATTAAAGCTGAAGCAGTCAGCGAGAATGGAGCTGTGATAGCCGCTAGACCTGTGCCAGCGATAGCTGCACCACCTGATGCTGCGTTCTCTGCTGATTTCTCTGCGATCCAGCCTACAGCTTCGCTGAAGCCGCCTTTGTCATAGGTGTCTCGTAAGCTACCTGTGTATATAGGCTTGTAGCCGCCCTCTTCGATGTCCTTGTCCTGTTGGGCAACAACATCTGTACCAAACTGTTTGATCTTTTCAGAGCCAACAAGATCACCAAACGCCTCTGCACCTTTACCAGCTAGTCGCTGGGCTTGGTCTACAGAGTAACTAAGAGCACCGTCTGCTTTCTTTGGTGCTTTTTCGTAGACAGGGGGTGGTGGTGGGGTTGTAAGTGATTGCTTGGGCTGCTGCTGTCGTGACATTTGCTCTTTGAGAGCCTGTGCGAGTTGCCTTGCGGCATCAACGTCACCTGCTGCATGTGCATTTTGCAGGGCAGTCGCAAGCTGTTCTTGCAAACCCATGTTAGACTCCTAATTAAGAGGCGTATGTATTGATTAGGTTCTGGACATTCTGCGTAAGACCGCCGCCACCTTGCATCTGCCGATAACCTTGGCGTTGTGCCTCGATAGCTCTGATTGTGCGTATGTATTGCTCACGCACTGCCATTAGGTTTTCACGAAGTTGCTCTGGGCTTTGTCCAATATCCAAGTTACCCATAGACGCATTAAGCTGTCTAAGTTCCATCTCAGATACTTGACCCAAAGCACCGCCTGTTGGTGAGGCATCACGCATCGCTTGGAGCTTATCGAAACCAATGTTGGCTTTGATTGTCTCAATCCTAGCGTTAAAGTCATAAGCATCAGAACCAGCAATGTTGGAAAGTATTTTACCGCCAAACCCTGCTACGTTGCTTGGAAGCCAGCTTGCCAAGTCCTCATCTAACTGTGGAATCAAAGCATCAATGTTACTGGTGACTGTTGGGTTCTCGATAACAGGTGGTGGTAGGTCTTTAGCCTTACCTTTGCCTTTACCACTTGCCAATGCTTTCTGAAGAGCACCAGAAGCAGCTAAATCACGATCCTCGATGCGACCAAACTCATCAGTGGCAGCTCCGATGGCTTCTAAGCCGCCTTGAGCTGACCCTCTGACCATAGCTCCACCAATGCGGATCAGGTCGTTAGGACGCATACCTACGTTGCCAATCGCTTGGGTTGGTGTGGTGCTCAGTATGGCTGCATTGCGTCTACCTGCTGATGCGTTGATGTCTCCTAGCTGGTCATTAGCTTCTTTTAGCAAGGCTGCATCAGGACGCTTTGAGGCGTTGTCTGATTTGTTATCAGCTTGAGCTTGTTCTCCAAGGCTACCACTTGTAAATGTGTCTTGCTGGTTTCGAGCTGCATCCATAGCCAACATAGCTTGATCTGAAAGAGCTGGTGGTATGCTGTCGTCATCTGCCAAGGTAGTGTTAGGAAGCTCAACAGGATCAGGAG
>Ga0187217_1000129_pt1 | contig 28672 bp, 28 predicted proteins | sample 15SPOviralmetaG_FD_130165 | JGI IMG/M metagenome (GOLD analysis project Ga0187217, IMG submission 130165) | Marine viral communities from the oligotrophic San Pedro Time Series (SPOT) site, San Pedro Channel, CA, USA - 15 SPOT_SRF_2010-09-15... | ecosystem: Environmental > Aquatic > Marine >... | reverse complement strand
GAAATTTAATATTTTTTGTTGTAGATAAATGACTTATTGATAATTGTAAGTTATTATGTGGTTTATTTGTAATTAAATTTTTATAAACTATAGATTTATTAAAACATTTTTCTGAAACAAAATCAGATATTATACATATAATTTCTGCATTAGTTAATATTTCTGTATCTGCTTGTAATATAACTGTAATATTATCATGTTCAGCAAGATATTGTTCATAATTATTAGTATTTAATAATTCATTTATACTACCTTTTAATTTTATATTCATTATATATATAATAAAATAAATAAAATAAATAAAATAGTTAAATATTATTTTTAGATAGTAGTTAATATGAATTTTACTAATAAAGATAATAATAATGAAAAATGTCTTGTTATTATATTAGGACAAACTCGTTGTTATGAAAAAACCTTTCAAAATATAAAATATAATTTAATTGACAAATTAAATGCTGACGTATGTATTTGTGTTGGGGCAAATAAATCTAGTCCTACAACTCCTTTTCATAAAATTTCAAAATATAATTTTACAATTACTGAACCAGATGACTGGGGAAACTCATTTGATTTTATGTATAAAAGAATTATTTCAAAATATCCTACTAGAACAAATATTCCACCATGGAGAGATTTACTTAAAATAGGTAATCAGTGGTTAGGAGGTATTTCTGATAAACATCAACATCCTGGTAGTGCTGGAATACTTATTTTTTTTCGCTGGTTTTTGATGGAAATGATTAAAAAACATGATTTAATTAATTTATATGATCGATTTGTTATCACACGTAGTGATTATATCTATACTCTGCCTCATCCTAGCTTAAAATATCTAAATAAAGAAAATATTTGGATACCTTATGGTGAACAATATGATGGATATACTGATCGACATGTAGTAATTTCTAGTAGAGATATATTTTCATATTTAAATATATTTGAGACAATCATTTTGAATAATGAATTTCAAAAAATACTGCAAATAAATGATGAATTGAATTTAGAACAAATCATCAAATTAAATTTGATATATCATAAAGTAAATGATCGGGTGAAATATTTTCCTTATATTATGTATACCATAAAATTACATAAAGAAGATACTAGCTGGCATAAAGATTCAGGACATTTATATAATGGAATATATATAAAATATATAGTAGAGTTTGAAAGTGCAGTATATTATTTAAATGAATATTTAACCTATTATCCATTAATTAAAAATGAAACAAAAAAAAATAATTATTGTAAATATGAGCATTTTACAAATACAATTATTCCATATGATATAGATAAATTTTACTTTAAACAGGATATCACAAAGATTAATTGGTATAGCAATAATAAATATGCATATATGTTAAAAAATCCTCATATCTATATAATACATGTAAATAGTATTCGTATTCTATATTATTTGGGTGTTTTAGCAGATTATTATAATAATTCAAATACTCCTATTGATAATACTAATTACAATACTATTAAAAATTTAGAACCTCCATATAAATTTCAATGGCATGAAATATGGTGTAAACAATTAAAAGATATATTAATTAAACATAACTTTCAAGACCAAAAATTACAATGGGAGTTTGGTGATATACAACAAATACAACATAATTTTGCTTTTGTAAAAAATAGAACAAATAGATGTCGAAGCACTATCCTTTATTCATTACAATTATATGCAGTAGAACGATTTAAAACAGTTATAGATATAGATTTTGAAAATAAATTTGATAGAGTATATTGGAGAGGTATAACTACTGGAGAACCTGATAATATAGCCAATCGCTTTACTCTTGTTAAAAAATACTTTGAATTTAATAATGATATAGATATAGGTTTTTCTAGTATAGTTCAAGGTAAAGAAGCATATAAAAAATATATAAAAATGAATGAAAGTTGGCGAGATTTTTTGCATTATAAGTATGTTATAAGTGTGCATGGAAATGATGCTGATATAGATTTAAGTTGGAAATTAGCAAGTAATTCTGTAGTTTTAATGGCTAAACCCCAATATTTTACCTGGTTTATGGAGGATTTACTAATACCAGGATATCATTACATTCTTTTAAAAGATGATTTTAGTGATTTAAGAGAAAAATTAGACTGGTGTAAAGAAAATCAAGATAAATGCAAGGAGATAATAGAACATGCTCATCAATATATGAACATATTTAGAAATATTAATGTGGAAAGAGATATTGAAAGAGAAGTATTAAAATTATATTTTGAAAAAACAAATAATATATAATATCTATATATGGATGCTAGTAACAATAAATTTTTAAACAAAATAGATATTATAACTCGTATAAAATATTATTTAGGACCATTATATTATAAAGATAAGGTGTATGTGGAAAATTTGGTTGGGATAGAGGATTTAAGTAGTTCCGAGATCTGCGCAAAGCGTCGCCCAGCGTGTAGTTTTCAGATAAAGGAATTAAAAAATATGTTACTTAAATATAACTTTCAAGATAAAAAATTTTTATATGATAGTGCAGATATACAACACGTAATAGATGAATATTATTTAGTAAAAAATAGATGGTTAAATAAAAATAAAATTAATAATAGTATATTATTATTACATTTATATTCATTTCATCGTGATTGGAATCATTTCTATAGTATACATGATAATATACCATTTGATAATAAAATAAATAAAATAGTTTGGAGAGGTTCTACTACAGGAAATCCCAATAGATCGGCTAATCGTTTTACCTTAGTTACAAAATATTTTAACAAATATAAAGATATTGATATTGCATTTTCAAATATAGTACAAAACCGAGATGTATATAAAAAATATCTCAAGAATAGTTATACTATACCTGAATTATTACAATATAAATATATAATAAGTGTTCATGGTAATGATAAAGATAGTGGTCTAAATTGGAAACTAGCAAGTAATTCTTTAGTTTTAATGCATAAACCATACGCAGTGTCTTGGTTAATGGAAGATAAGTTAATTCCAAATTATCATTATATACTTTTAAAAGATGATTTTAGTGATTTAATAGAAAAATTCAATTGGTGCAATAAACATCCTAGAGAAGTACAACAAATTATTAAAAATGCGAATGAGTATATGGATATATTTAGTAATATTAAAGAACAAGAGTATATTGAACGTAAAGTATTAGAGTTATATTTTAAAAAAATAAATCATAAAATATCAGAAGAGTCAGCTCAAGAAGCAGCTGAAGTACTTAACCTCGGTGAAGCTGATAGATAAAGAGAAGGTATAAGATCATAAGTTGGTATAACTCATATTAGTGGGATTGCACAGAAGGAAGATAGAAAGAAAAAATAATTATATTGATTATATCTTGTAAATTTAAATAAAAATATAAGCAATTTTGGTGGAATTAAATTAAAATTATAAAAAAAATATAATAAAATATAACATGACATCTATTTGTATAAATTTTTTAGAATTTAAAAAATTATTAGATATAAGAAATCGTATAAAATATTATTTAGGACCATTATACAATAAAGATGTTGTTTATGTAGATAATTTGATTAGTATAGATAATATGGAAATAGATACAAATTTAAATGAAAATCCTTATTTTATTGAGTTAAAATTTATATTAAATAAATATAAATTTTTAAACAAACAATTTATATATATATTTGGAGATATAATGTGGAAGGTAAATGATTATGCTTTAGTAAAAAATAAATATATAAATATTGATGATAAAAGTATTATATTAAGAAATCTGGAGTATCAAAGGCATTGGTCACAATTTTATAGTATAAATGATACAATTTTATTTAAAGATAAAATAAATAAAGTATTTTGGAGAGGGAGCACAACTGGATATCCTTATAGACCAGGAAATCGTTTTACATTAGTAGAAAAATATTTTAAAAAATATGATAATATTGATATTGCATTTAGTAGTATATGTCAAAATAAAGAAAATTATAAAAAATATATGGATAAACAACTTGGTTGGGTATCAATATCTTATTTTTTAAAATATAAATATATTATTAGTGTAGAAGGAAACGATAAAGATAGTGGTATAAATTGGAAATTAGCAAGTAATTCATTAGTTCTTATGGCTAAACCAAGGGCTTTTTCTTGGTTAATGGAAAATATGTTAATACCGGATTATCATTATATTCTTTTAAAGGATGATTTTAGTAATTTAAGAGAAAAAGTAGACTGGTGTAATAAACACCCAAAAGAAGTACAACAAATTATAAAAAATGCAAATGAATATATGAATATGTTTTTAAATATTAAACAAGAAGAGTATATTGAAAGAGAAGTATTAAGATTATATTTTGAAAAAATTAAAAAACAAAATTTATAATTAAGCCAGAATTCTATTAAAATTAATATATTAATTTGAATGGCGCCCATCGAAAATTTTTGAAAAATTTCCTCCAGAATAATCTCCTATATACCATAATGTATTGGGTAATATATTACCTACTTCACAATTTAATATATGTTCCATAAATTCATTAGATGGAACATTAGAAAAAATATATTTATTATAAAATGTTTTAGTTGAAATATGATTTTGATCACTATAAAAATTTTGTCTACTATATAATATATTATTATAGTTAATAGTTAAATTTGTAAATGGTTTATAAATATCATTTCTAATTTTTTTACACAACTGGTCCATATCATTTGTCTCATTATTATTATTATATGGACTATACCTAATCATATCAATATTATCATTATTAATTATTGCATCTATACAATTATTTAAATTAAAAGATTTAATTAATACTAAATCATCTTGTATAAGGTTTATGAATTCAGTTTTACATTCATCTACACCTTTTTTAATACAAGCAGTTAAACAACTTCGTTCAGGCATTTCTATAAATATTACTTTATTTTTATCTGAGAAAATATTAGATACTTTATTCTTAACATTACTTATATATTTATCGTAAGCTGTATTATTACATTTATCTTTGCATTTAATGTTTAAATTATTATTTTTAATTTCTTTGCCATCAAATATAATAATTAAATTATATAATAATTGAGGTATTAAATTATTATAACTTTTAATTACATTTATAATAATATCATCCTTTGGAGCATTTTTTCTACAATTAGTAACTAATATTGTTGTAATATTAGGAGTAAAATTATTCAGGAATAGTAAATTATTTTTTATAGCATATTGATATAAGTTCATTTCATTTAATATTCTAGGCATATCAACTTGTTCTTCTACTGCTGAGATACCGGCTTCAGATATTGGTATAGGATTTATTACAGAATTTATAGCTATTAATTTAATATTCATTAAAGATAAAATTATTCCAAAATATACATCATCATCATTAAATATTCCATTTGGTAAATTATTCATATAGGTAAATATAATATTATTTGTTTTAAATTTTTCAATTGGATATAATACACCTAGATATCCGGCAGGAGAATGAACTCTTCCTATATTATTATATTTTAATCCATCTTTACATTTATATGGATAGTGTTCTAATTTAACCCCACCAAATGTAATAGCACAATTCTGATATTTTTTACTATTTTTTACTAAAATAGAAAATATATTATAATTATTAAATATCCAATCATCATCAACAGTTATAATATACTTTATATCTTTATTATTTGTAAACTTTATATATTCTAAAGCACCAATTAATTTTGTTGCAGGACCATAATCTTTTGTAGGATTATATATAATTATTGATTTATCATTTTCAAAAATATTATTAAATGAATATTCACCCCATTTTTTATAATATTTAGGAATATTAATAATTATATTACATTTAAAATTTTGTTTTTTTAAATTGTCTATTAATATTTTAATACATTTATCTAATCTTCTAGGTATACTAGTTAATGAAATTAAGTATTCTTTATTCATAAATAATAATAATACAATTATTTTATAATTATAATCTATTATTATTTATACAGAGTGATTTAATAATATTATAAAAATATATTACATAACTTTTTCTTTATATATGCCATATCTATTATTAAATACTCTTATTCCTCTATATTTTGCATGTTCATTAATTTTTCCATTTTCATACACATTTGAGAGTAATTGAATCTTCATATTCTTAATATTATATATTCCTTCTTTATTTGTCTGTAAATACTTATGTAATATACGTGACATAATAGGCACAATTGAATAATTTTGCCATGATATATTTAGTTTATGTGTATAATTATAAATATATTGATCTATACATTCTTTTATAATATTATTATTTTTTTTAGCAATAATAAAATGAGGATTGTAGAATATAAATGGGAATTGTTTAAAATACTGTAATAAATTATCTACATGTTTATTTCCTGAATAATTATAATCAATTATGCAAGTAGCTAAATCTATTGTTTTTTCTATATATGTATCTAATGGTACTAATGGCTCTATATCACTATCTACATAGATACCACCATATTTATATAAAATACATAGACGCCAAAAATCAGCTTTGTAAGGTCCATAGGAAATTATTTTGAAAATGTGTTTATGTAGTGAAGAGAAACTCTTCTCTAAAAATTGTTCACATATGGCATCATCATATAGTTTTATAGTATATGTAGGATTTAATTGTTTCCAATTATGTGAATGAATATTAATAGTATCTAATGTTTTATCACACATATATATTGTTTTTGGAAATGATTCTATATTCCATGGATAATCCGAATACTTACTTTTAAATAATATATGTTCATGATTATCAACTACTCGATTTGGATTAGATATTTCTAAAAAAAAATATAATACTTCCTTTGATGAAATTGCTATATAACATCTATGATTGTGTCCCCAACCCATGGTAGAATCTGTTCTGGTTACTTCTAATATATTATTAGTAATTTCAAAATGGAATGTATCATTATATGGGTTTTTCTCTAATAGAACAGAATACTCTATATCAGGAAAATAATGTAAATTGATTAACTTTTTATTTTGATTACTTATACCAATTTGAATTGGTATTTTTACTATATCAATATTATATTTTATAAATGGTTGTATTTTATCTATATTTAAATTGTATTTTATTAGCTCATACATATTATATGTAGGCCAAGTCCATATACTATTTTTATTATCTATATGTTGTAAAAAATATACTAAACAGGCTAAAATAAGTGGATTTTTGGGTTGTGAAAAATTAGTGATAAAAGCTTGAAATATAGTTTTTGGATTGATAGTAGTTAAACTACTATAAAAAGTTATGTCTTTATCTAATGTATCTAATTTTATAAATGGTTCTATATCTACATCGCTATAAATACCACTATGTATATATAATTTACATAATCGCCATAAGTCGGCTTTCCATGCACCATAAGCTAATGTATGAAAATAATTTACTATTTCTTGATTAAAATGCTTATTTAAAAATTCATAACAATCAATATCTTTACTAAAATTAATTTCATACTCAGGATTATATTTTTTCCAATTATTAAATACTTTATTAGGCAAATAATCATGTTTATAGGTTATATAAATAGTTTTATTTGTCATAATTTAATTATTAAATATAGTGTTAAATCTTTTTTCATATTGTTTTGTGCAACATATTTCTTTATATGTTGCAGTTTTTTTAAATTTAATAGTATTAATCTGATGTTCTATTTTAATATAATCTGTTTCAGTTAAAAAATCTAAAATTAATGATGCTTTATCTCCATCTATTATATCTTTATCTATACCTATAATATCTTCTATACAATATAAATTATTATCTATATATGGATTAAATTGAATTTTAGGAGCAATAATTGGTGTATTATAATATAATGCTTCTAAAATGGTTGGGCCGGATATAGGATTGCCACATCCAAGTATAAATTTAACATCATGCACTAATTGGTGCCATAATTCACATGATAAATACCCTAAATGTATTATTCCTTTAATTCTAATAACTTTATTTGTAGTAGAATAAAATTCTATACCTTTAGAACATAGATATTGTATTAGAGATATATTAATATATTCTAATGATTTACCCCATATTAATCCAATAGGCCTATATTTAGTCTTATTTATATTAGATAATATAGTTAAATTGTATCCTAAAAATTGGTTTTTTTTAGAATAAGAATGCGGAGTCAATACTTGTTTAAGAGGTAAAAATTCATTATTTATATTATATCCTAAAGAATCTATATAATTGTTTCCTTTTATTTTTGGTGTATCAGGTATATCAAATATTTCCCAAAAACTCATACAATATAATTTTGATATATCAACTTGTTGTATGATTTGAGGACATGTAAATTGATCTACTATTAAATAATATGATTTATCTTTAAATTTTTCGTATGATTTTAAACAACTATCTTTATTTTCAGAATGTATATATGGGTAATTATTATTTTCTAAAAATAATATTAATGAATAGAACCATGTTATTTCTCCTAGAAATAGATTAGATGAATATATTTTATAAAAATGTTCTTGTTGTGCTTCTAAGACAGAATATATATTTTTATTTGTTATTTTCATAGATTTTAGTATTTTATATTTAATAAATGCTGATAAACATTTTGGCTGTGATTGAAATATAATAAATATCGGTTTATTTGACATATTAATTAATATATTTATTATTTTAATTTTATTTTGACCAAAAATTATTAAGATCTAATATATTATATATTTCTGTTTTTAACCATAGTTGTTCTCCATCTCTTATTACATATTTATTATTCATTTTACATAGTTCTTCTTCTATTAAAATATATTTTAGTTCTTTCATTTTCTGTTTTACAATATGACCTATTTCATGAGAATGTATTCCTATTTGAAGAATTGCAATATTATAATTATTTATTTCATTAATTGTTTTATCCTCAAAAATTTTTTTTTCACTGCCTTGAATATCTAAATGTAAATATGTACAATTATTATATTCTTTTATAACATCTATAAATGATTTTAAAGTAATTAGTATTTTTTTATCATTTCTACTTTCTCGTATTTCTGTAATATTATCAATATTAGCTCCATTATCTATATTACATTTAATATCTGGAAAATAATCTTTATCATTAGTATAATTTATTCCATTATTATACCATTTAAATTCCCAATTATCACCACTACATATTAAATCATTATTGTTTTGTATATATTTAAAATTGTTAAAATTTTGATCACTCCAAAATTCTATAGTTTCATTTATAGAAGGACTAGCCTCATACCCAATTGCTTCTATTTTATTTGTTATATTTAGTCTATTTAAACAATGTATCCAAGAACATGCCCATAGTCCTTGTGATGCTCCCATTTCTATCATAAGTGGTTTATAATTAAATTTTTTAATTAAATAAATTGCTATTCCAAATCCAAACCATTCTATACTTCCAGCTCTAAATCCATCATCAATATAAGGCCATTCAGTAACATTTATACTATTTAATGTTTCACTTGTAATACTAGGGAAACTATTTATTTTATAATATGTTCCTGTCCAATCATATACACCACTATTATCTTTTTGTTTAATATTTCTTAAATCTTTCCATACATATTCTTTTAATGAATTATTTATAGGCATTAATATATTAATAACTATTTTTATTTAAATTCTTTACTTAAAATTCTTATATCCGGTTTAATAATTATTCTACCATATTTTAATAATTGTTTATTAAATGCTATATGCTCACATACATTATTTGATTCTATAAACAATGTTTCATTATATTCACATTTATTATATAATTCACTTTTAATTAAACAACAACAACCAAATGCTGATTTAACATTAATTTCTTTATTTGTAATACTAAATAAATCATATTCTGATATATAAATGTCTTTTAATTTACGATGCTTATTACATCGTTTGCATTGTTTAAACATACAAGTATTGTTATTTTTAATATAATCTATATTATTATTAGTAAGTATTGCCAATGAATCATAATAATGATTAAAATCACCTTCATTTTTACATTCTACATATGGAGTTATAGCTGCTATAGTTGAATCTTGATGAATATAATATATCATTTTAAATATTGTATTTTTTTCAAGAATAGTATCACTGTCTAATAATAAAATATAATCACTGGTTATTTTACCAAAGTTAAGTTTAGCTTTATTACGAATAAAATTCATATGTAATCCACGTTTAATATCTATTTGAGATATCCAGTTAAATTTATGGTCTATATTTTCACATATAAATTTACCATTTTTATTTTTCATAAATTTATGAATCACCCTTTTAGTGGTATCAGTAGAATTATTTTCATATATAAGGTATTCAAAGTCAAATAAATCTTTATATAAATTCTCTATGTCATTACTATATGTGTAAATATATTCTAACCATTTAGCATTATTTTTAACTAAAATAAGTAAAGTTATTTTAATTTTTATTATACTATTAAATTTATCAATTACATAATTCCATTTAAACATATTTTTTTGTGTAATACCATGTTGTAAACAATTATTATAAAATGGTTCATCTTTATCTAACTTAATTAATAAATCCGGTAAGGTTTTATCTGTAAATGTATAATTATTATTATTCATTACCTCGATTAATGATGTATTTCTAGCTACAATTGCAGGAGTATTATGCCACCAGGCTTCAACTGGAGGAATACCAAATCCTTCATACCTAGATGGAAATATAAATAACCATGCATTATTATGTAGTGCAGATAATTGTTGTGAATCAAGATATCCTGTAATTATAATATTATTAGGAATATTATTAAAATAATTGTCTGGTATTTCACTACCTATAACTAACATATATTTATCTTTGAATGATTTTGGTAAACTATTATATATATTATATAATACATCAAATCCTTTGTGATGATCAAATGCTGATTGAGTAAAAATATATGGTTTATAAATATTAAATTTACTTAATATTTTAATAGTGGTATTATTATCAATATTTAAATTAATATCATTAACTCCAGTTCCTAAATATTCTATATTATTAAAAATATCTATACTATCATTTAGTGTAAAATTACTATTTGATAATAGATTATTATAGGTTTTACAGTTATCTAATTGTTTATTATAATTAATTTTCCATTTAGGCAAATTATCATATAAATTTTTTCTAAGAGGTATTAAATCATGTAATATACAATATGTTCTAATATTTTTATTTTTTAATAATGATTTATTTAAGGCTACTTTTCTTCTATCAAATTCCGATAAATTTAGATATATAAAAGGATTAATAGTATTAATAAATGAAGCTAATGTTTCTTCATGTATCTCTTCCTTATTATTATAATATATATTTCTTTCATGACACTCAGGGTGTTCTATATTATTAAAATGACATTCTACAAATTTGGCTTTATTTTTTAATTTAATACGATTTAATAATTCTTTTCCTATAAAATTATTTATTAGTAATAAAATATTATATTTTTTATTATATTCTATTAGGGTATTTACTAAATTTACTCCATATTTTCCTATACCACGTATTTCATGTTGTAAAGATTGACAATCAATCAAGATGATTGGTTTTATAATATTTTCTATAATTTTACTCTTATTACAACAATTTAATACAATGCGTTCAAAACACTGTTCTATATTTCCATAATTTTCTCCTGATGGTATATTCATTACACCAAAGCGTTTGTATAATTGGACCATATTTCCTTTTATATTATATTTTTTAATTATATAATTGTAGTCAAAGTCAATTGGTTTGTTTAATATATTATATAAGATTTGTTGACCAAAAATTTGTTCACTAACTTTTCTTGTTAAAAAATATACATTTCCTTCTATAAAGTGGTTATCTCTATTCTCTATATTAAGATAATCAAGTAGTTGATTTCTATATAGATGATTAACTTCATGAATTTTTTCACCTTGTTTATTTATACTAATCTCTCCATTTATTTCCCATTGTATATCTGGAAATATTCCATCATATTTTTCACGCTCATTTATAATATCTTTCATATTCTCTATTAATGCACCAAAATAAAGTGAGCGTTTCATTATATTTGATTTGCTATGCAAAAATAGAATATTAGTATAATGTTTATCTTTAAGATAATTTATTATACAAAATTTACCACCAATATCCATGCCTCGATTTTCTATTAATAAACATGTAATTTGCTTCGGTATTTTATCTCCTATAGAAAAAGTTACTATAAGTTCAAAATGGTTATAAAGTGTTTCTAGTATATATCCATAGATATCAAAGAAATTATCTATATTATAGCAATGTAGATGAGCTACAATGGTTTTATCAAAGGTTTTTTTTTCATTTATTATACTATAAATTATAGGTTTATCTGGACTAGATAATTTTAGTCTATATTTATGAAAGAGTTCAGGAAATACTTCACTATACATTAATTGTTTAATTAAATGTGGCACATAAATAGTTTTTAGTTTATAGTATTGAATAAAGTGTTGTATCTTATCATTTTCAAGAAGTAGTAATTGTTTATATTGATGAAAGATACAGAATTGTAATTTATATTGTATAGGATAGATTATTGTTCGATTATTAGTTATATAGCGTTTAATAGTTGAAAGAATATTACGTTTTAAAAATGTTTCATCTTGATCTAACCAAATAATATATCCGGAATTAACCTTAGATAGAAGAATTTGATATACAATATGTTTGTTATTTTCAAGTAAAGATATATATTCAATCTTAGGACGTAGATTTTTATTTATATTTATAGAATTGTCATGTGCAATAAGTATTCTAAAATCCTGAAAATATTGTTCTAAAATATTTGGAATAATATATTTTAAATATATTGGATTTTTTATCCATACAATAATAGTAAAAAAAGGTGTTTGGGGAGTGTAAAGATGTTGTCCTTTTGTTATAGATTTTTGTTTGTTTTTGGGATTTATATATTGTTTTTTTTTAAATGTTGGATTAGATTTTTTAGATTGGGTATTACGAGCACTATAAATCATTACAAAGATTTATATATAAAAGTTTAAATGGTTATTTTAACTTTTGCGCAATTTTCTAAAGATTTCATAATGTTTAATTTTTATATTATATTTTTCATATTCTCAAAAATGTTTTAAAAAGCAGTAAAAAATTGAGTTTTGCCTAGACTCCCTAGGAATAATTAAAAATAATACTAGAAAAACATGTAGGTGATTTATGTAGGGGATAAAAAATTGTCTATTAGCCTCCCATAATTTAGCCTAAAAATCAATGCTAACAAAATGCTAACATTAATATTATGAAGGTAAATTTAATATTAATATTGGTATAATATAATCCTACATAACTATAGATAATTATTGATTATAAAATTATTATAATTATAGAAAAAATCAAAAATGCTAACATAGGCTAAAACCAGGAAATTTGATGAGTTCAAAAAAAAGTGCAAAAGTGATAGTTATCTAGACAAATGAAGAGGGTATATTAGACTATTTTATTATATTATTCTAGAATTTGTAGGTTAGTTGTTATATTTATAATAAAAGTGTCTAGATATGTTCTAGAGATATATTGGTTGGGACCATAGCAATTATCATGGCTTGTCTAAGTAAACATATAAAATACTTTATTTTCTAAACACCTCTCAACTTTTAATTTTTTAATCTAATTTTCTATATTCTCAAAAAAGTTTCAAAAATAGGTAAAAAGTGCATTTATACCTAGACTATCTAGATATAACTGAAAAAAAAAGTTTAATTTTATGTAAGCAGGTTATGTAGGGGGTTAATTTAATCTGTTAGCCCCCCATATTTTTTGCCTAAAACTTAATGCTAACAAAATGCTAACATTTATGTTGTGAAGGCAATATAATATAATTGTATACTAAAAATATATACTACATAATGTAGTATATATTTATACTAAAAATTAACCGAACTTTATAAAAAATCAAAAATGCTAACATAGGCTAAAACCAGGCTATTTGGTGGGTTCAAAAAAATGTAAAAAATATGAAAGTTATTTAGACAAATGAAAATAGTATAATAATGTATAATTAAATAATATTATCTAGATAATGTAGAGCAGTTCAGATTATTTTGATTGGAATAAATATTTATTTAAACTTTTATATACATAGAATATAATGCAATTAGATAATAAGTCTATAGATAATTTAGTACTTAATTTAAATAAAGTGAGTCCAAATTTTCATTGTCGATGTGGTAAAAAATATAAACATCGATCGTCTTTATCTAGGCATAAAAAGTTATGTATGGGTGAAGATAATAGTGATATATTAATAAAAAATTTATTGCAAATGAATAATGCTCTTTTAACTAAATTAACTGACTATCCAACTATACAAAATAATACACAAAATATACAGCATAATGAAATAAAGAATAATGAAATAAATAGTCAAATTAATAATGATATTACGTTTAAAATTTATTTAGATAAGAATTGTGGAAATGCAATTAGTCTAGAAAAATTTGCTCAAACATTAAAGGTGACTATTAATGATTATTTAACTCAGATACATAAAGGCAGTGTTAAGGGTGTAGGTGATATGATTGTTAATAACTTAAAAGATTTGGATTTTGAACATCGTCCAATACACTGCACTAATCTAAAAAAACAAAAATTCTATGTAAAAGATGATACATGGGAAGAGCGTGATAGGACGGAAGTAGCTGAAAAACTCTTCCCAATAGTTAATAAAACCCTTTTGAAAAATGTAAATGGAATTTGGAATGATGCCTACGGATTAAATTGGGCATCGAATGATAAAGCAAATGAGGAATATATGAATACTATTATGATATTAACTCAGCGAACAACCAGAGAGGATATACAGCGTAAATTAAAGACATTGTCTTACATTAGTGAGCAAATACCGCTAAGATTAGACCGATTATTACTATGTGAAGAATAATATTGTAGATATATATAATGAATGATATGAAATTAGTGATTATTTTAGTGCTTTGTTTGGTGATTTTAGCCATGTTGTTTTTCAATACAAAAGAAGATAAAGAAGTAGAAAAGAAGGAAGTAGTCTATGTGCAAAATAACCCTCTTCCTCTATGGTATTATAGGACAGGCCCCATTTGGAGACCACCTTTTAGATATAGGCGACGTAGATTTAGATAAAATTATATCTATTATATATGAATTCTATAATAGATATACTTTCAGAGAATCATTTATATAAAATTTATTCCAATAATCCATTTACACTATTTATAGATGATAAAATATATAATTATAGTGATAGTAAAATATCTACTCATTGTCTAAAATTAAATCATAAAATTACAGATTCTAATAATACAATCTTAGTCAAATCATTTCAAGACTATTATTTAAAACAATCCTGGTTTAATGGATATATCTATTTTAAATTAATTAATATATCAGAATTTTCTAATAATATGAAGTTAAATAAATTATTAAATTTATCAAAAGATAGTTACTCATATATTTCAAGCATATCATCTATTGGTTCAACTATTACATCTAATAAATTATATAATATAGCAGATTCATCGTCAAGTAAATTTAGAATAAATACTATAGGAAACTATTACACAAAGTTATCTATAACAATAAAAGGTATTAATATAAATAATTGTCATGCTATTAACGACTATGGAACCTGTCCTAAATCTGAAAATAATATGGAGCGTTCAATGTATATTTATAAACCAAATAATGTAGTAGGAAAAATTCCTTTTATTTTATTCTATTCCTTTCAAAAAAGTGGCTATGATCAATCTTGTCCAATTAAAACAGAAAATAAATATTATTGTGATTGGGGAGATAGTGATTGGTGTAATGATACTAATCTAGATAAACCATATAATGTATGTGATAAAGAAGGCCAATATACTTTAAGAAAGTTTTTAAAATTACTATTATTAAATGGAATAGCTGTAATTCAGCTTTCAATGGTAGGTAATGATTCGTGGTCTGCTGGTGATTTATATAAATTAGATGATACTTGTCATTATAAAAGATTTGCTGATAATAAAAGTGGTTGGATATGTGAAGATAATATAAACTATGGTGATGATGGTTTTAATTGTGGAATACTATCGCAAAAATCAAAGGCATTATGGAATTCAGATATTAGATATATAATATCTAGTTGGAATTATATAAAAAATAATCAAAGCGATTTAGATATCGATAATTTTGGTATAATGGGTTTTTCAGTAGGAGGGCAAATGGTAAGCAATTCATTTCAAAATTATGATATATTATTTGATAATATATTACCTAAATTAGGTATAATTATTGCTGGTGGAACATATCAATGTTATCAGTGCACTGGTAATACATGTCCCAAAAATACTACAGAGGCTAGATGGGATTGTAGTTATTCTAATTTATATAAATCTAGCACAGGACAGTTTAATTGTGATTTATCAAAGAATAAAAATGAAACCAAACACCATCCTCCAGTGTTATTAATGCAATCTATTAATGATGATATGGCAGATCCAAATGCCTCTATAAATTATTTTGATACTTTATATAAACAAAATGCTCAGAATAGTTTTTTAATACAAGGAGCAGATAATACACATGGAATAAATACTTTAGTGCAAAGTAATTTAGGAGCTTTATGGGTTTATGCTATCATTAAAAAACTTATTTAATCTTAGGAAGTTTAATTGTAGAAGATGAATTAGCAGATTTATGCTTTGGCTTTTCTTCTAGATATTTGTAAGTAGGGTATAGCGTAGTAATTGCTACAATACGTCCGCGTTTAGTAGAAGTAGCAAATTTTGGTTTATCACGAAGGTCAAATGGAGGAATTGTTTGTGTCTCTCGATAAAATTTGCGAACAACATAGCGAATATTGGTTTCAGGATCACGTGCAGAACAGTATGTGCCATGTTCATTAAGTGGTCGCATATGAGGATTCCAAAAATCATAATAGGCACAGGCCTGGCGGCGACTTCTAAAAAGGGCTTGCATATAGCCTAAATGATTAAATTTTTGAATTGCTGGGTCTGTCTTCCATTTATTTTCAGTATAAACTTGTGCTTCAAGGGTATATCCACGATTATAGGTAATACTAGTGTCTACCCGTAGGTTCATTACTTATTATATAGAGCTATATTTAGTTTCAATTTTATTTATTTTCTTATAAAGGCATGTTTTGCATAGATGAACCCCATTATATTTTCCATAATGATATATTTTTGCAACAAATATATCATTAGAGGGTAGATTTCTGCAGTAATCACATGATGGAGGAGGTTCATAGTCAGATGACAGACAGCAACCCATTATACTAAATAAACAAAAAATTGAGGTAATTATATCATATATTATGTATATTGATGGACTTTATACTGGATTATGATAATATGAATACAATATTTACTAATTTACAAGATACATCTAATTACACATTAGAAGCTACTGTAAAAAATAAAAAAACACCCTGGAAGGTATGGAGTATTGGTGATAAGGGAAAAAAATGGGAACCAATATATACTAAAAGTAAGTGGAGTGTTCCTCTATTAAAATCTAATTTACAAAAAGCCGTGCGTCAAATGAATATTAAAGAAGCAAAACGATCAGTTTTGGAGCTAGCATTACTAGATTCTATCGCATTATTAAGACGTTTGCCTATTATAGCTGTTGAAGATGTTACGCTAATTCAGGGAACATCAGTAATTATATGGATGATGATGGTAAATAGGGGTTATTTATATAAGAAAGAAATGAAGTTTATTTTAAATTATGTAGTTGCTTTGTGCAAAGTAGAGCAGGTTTTTATTATGGAAGAACTAAAAGAAGCAGATATTATGATAAATAATGATGAGGTAAAAGCATTAGCAATTCGTATAGCTTATGGTGGTATGCCTGGTGATATAGAGATGTTGAAATCTGCTGTACAGGTATTTAATAGAGAGCCAATAGTAGATGTGATGGAAGAGAATGAAGAAGTACCAGATATAGTCCAATTTAATACTCCAATTTTAATGTCTGCGATTGATTTTCATCCTACGCCGTGGATAGTAAAATATATTGCGCGTAAAAGCAAACAAACTGAAGAGATGGTTAAATCTCTTATATGGAATGGAGAGTCAGCGTATAATAATAGGAAACCGGAGACGATTCGTATGTCTGTGGAGGTAAAAGATAGTGATGGCTGGTGGTTGATATTAGCACATTTAATTGTAGCGCGGAAATTAGTTATTTCTTCTAGTGAAAAAAATCGTTAAAGCAGATTTTCACTGAAATTAACAGCTGATAATGGATTATATGTTTCAATATTTTCTAATGAATTATTGGCTAATTGTTCTACATCTATATTATAAATACCAAGAGGTTCTAAATTTAATTTTTGTTTACCTTGTAGTAGATTTATAGGTAGGGTTAATTCAAAATCTAAATCTACAGGACCCCGTTTAGTAGCTAGTTGTTCATATGAATGATATGCAAATTGTGGATGTAAACAAGGATGGTGTTTACATATTTTTAGATTCTGATCAGCTTCTTGATTTTCACTAATGTCATCTTCTATGTATTTAACTTTTATGTCTTTATCTAATCTATAGACATTTAAATACGCGGTAAATTCTTTTTTAATTTTACTTCGTGCTGAACGTGTATATATTTCATTTGCGTACCATATAGAAATTAGTGCAGATAATCCAAAAAATACAAAACCGGTTCGGGTTGAATCATCAAATTTAATTTTATGAAAAGGTAACATATGTGGTGAATAGTGATATAAAATTGTGTTCTTTTTTAGTATAAATTCAAAAGGATCACTTTTTATTTCCATTATTTTTTTTAATGATCCACGTTTAAAATCACCATAATATTGTAGAAGCATTTGTTTAGCTTTTAAAGGCCCATGTTGACGAATAATACCATTAAAATAACGCCTTTCTAATTTATTTGGATTATATAGTATATAAAATTCTTTTAATTGTAATATTTGTTCATTACTCCATAAATCACGTGTTTTTGGTATTTTAAACTTTTTTTTCATTAAATTAAGATGCTTGCTCCAAACTATTTGATTATAAATATTTGCTACACCACTATTATAACGTGGATGTATTGTTTTTTCTGGAATAATATCAACTTCTTTTGGATAAGATATTTTACCGACCCAATCTGGTAGCAATGTTTTCTTGAATTTATTATATATTTTTAATGGTTTATCAAATGGATTTTTTGGATGGGGAGATTTTGAACGTTTTCTAGTGGAAGCTCGTTTTACTTTTGGTAGATTATCACTATACCATGAGGGTAACTTTTTTTTAGTTTTTTTATTATGTGATGTAGATTTTTTACTTTTGAAATGTTGTTTCGTTGTTGATAACATATATATATATATATATATATATAATATATTAAAAAATTGAAATGATAATTTCACCTCAATATATGTTGTGATGAGTGAAGAAAACCAATCGCAATCAAGTCAATTAACTTTAAACTTTGTTATCTTTATTTTGGCCATTTTGGTTGTAGCTAATACAGAAAAGGATGAATGGTTTGCACTAGATTATCAAACGTATTATTATTTTATAGTATTTAGTCTATTTGCTAGTTCTATAATGATATTTACAACTTGTATGACTTGCACAGGTGTGCTTTGTGCTGAAAATATCTGTGGAAAATTTATTATAGCTATGGCTATGGCTTTGCCATTTCTAGTACTAGTTGTATATTATGTGTTTATTTGTATGATTTGGCATCATGATCCTAATCATACTATTCTCTTCTTCAAGGAGTTTTGGACAGAGGCATCCTTTACAGTAGTTGCAAAAAAGTCAACTTACTATTATATGGGAGATGTGCTTATTCGTATCTACAGCACACTATTCTTGATATTATCATTTATTCTTCCATGTATTCTTGTGGCAGGTTGTGTAGCATTGAAAAAACCCGCAGTACCAACAACACCTTCAGTATTGTAAAATAATTGAAATAGATTTTTAATAATTTTTTATTGGGCAGATATGGAAAGAACTCTTGTTTCAACAGAAGTCAAAGATTATGTGCCGGAATTCAATCCGGAAACCGGAAAATATAAAGATAATGCTCCATGGCCTTGGGGAACAACTGCTCATAGCACTTATAAGTGTTTTTGTAATGGATATATCTTTGATACTACAGGTAGATTTAATGCGCATTGTAAGGGTAAAGGACATCAGAAAGCCCTTGAAAACTATCAAAATCAATCAGAAGATGTGGAAAAACGTGATATGCGTATAGAATTGGAGATGTTGAAGCGAGAAAAGCAGCAGATGGAGAAGGAAAAACGAATATTGGAGAGAAATATCGTAGAAATGAAGGAAAAGGTAGTTAGTGTAAAGCGTGAAAATACTAAACTGGAGGAGGAGAATCTTGCTTTATATAGAGAATTGCATCCTTCGGAGGATGAGTTTGAAGATGCAGAGGAGGATTAATATTATTTACATATAGGACATGCTTGATGTTTTTGATACCATTCTGTTATACACTCATGATGATAAGTATGACCACATTCTAATGTGGTTAATTTTTCATCTAATGTAAACTCTGAAATACATATAGTGCATTGTTCTGGTATATAATGTTTAATAGGATTATATAAAACCCAGTTCAATTTAATAGTATCTTTTTTTTCTTCAGCAACTATTTGTAAATTATATTTTTTATACATAAGTTTAATAAAAAATATAATACTAATGACTAATGATACAGATACTCCAATAAAAAAAAAATCAACATATGATATATTTTCATTATGTTTGTGGTCATCATCGTTTATATCATAATAATCATAATTATAATTATCATTTCCAAATAATGTTCTCATTTACTTATCTTTTGTTTTTTATCTTTAGATTTAAATATTCCACACAGTTTATCTCCACAGTTATCTATATTAGCATAATCAACTTTTTTAAATTTATTATCATGAATATTCCATCGTCCAAGATGTCTAACTGTTGGTTTTATAAATAAATCTCTCAAAAATCTCATACTAATTTATTGTATTTTATATTTAATATTATTTTCTACAGCTAATTTAGTAAAATAGTTAGCATTCCAGTATGACGTTATCATAATAATAGCTGCTGCTGCTTGTTGACTTATATATTCTGTATGTTCAATGTATCGGTAACAAAAATAGCTTCCTAAAACACCAAAAGGCCCTCTAAAATAGGTATTAAGTAGTGCATTTGCATTTTTTTCATCTTTCATGGTAAGTTTATTTAATTTTACCAAGACTAAAAGAAAATAATCAATACCTCCAGGTATTCCTGTTGCAATAATAAGTAACCATGAGACTAATTGCGTATTAATATATAACATAAGTGGGCCACAAATAAATACCGAAGAAATATGATGAATTCTATCTATTTCACTTATGCGCCAAAAGACAATATGATAAATATGGAGAGATATAGCCAAATATAGGGCTTCATGATTGGTTGTTTCTATTAAAATATAGTCTTGATTAGAGAGAATATTGGTGAATTCTTTCCAAGATTGTATAGTAATAATAAGATTTGAAATACAATGTAATTGAAACCATTGAAGAGATGTCCGTGAAATTGTATATGGTTGACGAATGTGTAAGTAGTTAATTAAAGATAATAAGTGATCAATTATACCTAGAATACCAAACCAGTAAAGCATATAATACTATAGTTTTATAATTTTAAATTAATTAACAATTATCTAGTGTGTAAAGTATGAGTAATATAGCACCACAGGTGGTAATATTAGAAATAAATGGATAATAGGTAGTTCCAATAGGAGGAAAATGATAAATAAGTGTAGCTAATATAGTAAATCCTAATAATATACAACAGGCTAATTTTGCTAGTTCATAGTTTTGTTTATAGTATGAATAATGAACAATAATAACAGGACAAATAATTTCAATAAGAATAACTATAGCGATGGCTAAATGAAATAATACGGCAGGTATTTGTTTAAAAAAAGGTAATAGTTTAAATAGGCGTTTAGTAAAGCCTTTAACAACTTTATTAAAATGAAGAAGTTTATCAAATCCGGCTAAAAAAAACATAAGACAAATAACAATCACACAAAATGTATACATTATATATTTATTCAAGAGAATATTGTTCATTGCCAATATAATAATTAACTTTATTACATATAAATCCTAGGGGATTTTTAACATGTTCATAGATTGTTTCTACAAAGGTAATATGATCGGCCATTTTTTCACAATTAGCTTCTACATTTGTCTCTAATTTTTCTAAAATAAGGTCTAATTTATTTTCAATTCTGGCTAATCTCTCTTCCATAATATTTATGTAACAATAATATTAAAAATATATAACATATAATATATAACTAAAATAATAGTCCATATCGGTATTAAAATAAATAATTTAGATGGTTTATTTAATCCAATAGTTATTATCCAAAAAACTGTAGCAACCATAAATCCAGAAAGTCCATCTGCTAAAAAACTTTGATATCGTGGTAAAATATTATAATAATAATGAGTTAAATGTGGAAAAATATTACTATATTCCATAGGAAAACCAATAAAAGCAGAAATTATAAATATAATAAAACTATTATACAATGTAGGATACTTATATTGTGTTAAAATTTGTATTGGTATTAATGTTATAGCTCCTACAAATCCGGCTATAAGTGCGGCTGCAAGAATAGTATGTTGTTTAAAATAGGTTTTTAATAATTTAGCACCAAAAGGAGGAGGTAAAATATTCATAGCAAAATCAAATAAAGCAGTAATAATAAATACATAGATTAAATCTCTATAAATATAATGATTCATATAAAATTGAATAATATAATAATTTTATAGTATTCAATTATGGAGAGATTGTATAATTTATTTTTAATTCGTGCGAATCTCTCTTCTATAATAAATAAAAAATATAAATCATCCAGGAAATAATCACTAAAAAGCATAGTTAAAATATGATTTTGAGTGAATACTTTATGGATGCTAAAGGGTATATAATATTTTAGTGTTTATCACTTCTACTAGAAGCATTATTTAATGTAACATACATAAATAATATAATTTATATTTTATAATATGACTGATAAAAAACTTATAGAAGAAATTAATAGTTTTCAAACAATTTGGAAGGGTGGATTTAAAACTGGATATTCAGAAACAAGGAATCAAAAAGGAATTGAAGAATATTTAGAAAAAAATATGATAGGTAAATGTTGTTTAGAAATTGGTTGTGGTGGTGGTCAGTGGAGTAAATTTATATATAATCTTAATGTATTTGACAAAATATACTGCATAGATGTATTATCAGCTGAACATAATAATTTTTGGGAATATGTGGGTAGTGATAAGAAAGATATAATAGAATATGTTCATATAAAGGATTTTGATTTACATAGTATTCCACTGGATTGTTTAGATTATGTTTTTTCTTATGATGTATTTTGCCATATATCATATTCAGGTCAAAAAAAATATATAGAAAATCTTTATAATAAATGTAAAATAAACTGTAAGTTATGTATTATGTATGCCGATCCAAAAAAATATTTTGAATCAGAACCATATAATATACATATTCAACGAGAAGAACAAAGAAGAAAAGGTGCTAAATTCTTGAACGACGAAGAACTAATTAAAATTCTGATAAATGATTGTGATTCTGAACCGGCATTAGGCAGATGGTATTGGATTGGTATAGAAAATTTTATTAATTTATGTTATAAATATAATTATAAAATATTGGTTAGTGATTTGAATATAGATAAAACTAATCCTATAACATTATTTACAAAACAATAATATATATACTCCATTTTAGTTTATCAAAGAACTTAAATGTTAATTTCATATAAAATTGAATAATATAATAATTTTATAGTATTCAATTATGGAGAGATTGTATGATTTGGCGAATCAAAAGATTTATCACGATAATACAACGGATATATATTTGATTGCAGCAAGGCGATATTCATTTTGGATGTTGCATGAGAGATATCCAGAGAATCAGGCATTTAAGCGTGATATTTTGGCTGAGATGGCCAAGGCAGATGAGGCAATCCGTCAGTTTGGAGAGGATAAGCAGGCTAAAATCCGTGAGGTAATTGCTTTATATGAGTGGAAAGATAAGAATTATGGGTCTTGAGGAACAATAACAATTTTTCGGTCACTCAAGAAAAAATTAATATCCATTCGTATCACTTCTAGGTGTTCGAGTTGTTCAACAATTTTTTTTACTTCGGGACTTTCAACTAGGCGATCACAAATCTCTTCATCTTGGATAAGTATATCATTTTCTTCGATAAGATCTTTGATTTTTTGAGAGAGTTCTTTGATTTCGGCGAGTTGAGACTCAATAGTATTATTATGTTTCTTAATAAAACTAGTAATCTGTTCATATTGGTGTCGGTAGTTTTCTTTTTTTAGTCGTTGGTTGATTTCTAGGCGTTCTTGATATTCTCCACGGAGCGTTTCAAGGTTTCTCTCTACATCATTTTTTTCATAATGAGTGAATTTATTTAGAAGATTGGAGAAGAACATTATAATATATAGCTAGAGAATAATATATACCAAATATTTAACTTATTTAGCTAATAAAATAGTATATATATATATATAAATAAAATTAAAAACAGTATGATCCAAGTAATATATTTGTTTCAGATTATGATATTTATTAGTTTAAATAAATAATCTATAAGTTATATAATGGTTTCTGGTGTTAATCTTGCGCTACTTGAGATTTATTTTTTCTTTAAATGTGCGCAATTTATGAGAGAGGATATAGTTATTCTTTCAGAAATAGATGTTATTTCTTATTATTGGCTTATGTTTACAATAATGACAGGTATATGGGAGGCATATTTTGTGCAGAATAGACCACATGTGAAGCGAATCTCTCAACAATTGCTGAGAGATAATACACATGTGTGGACAAATGATTACTCGCTAGGTGTCCTACATCCACGTAGATTTGCAATGCAGTTTTATGCTGAGTATGGTGCCTATGCAGATAGAGAGTATATGATAGTGCGTGATGATTGGAGTAGATTGATAGAGAGTACGCATGCATTTGTGTGTGCGGGATTTTCGGCTACAGGTGTGGGGTATATGATAGTATTTAATCCTATTCTTTCACAAAAATGCGTATTAATTGCGATGTCAGCACAATGGATGAATAGCGTGTTGTATATAGGACAGTATATGATACAGACCCAAGAGGAGTATCATATAAATGAAGATCGTCCACAGTTTCCGACGGGAAAGTGGTTTCTAGACCGACCATTTTTCTATATTAATATATTGTGGACAGTGATGCCTATGTATGTGATATGGATGAATTTATGTAATACTATTTAATTAATATATATATATATAATATATGATAAGATCTGGTTCTATTAAAGAATTAATGAATATAGATAATTATAAAGAAATATTAAAATCATATGATGTTATATCAGTAATTTTTGATCCACTAGAAACAGATAGCACATTAACTAATATTAAACTTTCTGCTATAATTCCAGCATATATATCTAATAGTTGTTATACATTAAACTATATAAATATATTAGATAAACCTAATTTAATTTCTTTTAAAAATATACATTATTTAGGAGAAACAAAAAATATTAAATTTTATTATAATGGATATATTGTAGGTAGTGCTAGTGGAGAGCCTAGTCCTGTGGTACCAACCCCACCACCAACACCGCTACCACCACCTGCACCAGCTAAAATAATTCCATTAGAAAAATTTAAAGATTATGAGTTTAGATATATATTATTAGATAATTCTAATTTTTCTACAAAATCTAGTTCTATTGTTAAATGTGATAGTAATGATTGTGATTATTCAAATGCACCTTATGATGGTTGTGGTAATTTAACTTATAATATTATGCAAGCATATAGTAATAGTGATAAAAAGTTTGTAAAACCTTCTAAAGTGCTTATACATATGGAGCCTGATATGTTTTTTGGTGGTGGATGTTTTAGACATTTATATTCATGGACTGGATCAGAGTGTAATAGTAATAACGACAATCGAGATTGCCATGCCCCATTTGATGGTGGTGGACCAGTAAAATCTTCTCTAAATAAAGATGGAACATTAATTAAGGAGTTATCATGGTGTCAAAATCCAGTAGATGATAATGGATATTTAATTAATATTCCTGAACAATATACCGGATTTCAAGTATTTAGTGGTCATCAGAAATGGTATATATTACAACAATTAATGATGCAAGGATATATTATAATAAATTTATTTCCAACAACTCGTAGTATGATTAATAATGGTTATGCATTTGGATATAAATCTAAAGGTTGGGATCAAGCTCTATGGGATTCACATAGCACTAATTTTAAAAAATTATTTGAACATATATGGTTAAAAAAAATAATACCATATGCTTCAGATAATTTAGAGTTAGCTGTAGCAGGACATTCAAGGGGAGCTCATCAAGCATCCGGATTAATGAATTATTTTCCTGGAACAAAGTTTTCGGATAAAAAGACTGCTTATCCAAAAATTACTAAAGCATGGTTAAACTCTGGTGGTAGTATGAATTGTTTTACAGACCAAAAGGTAACACCTGCTTGTCCGAAACAATTACATAATGAAAAGAATGACACAGACCAGACATATTGTTGTGATTCATCAAGAACAGAACCAATATATGATAAGGAAAAGAATAATCATCCTAGTGTTGTTATTACATCATTAGTAGATAGTGACTATCTAGTTGACGATTCTAATGAATATACTATAACTGATAATGATGCGATTAGTCTTTCTCCAGCACAAGTTTATTGGAAAAGTTTATCAAAAACAGTTCAAACCAGGTCAAAAAATTTAATATGCCCAGTATATTGGGATGCAAATGATCCTGGAAGCTATCCTGCCCAAAATAGTTGGTGTAAGGATAACAAATTTCAAGGATACAAGTGTAGTAATAAAAATCAAAAACCTTGTAATGATAGTAATGATTGGACGTGGAATAAGTGTCCTACTCATAGTGCATTTACATATTCAATGGCAAATGAAGTTGTAAAATTTTTAACTTCTAGTGCTGATACTACATTTTCAAATACAAAAACCTGCTGATTTAGTCTATTTTGCTAATTAATGGAGATATTACTGAACTTCAGTATTTACCATAGTGATATTTTTCTTTTTATGAATTTTCATATGTGATGCAAGACTGCGTTTAGAGTGGAAAGCACCCTGACATGTTTCACATATGAATTGTTTATTATCAATAGATGCAAATTTATTATTGAGATAGATAGAGAGATTTGGAAGGGCGATACTATCAAGTTGGGCGGTTAAGCGTTTGGTCATATCTTTAAGGCTAGACTGGATGTTATCTTTTTGGGTAATAAAGAGTTGATATTCTTGGTTGATTTTTTCTAGGGTATCTTTGGAAATAGAATAGCCGTTATCATGTTCTGACCGAGAGATTTCTTTGAGTTTGGAGGAGAGATTATCAATGATATCAATTGCCATTTTTATTTTTTCTTGGGAATAGTCAACATGATGGAGATAGATTAAAATCTTATCTTCATTAATTTCAATAAATCCATTAGGTTTGGAGGCAATACCTGAGAACTGTGACATCATAATACTATGTGTTTTTTGTTCATTTGCATCTCTAAGAAATTTTTTAATTTCTTCAAGATTAACATTTGCTTGATAATTTTTATTTTCAATCATAATAGTATCTTGATTCTCTCGTTTAATAAGAAAATCGCCAGATGCTTTTAGTGAAGTAGTATTAATAATTTCCGCAGTAGGATACATTTTATTAAGAATATTTTCAATTTGGTTTTCAGAACATTGCCCTTTAAATTGTGATGAAGATTTATATTTATTTAAAAATTCAGACATTTGATGAATAACTTTATCATTATTTGTTTTATTGGAGAGAGTTTCTTCTTTAATTGTATCTAGTCTATTATAAATATTTTCTTGATTTGAAGAAATTAATGTATAAATTGGTTGTTGAATAGAATTCAGCTTATTATCTAATGTAGAAATAAATTCTTTTAGATTAGATTCAGAATTGTTTGTTGAGAGATATCGTTCAATATCAGTATTAATAGAATGTTTAAATGCTTGCAGATTTTCTTGAATTTTATAGGATGTTTCCTCTTGTGTTTTAGGGATTGCAATACTAATTTTCTCAACAAATGAATCTGTGTTTTTATTTAATAGTTGAGAGATTTTATCAGTATTTTCAGAATTGGAGACACCAATAACGAGTTTTAGATTTTCCAAAAACTCTTTATTATATTCATGAATTTTTAGAGAGAATGAATCATTTAGTGAAGTCACTTGGTGTTTAATCTCCTTAACTGTTCCTAGAATCTCTCCAAATAATGTATTGGATAAAACTTTTGACATATCAGTATCTAACTCTTTAATAAAATCTAAAAGTAATAAATTCATGGTCTCAAAACTAATATTTGGATGTTCATTATAAAAATCATAAATTCTTTTATTATTAACAGAAATAGTTGTCATATAATTATATAATTTTAATATCTTTATGCTGATAATTACAATTAATTATCAAATGAAGGGTTCACGAGCATTCAAAATTACAATTCAAAATGAAATGATAATTTGAAAACATAAATATACTCTTCAAAATTACAATTCAAAATGAAATGATAATTTGATAGTTT
>Ga0187217_1000121_pt1 | contig 29571 bp, 23 predicted proteins | sample 15SPOviralmetaG_FD_130165 | JGI IMG/M metagenome (GOLD analysis project Ga0187217, IMG submission 130165) | Marine viral communities from the oligotrophic San Pedro Time Series (SPOT) site, San Pedro Channel, CA, USA - 15 SPOT_SRF_2010-09-15... | ecosystem: Environmental > Aquatic > Marine >... | reverse complement strand
ACCTCATTAGTAGCAGAATCAAGGATTAACTTATCACTAGTTGTGTTAACAGTATTACCATCAATTGTTACATCACCAATGTCTGCACTACCATTAACATCTAGTATACCAGTTACAGTAGTATTAGCATTAATTTCAACCTCATTAGTATTAGAATCAAGGATTAAATTATTACTAGTTGTGGTAACAGTATTACCATCAATTCTTACATCATCAATGTCTGCACTACCATTAACATCTAAAACACCAGTTACAGTAGTATCTGTTTTAATGTTAACTAAATTTCCTGCAGAGGCATTGATATTCAAATTACCACTTGTTGAAGTTAGTTCATTTGTATTACCATTAAGAGTAACATTACCGACTGTAGCATTTGATGCAGTAATTGTTTTGCCAACACCAACACCACCAGTAACTACAAGTGCTCCAGATGTAGGTCCTGTAGAATCAGTTGCATTAGCAATTTTTACTTGAGCATTTGCTTTAATTTTTCCATCAAAAGTAACAGGACCACCAAACTGCGAGAGAACTTGTCCAGAATCTCCACCTTCTACAACTAATCTTTCTTTAATTGTAACTTCATCAAATACCGCACTCAATCTCGATGGATCTTCACCAGTCACAGTTGGGACTGGAATATCAAAATTAGTTTCTTCACCAGTTGCAGATGATTTCTTCTGGTTTCCAATATAGAAATCACCTTTGTTATTCATACCAGTATAAACAACGATACCAGCACCCTTTTCCTGTGCCTGTGACAAGAACTCTTCCCTTTCTGTGAGTGTTCTGTCCTGAACCTGTGGAAGACCCGTAGAATAGTTTCCAGGACCATATCCCAGATACTCAAATGTATGACCAGAAGCACGAATAATTGATGGTCTATGGAACTCAATTGAAGGAACTTTAATCTTTCTGATTGTTGAGTTCTCGACATGTGTTGTGGGTGAAGTAGCAAGTGCTCCACGAATCACTGTAATTTTATCTATAGGAGTTCCACTCAGAGAATCACTCGCAATTCTCATAATTTCATTATCAATTTGAATATAAGAACCTAATGGGAACCTTGCCATAGTTCTGGTAATACCAGGACTACTTACAGAAAATGATGTTGTTGTTGGACTAGCATTAATGCCACCAGATTCAGTGAGAGTTAATGTTTCTCCATCAAAAATAGTAATTGCTCTTGACTGAAGATTTTCACTTGACTTATCAGAAACACCAATGTTTGATGATAAACCGTGCTTCAGAATAAATCCATTACCAACACTAGTTACATTAGATTCTGAATTAAATCTAAATGTATTGAAATCTACAACTTCTCCGACTGTGAAATCACCTTTATTAACATTAGAATTAGTAATAATTCTAAACTTATTACCAACTGCTAATCCATGCCCATTGGTAGTATTAATCGTTACAACTCCATTATTAAAACTCTTAGAGGATATTTGAACAGAAGGTGCCGTTATGAATGCATAATTATCTGAGGTGATTACTGGATCTCCAGTTGTTCTTGCAATCGAAATACTATCTTTAGCAGTAACTCCTGTAATACGGTGATAAGTATCAGTTCCTGTTCCAATACCAGTAAACTGAACTACATTCCCAACTGGAGATGAAATATCAGCAGAAGTGACCGTAAATGTATTAGGAGTTCCTGCTCCAATTACACGAGTATCTAAGAAATATGTTCCTGCAGAATAATCAGAATCACCGTTCATAATTTCTGCGGAAGTTATATTACCTCCAGAAGCAACAACAACTTTTGCAGTTGCACCTTGCCACGCACTATCAAAGGCACTAGGACTACTAATCGGATTTGCTACTGTAGAAATTTTTACATTATAATAAGTTCCTGGAGTAAACCCTGAAGTTGCACCAAGACTTCCAGATACAATACTATTAAAGTTGTGATTTCTATCAAATTCGATAGTTGGTGTTGTTGATGTTGGGTTTGTGACTGATTTTATATTAAGACCAATACCGAGTGATGTTAATAATAAGTCGGCACTTTCTCTTGTAATACTCTTCTTAAGGTCATCAGTTTGAACATCTCCAATTGGAGACCTTAAGGCATAAGTTTTTGCAGAATTTGGGTCATCATTAGGATTATCTCTATCAAGTTGTGGATATAAATCAGTTACATTCTGACTATACTCTAGATTAGTGAATTCATTCTGAATAGCATTATTAGAATTCAGTGCATAAATGTGATACACACCATTTGAATCTCCATCACTATATTCGGAGATTATCTCGTTCCTATAAACATAAAGATTTGACTTTAAGTCAGTTCTCTCAAATCTTGGAAGTGATGTTGTTCTATCATTTACATTATTCGTAAATGCTCCTGGAGTTAATGTTGTTGTATATGTAAATTCTAAACCATCAACACTAGTGACATCATATGTCCCATTATATCCTTTATCAATTAATCCAGTCGTGTTTGTAGAATCAGTTACATTCTTAATAGTAACTGAATCACCAACTTTTAAATTGTGAGGAAGTTCTGTAATAACAGTGACTGTTGGTGATGATAAAGAACAAGTTTTAATAAAACTTAAATTTCGATTCCAATCATAATTAGTAGAATCGATAGTCGTTCTATTTGTATCCGCAGTTCCTACATATCCAGTTGTGCTAGATTCTTGAAGAACAAATCCTGCTTCTGGTGTCTTTGCATTTCCAAGCTGACTTGGAACTACAACTCTAACTTTATAAATCTTCTCATCTAAACTTCTATTATCTGCAATTCTCTTGATAATAGTTGGTTCTGTGGCACCAGTTCCAGAAAGTTGCCCAGTAATACTATTATCAGAATTTACATTAATGTACCACTGATTCAGTCCATTAGGATTTGATGATGGGTCTTGTTTATCATACTGAACTGGGTGTCCGGCATCACCAGATTGTTTATCAGAAACTCTCGTAAGAATTTTTAGATTTGTTCCACCATATACTGTAATTGGTTCATCTGCAAGTGCTTCTGCTTCTGATGCGGCAAGTTTAATAGTCGTATTATTTGGTACAATTGCATAATAAACTGTGTTGGTTCTTAAATTTTCTGATAGGTCTCCATCATCACTGATAATAATAACCTTTTCACCTGTTGATAAATTATGAGTTCCTATCGTAAATATATTTGACGAAGGTCCAGAAGTTACTGAATATTCCTCAAAAGATGAGGCACCACTTGGCATCACAATATCGGCAGAATCATTACCAAGATAAAGTTTATCATTTACTTTTGCACCAACACGATATCCTTGTGTAAGAATTGGTGGTTTTACATCCTCATCATTAAATCCAAAGAGATATAATTTAGTTGAAGTATTTGTTGCATCCTGATCAAGAGTTAACCAATCAATATCTTCTTCGGTAGAATCAATTGCTCTTGGTGGAATAATGTGAGTAATGAATGCTTTGTTATCCTTCTCAAATGCTTCTTTCTTAAATCCTTCAGAGACTAAAGACAACTGACCAAAGTTAGAGTTTGAGTTAGTTACAGAGGCATCTCCTCCACTCTGCGCCTCAAAGTGCTTATTATATCCAATCGCAAACACAGAAACGACCTGAACAATTGCATCATTGGACATCTTAATATGAGTTTGTTCCCATCCTTTTCTATAAATGGCATCAGAATCTAAATGGTATACAGTTCCACTAGATGAAGATTGTGAAGATAAAGTGGAACCAGTTTGAGTTGTTCCTGATGTATAAAAATCATTTCTATATTCTCTAGATGATGGAATATACTTTACAAATGCTCTATCATCTTTCTGAAGACTAACCCCAGTGAATTGAGCCACAACCATACTACGGAATCCAGTTGCCTTAGATCCGTCAGTGTGCATTCCATTCATACCCCATACAGAACGCATGGAGATATTAAAGATATAAGGAGAAGCTCCAGAAACTGTATCAGTTTCGATTGTTACTGTTGCATCGTTTAGTGTTGGTGAAGGATCAATAAGTGCAAAATCATTAGATGATATAGTGTAGAAAAAGATATTATCACTAGTATCATCAACATCTATGACTTTGGTTGAAATATTATAAGGAGCATTATCACCACCTACTATACCTTCAATACGAATTGGTGTTCCTACATCTAATCCATGAGGACCTTGTGTTGTAACAGTAATTGTTCTTGTTGGTGTTGCACCATCACCTGATTTAATATTTTCAATTCTAATAGGATCTGCTGCAAATGCACCAACAATCTCAAACTCTGGTCTTACTGAAGTAAATCCTTCTTTATTTACATCAAATTTATCTGAAGGATCAACTTCCCGACCTGATCCAGGACCATATGCTTCTGATAGTTTTGCATAATACATCGCAAGGTCTGTTACACCTTGAGTGCCAACATCATTTACACCATCGGCATATTCAAATACTGTAAGTTTATGGTGTGAAAATGTTGGACTTGACTTAAGTTCAAAATTATCTGGTTGTGTATAAACAGTTCCGAACTCATCACCATCAAAAATAGAGAATTGCCAGAGATAACATGCTCCAGTAATTCTAAAGATTGCAGAATTTGGAGTATTATCAGTTGGATTGGGAACATAAAGAGGGCGTATTTTAGTCTTTCTTAAGTCAAGACCAACAATTGAAGTTCCACGAGGAACAATTACTCCACCATTTACACTATTAAACTTATAAAGATCATTATCTTTTTGCGTTAAGTCAAAAATAGAATCTAATGTTAATGATAAAGGTCTTATTGCCGAACCATCGGCAGATGTGATTGTTCCCGTACTATCAATAGAATAACCGGGACGATTATCAATTACATGATTACCAGGCATTAAGAGGATTGTAGTCTTCTCTGTTTCGTCGTTATTATTTCCCTTTACATATGAAAATCTTGCAGACTCAATTAATGCTCTCTGAGGAGTTTTAAACGGTCGAGCAAGTGAGTTTCCTTGATTACTAATACTATCCGTTGAATCCAAATCTGATGGACTTACATATAATATACGACCTTCAGTGTTCTTAATAATAGAATCTAATTTATTCAGAGGCATTGTATTACTGCGTCTATGCTATTTCTATGACTTATTTATCTCAGTAAATCTTCTTCTCCATTATAAAAACTTCGAATCTCCTCTGGTAAGTTTTCGGGATTTAATATCTCAATATCATCAAAGCAAGGATGACAATTTTCCAATATCAAATAATTGGAACCCTTGTAAATATCTTCTACCGAATAATCTTTATTACTATATGCTTCTCTTACTGTTTCTCGGTCATACAAATAACCTACAGGTAAATCATCAAACGAAAATGGCACATCATTAAGAAAGAACATTTTGACTATCATTTTATAGTCATTATACCAACACTTCTTTGTGGTTACTGTGAAAGACATAATATTATTCTTTCTTTTATTTATTTTCGGTTTCAGAAACTCTTGCTTCTAAAGACCTCAAGTATTTATCTTGTGCTTGTTGTTCTCTTGATTCTCTTTCTGCTTCTCTTTCTGCTTGTTTTCTTTCTTTTCTTTGTTGACGTTCTTCTCTTCTTCTTTGCACCAATTCTTCTTGTTCTTGATTTCTTGCTTCTTGCTCTGCTTCTTGTTTTTGTCTTCTTTCTTCAGAATCTTCAGCATATTTTTTGGAATCTCGTTCTAAATTATCTTGATAATTTTGAACATATTCTTTTTCTTTATTTGCAAGATCAGCACGTCTCTGTGCCATATCTTCTGAGAATTGCTGAAAGTATTTCATAGTCTTTTTGACTATTTATTTCTTTGTTTGGCAAACTCTTCCTTTTCTAAATCCTTCTGGTATTGGATCACCTTTTGGTATTCTGCGTGATCCTTCTTTAGTTCCATCAGTAATCCACATTTTACCATACATAGAGTTTTTCTTACCTTGTTGGTGACCTATTCTTTTTAAAGTATCCAATTTCTTCTGACGTGCCTCTTTTGATAGTGCCGCAGTCATTGCCTTTTTCTGTGTTTTACGGCAATTCTCCGCCATTCTTTCTCTACACTCTGGGTCGTTCCATCTTTCTTTCATCCTTCTACTGAATGCCGCCCTATACTCTGGGTCGTTCTTCATTTTTTCCTTGAAGACTTCTCTGGCTCTATCACCACCTAAAAGTTGTGCTTGATATTGTGCTTCATCAAAAGAAATCTGACCACTTAAAGCACACCACGCTATTTTATCTTCTTTATTACCCCATAACTGATAGTTGCAAAAGTGAAACATTGCGTGCCTCTTTATTGATACTCTTACCAAGTTTTCTGGTGCATCATTACCTCCCATATATCTGGGTTTCAAGTGATGCATATGATATTGCATAGTAGTTCAACTCCCTACTATTATTTATAGGGAGTTGAACTACTATGTTGTAAATCTTAATATGGGCGACTGGACTCGAACCAGCACTGATGGAGGCTTAAACTCCATGTCTCTTCCAATTGGACTACGCCCACAAGACATTACACTTATCCGTATGCTATGTGGGCGCTACACCCAACATACTGACAGTTTGTAATGGAGTAAGACACAATTTCCGTTGTGAATATTCAAGGGGGTTTATCCTCACCAACAGGGTTTCGGTATATCCGAACCGATGAGCACCTTGATTGGAACGTCTCAAGTTCCTAATGCCCGTTGTCGGTTACGATCCGACCTTCTATCTGTTATGAGCAGATCGCCTTCACCAGAGGGCCAAACGGGCAAGATAGTGTAGATGACAGGATTTGAACCTGCACTACTCTCCGAAGAGGCGTGTTTCCATTACATCACATCTACACAGGGTATCGGCATTCTGGATTATCATCTCCAGCGCAAAATACCCAATACTCGTGGGTGGTTACGATCCACCTCAAAGGCACTAATCGGGTGCAAAGAGTTTATAAAACTCCCCTGACTACCAAGTCTCACGAGCAGATGATGAACTACTGAGCTTCGTTATTGTTCTCAGTGTGTATTCGTATTAGTTCATCATCGGCAGGCATCATGACTGCTGCCTTACCATCTTCTCTTACAATACCTATGGTTTCACCATTTTCGACTCTTTCCATAAGATCATCAAAATTGTCTTCCCATTCTTTTAGGGTAAAAACTTCCATTTACACCTCCAGTGGTTTTGCATAAACCAAAGTATCTTTTGGACAAGTATTGCGAATGACCTCAAGAACATTCATGAACTGGTCTACAGTATCACAAAAAATTTCTTTAGTGTTTCCTTCACTAGAATACATGTAGATTGATCTTCTAGTAATGTCTATAACACAACATATGAGAAACTCGTCTTGCATCTTGCCTTGGTTGCTTACCTTGTTATTATAAGGCATTTGAGTGCCGGTGTCAACTGTGCCAATCAGGACAGTGACTTTCGATATTTTTCTATATTTATTTAAGTCTTCATGAAGTTGGTTCTGTCGGCCAAATAATAGATGCCATATCTAATTCGTAATTATCATCTAATATTGGTGTTGCTGTAGCAGGCAAATCACGAAGTGCTTGTCTATAATCTATCCATTCTTGTGACATTACAACATCCGGTGCTGCTTTCCAATCTGTTGTGGCAATTTTTTTATTTCTTTCTTCTCTCAAAAGTCTCATGGATTCATAATTTCTTATTTCTTCTAGTTTAGCAAGAACTTCTGCTTCAGTCGGTATTTCATGCTCATGCATATTATGCCATTCTATTCCTGAATACAAATCTCCTCTAAAAACCCATTCTGCTCTCGGAACTAACTCAAAAAGTGCAGAATCAATATGATGATACATTTTAACTAATTAATTTACTACTATTTATTTAATAATTTTAAATTTCAATTGCTACAGCAATGCATCTGGTATTAGTACCGGTAGACGTATTGTTATTATTAACTGCAACACTAGCCCAGGTTGCTGATCTTCTAATTTGAGTCTTATAAGTAATATTTCCGGTAGATGTTGTATTATCAACATAAGTAATCGATTGTCTTCCATACCACGCACCACCACTAACTGCAGAACCACTTAATCCAAATGAATTTCCGGTCGATTCTACAAGAGCTGTATTTCCCCTTAATAATCTATGACCACCTAGTGATCCTGCATACATTGCGTCCTCAATCGTTATGTATATTGCAGTAGAAGAACTCTTTTTGTTGATAGTAACAGAAGTTAGAGTATCCACCCAACTCCCAGTGGTAGTAGATACTCTGTCTATATTTATTGCTCTTGCATAATTAGCAGTAGCAGCAATCGTAAATCCACCTGCTGCTACAGGATTAATAGTAATATTAGAACCAGCAATAATCGTTACATCATCATTAGTAGTTCCATCACTCAATCTAAGTTTAACATTACTTCCAGAATCTACTGCAGTAAGAGTATAAGTCTTACCGGCATCACTATTAGCAGAAATTGTAGTTCCACTAATTGTTAAACCAGTTCCTGCAGTAAGATGAGTTGCTTTACCTGCACTATCATCCCAGAAGAAAATTTTATCACCACCAGCATCATCTGCTGCAATTTGTCCGTTTATAACACTTAAAATATCATTAGCAGATGTGGCAACACCTAATCCGGCACCAGCATCAGCAGCAATCGTAAATCCACCTGCTGCTACAGGATTAATAGTAATATTAGAACCAGCAATAATCTTTACATCATCATTAGTAGTTCCATCACTCAATCTAAGTTTAACATTACTTCCAGAATCTACTGCAGTAAGAGTATAAGTCTTACCGGCAGTAGATGAATCAACAAACTCCAAACCATCCCCACTGGAGTTGACTTTAACAACTTTTCCTGCGGCATTAGTGTAATTTGCTGGAGTATCTGTAAGACCTATAAATTTATCAGTGCCTCCAATACCAGCAAGACTTATTGTTGTGGTTAAATTTGCTAAAGAACCTGTTCTTCCTAGTGTAAGAGTTCCACTACTAAATGATACTGAATCGACATAATTATCCACTCCTGCAGAAGATTTATCTATCCATATGGGAGCGTTATTATTATATGAAAGGATTTTATCATCCGCACCAGGTTCTGTTAAAAATGTTGTTGTGTCTGTTGCTGATTGATATGGTAAACTTCCTGTTGCACCACCAGCAAGATTATTAGCAGTTTCTGCTATTCCTGCAGATATATCTCCTGAAGATACCCAAGATGGTGCTGAACTTTGATTATACTGAAGTAATTGTCCATCTGTTCCATTAGAAATAAAGTCTGTCGTATTAGCAGCACTTTGGTATGGGATATTATATGCTTGACCATCTTTTAAGTTAGTTGCTATACCAGCATTATCTGCATAGTCGGCAGTGGCAACATTAGCATCACTGAATACAATACTAACAGTGTTTATACCAATAACTCTTCCTTTACTATCAAGATCAAAATTAGTAAATTTCTTTCCTGTAGTATCACCATAATTTCCTGTACCGGGACCAACGTTTTTTAATGTAAGTGCAAATCCTACGTGTTGAGTTCCATCAAAGGTTTTTCCAATAGAAACAATATCATCATCAGTTCCCTCACCTAAAGTAAATGTTCTAGGTGTTTCTAATTTTGTTGCACTATCGGCATTTCCTTCAATAGCACCTATAAAAGTATTTGCATAAACATTATTCCATTTATTAGATGTTCCACCTAAATCTAATGTTCCATCTGTTAATGGAAGTATACTACTATCAACTCTTGCATTAAATGTTACGGTATCAGAAGTAGCATCTCCTAAATCAGTATTACCATTAACAGTTAAATTTCCGGAGACAGTAACATCATTTGGCAATCCAATCGTAAGTGTTTGATTTGATCCAGAAGTTTCTATTTCGTTTGCGGTTCCGGCAATCGTAAATGTTTGACTATCAAGGTCAACAGAACCGGTTCCAGTATCACCACCAAAATCTAAATCTTGTCCGGTTAGTTGGTCATCAACATATTTTTTAATGGACTGTTGTGTCGCAAGAGCAGTATCACTATCAGATACTAAATTATCTTCATCAAGTATTGCATCAATACTAAATGTTGGATTAGTTCCTACTCTTAAAGTATCAGTTGTTGTAATTCCTTGGACATCTAATGATTCGGTAAATGTACCAGTTCTTGCTGTTAAGGAATCAAAAGTTATATCATCACCAACATATAAGTCTCCACCGACATATAGATCTCCACCCGTCGTTGTAATACCACCATTAGATGCAAGTGTCGTTGCACCACCTACATTTAATTCCAGACCAATATTAACACTTTTGTTTACTCCAATACCACCATCAACCTGAAGAGCACCAGAGTCCGTTCCGGTAGATTCTGTATCTTTTTGAAGTAATATAAAATCTTTGACGACTACACTTGATGATCCATCAGAGTCAATAGTTAAATTTCCAGTTCCTGGTTTTGTGCTTATAGAATTTACACCAATTACAACATTTCCGAGAGTAGAAACACCTGTTACAACAATATTATCAAACTCTCCTGTACCCAAATCCAATTGTGCTATAGTTCCAACACCAGTAATATTGAGATTAGTTGCTTGTATTGTCTGTCCAACGGTAAGATTCTTATCAATACCAACACCACCATCAACCTGAACAGCACCAGTATTTGTATTACCTAATGTATTATCATTCGTATTTGTAAAACTGGCAGTATCGGAAACATTGAGAACATCAAGGTCTGTTATTCCATCAACATCAAGACCTGCATTTATATCTACATTACTTACAAATGTAGAAAGACCTGATACATTTAAAGTAGTTGCATCTATACCACCATTTGCATCAACAAGTCCTGTAAAAGTGGATACTCCACCAACAGTTAGATTATCGACAAATACCCCACCACTAAATGTGGATACTCCAAGAACATCTAATAGTTGTGTTGGTTGTGTGCTTCCTATACCAACACGATTATTATTAAAATCATAATAAAAATTATCTGCACCATCTACAAGTCCGGAAGTATTATGAAACTGAACTTGTCCTATTGTTCCACCGGCACCTGAGATAATACTATTTGGTCTGGTCCATAAAAGACCAGATTCGCCCTTGACTATTAAATCTCCCTGATCTCCAGGTTGATTAGTAGTATCATAGATTGTTCCTGTGATTCTAAAATCACCATCTAAATGAAGTTCTTGTGTTGGGTTTGTGGTTCCTATACCAACCGAACCAATACCAGTCGTTGTAATAACTGTTCCACCAGTTCCTACGGTAATTCTATCTCCTGCAGCAAATAATCCATTATTAAATGTAAATCTACTATCTGTTGCAAAATCACCATTATTTTTAAATAATACTGAATTGTTATTTCCTGGAGGTGTGACTGTAATAGTAACTGCAAATCCCGGATTAATTCCACCTAAACCTTCTGCAACTACAGAATTACCAACAAAATCTAATTGTGTAGTACTACTTAATCCTCCAACCTGATCTCCCTCATCAAAAATAGTAATACTACCGGGAATAATACCTCCCTGATTTGGAATCCAATATCTTTCACCCGGATATCCATCAACACCTATAACAATATATTGATTTCCTGCTGGTGGAAGATTGTCAAGATAAGCAGATGGACCAATTAAAGGATCCCCTAAGTTTGGTTCGGATTCACTTACAGAAAGATAACGATATCTATCAGAACTTAATCCAGTTTGTGGTGTTACTTTAGAACGACCTGATATATACTTTGCCATACTTATGTTGTACTATTCTCCAGAATACTCATAATAAACTCCATCTGTAATGGAGCAGCTTGACCACCACTTACATATGTATGTGCAATTCCTGATACGACACCAGTATCAGTCGTAAATGTGAGTGATGTGCCGACAGAACCAGTAATACTATCGACTATAAAAGATTTTTGTGGGTCTGGGAAGATTGATGTTGTTAGTCCTCCTGTATATGAACCGCAAGTAAAGGCAATACCACTCATCGTAACTTCATCATTTACGTTAAATCCATGAGGAGTTGCTGTTTCTACAGTGGTAATACCAGTCGTATTATCATATTGTACTGTACTTATTGATACGACTCCACTCTGAACTCCTTGAATGACAACAGAATCCCGTAAAAGTGCGGACCTTTCTAATACCAATCTACCATCAACAATCACTAATGCATCATTCGGAGGTATTTCTCCATTTTTTATAACTCTTATATTCCTCGTATTTCCTGATGTTTTCGATGCAGTGCTTGTTCTTCTGTGTGTAAATGTTATTGATGGATATGTATTTACTCCAACATTAGATGCAGAAGCATAAAGAACAATAGAAGAAACTCCAGTTGGTGCAGTATAAACGGTTTGTTCTCCCGGTGCTACAGGAACTGCTATCGTAATAAATTTATTAAGTGGTGCAATTGCCATATCTTATCTCAATGCAAGTATGAGTGGTGTAACTTCTGCCTGAATTGCCTTACTGAAATCTCTTCCTCTAATAGTTGATGTTGTCTGATCAACTTGAATACCTTCACCAATATCAAAATTACCTTTTTGGTCCGTAGAAGTGAATGGAATTTGTGCTCCGTCAAGAGCAACAATTTCATTCGCTTTAATTGGAAGAGCACCTTCAAAGGGTAGTGATGTATTTATGCTAGTACCAGAACCAACATATTCAAAAGAATGAGAACTTGTTAAGATACGACTAATTCTTTGAAGAGTAAATGGATCTCCTGTGAAGAGTTCATAAGGAACAAATTCATTGAAGGTCATGGTAGTTATTCCAGTCGTATTCTCTGTTGCTTCAGAGATTGTGAAATATAATGGTTTCATCACAACTTCAGCAACCGAAGTATCTCCATTTACCTCCACAACAATATTTTGTGTTGATAGATAATTTCTACCAGAGTTAATAACATCAATCGCAGTTAGAGTTCCTTCGGCATTTACAGTAGCACTTCCTTCTGCCAGAATACCTTGAGGACCTTTGGGAGCAACAGTTCCATCATTATCTCTAATAATAATATCCGGAGGATTTGTTTGACTATACGGTCCTCCTGATACTCCATCCAATACGTTTATCTTAAAAACTTCTTGTAATGGTGCGGCAATTCTTCCAGATCCAACAGCATCTGGATAATTAGATAAATCAATTTTAAAATATAATGCCTGACCATCAAAAGGTCTTTCTGGTTCATTTTCCGAATCAGTAACACCAGTTCCAACCACAACATCAGAATTATCTCCTGGTATTACATTATTCAATACTGTTCCAGTGTATTGAGTTGCTCCCAATCCAACGGCATACAAACCAAAATTACCAAAAGAACTATTGGAGTTAGTTAAGTCACATTGTCCACCAGTATCCGCATAAATTGCAATATCATTATTAATTGTAAATATTGAAACTAATTGTGCATATGCATTATTAGTAAGTGATACCCCAATACCATTTTCATTATATTGTGTAAATGAGTCACAAACCATTGATTTTAGATTTGCACCGTCTGGTGATCCTGTTGCATCATCACCGTCAATTCTCATACCGATACTTTTGGTCATGAAATTGGTACAATTTCTTACATAAGGTGATCTCCACCTACCTGTCGGTCCTTGTGTTGCCGGACCACCAGGAGTATACCCACTATTTGCAGTTGCTCCTGTTTTTGGAAAGGCAACAGCACCACAACCAGGATGTTCAAAACCAACTGATTCACCAGCAAAATTTAGATTTTCAATTAGACATCCTCTTCTAACCCAGAAAACATCCGAAGTTAAATTTTGTGGTTCAATCGTAACTAATCTTATGTCTTCTCCAGTGACAGATATATCTCTCTGAAGACCAACTGGATTATTTTCTATATAACGACCTGGACGAATCTTAATTGTATCACCAGGTTGTGCAATTGCAGCAGCAGCACCAACAGTTGCCTTCGCATCACCCTCTAATAATCCACTGTTTGTATCATCTCCATTTTTAGACACCCAAATAGTATTTTGTGTTTCGACACCTGATGGTCTCCAAGATACTCCAGTTCCAACAGAAGATAAACGATAATCTTTTCCCGCAACACCTGTTTGCTGATTAATATCAATTAAAGAACTATCTAATTCTAAAGTTCCATCTATCTTAGTATCATCACCAACAAATAACTTCTTAACTATTCCTACACCACCATCAATTTGAACTGATGCACTTGTCGTACTAGTAGCATCTGTTGGGTCATTAAATGTAGAAACTCCATCAACATCTAAAGTTGCATTAAGAGTTGTATCACCATCAACATCTAAAGTTGCATTAAGAGTTGTATCACCATCAACATCTAAAGTTGCATTAAGAGTTGTATCACCGTCAACATCTAATGTATTATTAAGAGTTGTAGCACCATCAACATCTAAATTACTATTAAGTGTAGTGGCACCATCGACATTCAAGGTATCATTAACATCTAAAGTAAATGTAGGATTATCTTTTCCAACACCAACATTTGATAATCTATAGATATCATCTCCAGTATATCCCCATAAATCTTGAGATTGTATTCTGGCAATTTCAATAGGATTAGATGGATCCGGAATTGGAATGATTGTATCTGTTCCTATACCACCACTATTAATTTGAACAAAATTCAATACCGTAAATGATTGTGCAGCACCAACAATAGGAATATAATTACCTTCATCTTGAATAAAAATACCTTCAGAGAATGCGGGTTCAAATGTAACCCAACGAATTCCATTTGCATCACGATTTAAGAATGCTCCATTTGCACCAGGAGCACCGGCAGAATCATAAATATTTCTTGCAATAGAAATTGATCCATCAACATCAAGTTTTAATTCTCCTTGTGCTGCAGTATTAAGACCAACAATTCCAAATTCGGGATTTGTTTTTCCAATTCCAACTCTCCCCTCATCAGTAATAACAAAAGTTTTATCATCTTCAGAATTAAACTGAAACTTTTGTATTGGAGTTGCAGTAAATATACCAATCTTTTCAGTTCTTGTATCAATATTAAGTGCTGTTCCACCAATACCGACATCAAGTCTTGTTCTTGCTATTAAGAAATCAAGGTCCAATGTTCCCTCAATTCTTACATCTTTTTTGAAGGTGGCATTTTCTTTGACTAAAAATGTTCCATCAACTTTTAGATTGCCACCAATATTTACATTTTTAAAAAATGTTACATCATCATTAAAATAAGTTTCTTCTCCAAATACGTTAATATTGAGGGAATCTCTTGACATTTTTTTAGAAGATTGAGGAAACGGCAGGACCTACTATAGGAAGATCTCCTATACCAGTAACTGCACCGGCAGTTTTAAGGAAATCTAATCCCACATAAGAACCATCAGTAACTCTTTGTAACCAACTACCAACAGTCATTTCTACCATATTTCCTGTAAGACCGTTTACATCTACCGATTGACCGTCAAGATTAATTTTTCCATTTTTAGATACTACATTAAAATTTCTACCTGCTTTTAGATCAATATCTTCATCTGCCTGTATCATAATATTTTGCCCCTTAATTTTTACATTACCATTATTCATACAAGTAATTGTAATATCACCATTAACAGTTGCTAAAACAAAACTAACATCTTTTGCTGAATTTTTTGTTCCGGCAATCATTTCTATACATTTATCATTATGTTGATGAAAAATTCCACTTTCAGAAAATAATTTTAAATCTACATCCTTATTTTCAGTATAAGCATAAAATCCTGCAATTGATGGTCCATCACCATTCATTTGAGGATCAGAAATACTAAAACTATAATTAGGTCCGTAAGAATCGTAAGAACGTAATTCTATATTTTGATTCTGTCTTTCTGCCATTTTATTATACGCAATCTACAACACTAATAATTTCATCCTGAGAAGGAGGTTCATCCTGAGAAGGTGGTAAAGGAGCAAATGTTCTCACTATTGGTGTTATAGGTGTTTCGGTAATAATTCCATCTTGAGAAGAGGATGAAGGAGAAAATTTTCTTACTATTGGTTTTATAAGTGCTCCGATACCAGTATCTGTAATAATTGTAATTGTTGGCAACTCAGTTACTTCCAATCTATTTATTGGAGATGCTGATATAATTCTTCCATTGTCGTCAATGGTAAGATCATACTCTTCTCCATTATTATCAATTGCACTATCTCCAGGAGCATATCCAGATCCCGGATAAAGAATTATTGTATCTACAACCAAACCACCATCCAATCCTATTTCAGAACCTTCTAATGTATTTTCTATAGGATAATTTTCACCTTCCGAAAGCATATAAACAGCTATAATTTGTCCATATGTTGAAGAATTTTTATCATAATCAACAATTGATCTTCCAACTGCACCATATCCAAGACCACAAGAATCTTCAAAAGTAACCATTGGTGGAGCATAAGTATATTTGGAACCCGGATCTGTAATCTCGACACCAATAATACTTCCTGTTCTTGCAACAGAAGATGTTATTTCTCCTAAACCATCAGTATTATTGACAATTCCACCCAAAATTGCTTTTCCAGCACCACCTATACCATTTCCACCAAAGAATGATACTGTTGGTCCTCCACAACTTGTTGGAGTTCCACAATCAGGTTTAGTATATGGTGAAGTTTGTGTTGTTATACCAGACAAAGCATTTGAAATATTTGCAAATTCTAATGCTTTGTCTAAAATATCATTCACTTTTGCTTTATTTTTTGGACCATAACCAATTGTCCATTCCTTAACACCATGACATTTATCTGCAGTTTGATTACAACTGAAGAAATTTTGAATAGATTTTATTACATCAACAGAACTACGAAGAAAATCTACAATTTTAAATCCTGGACTTGCCAATTCTAAAATTTTACTTATACCACCCAAAACAGAATCTAATCCGGACGATATATCATCAATAATACCATTTAAGAAAGAACCAATAAATTGTTCTGCCGTACAAACTCCAAAATTAACAACTTCTAAAACAGTTGATTCGATTAAATCTTTGAGTGTATCTCCAAGACCATTAATAATTTTTGCAGAAACACATGCGATTGCATCTTGTACTGCTTTCAGTGGTCCAACCATAGATTCTTGTGCTGCAACACCAGCTAAATGTGCCGCAATTGGATTTCCTGTTGAAGCAAGAACTGCAGCATAAACCTGTTTATATAAAAGATCTAATCCACTTTTTAAAATTGGAATTAATGCGGTATATAATGAGTTAAATAAAGTTCCTACAAACTGATTAGCAAGAACCTGTATTTTTTTAACTGCATTTTGAATGTCACTAAGAAAATCAGTTCCTTGATTGATAACATTAATTAGATTTCCTAATACTCCAGTAACTTCTGTGGCAAAATTATCTTCACAAGTATCAGCAAATGTTATAACCTTTCCTGTTGCTTCTGATGCTTTTACTTCTCGTGCTTTACCTTTCTCTTTATTATTTTCATTTAGAGGATCAACATTTTCTATATTTCTAGGTTGTTTTTGATCCTGCGAACTTTGTCCTGTCGATTCTCGTTCACTTTTTGTGTCGGGTTTTTTTATATTTGTAGTGTAACCTGTAAATGGAACAAAAGGATCTGATGGTTCGAGTGATGGTGTAAATTGTGTTTTTCCAAAAGCACCCATAATCACCGGAATTTGTGCATCATCACCATCAAGAAAAAACCCTACAACAATATCTCCCTGATTAATTCTAGCACTTTGAGCAAATCCACCACCACCACTTCCTGCGGTTGTGGGCAACATAACTCCTGCCCAAGGAAGATTTTCATCAGAAAGTTCACTGTAATTATCAGGGTGATATCCTAATATTCTAACCTTATATCTAAATGCCCAACCTTCTCCATTTGCCTGTTCTGGTGCAGAAGCAGTTTGTGCAATTTGACCAATCCACCAACGAAATCCGTCTCGTCCAATAAAATTACTTTTGAGTGTAGATTCTTCTATCATTGATCTTTTTTACTGATTCCGAAATTATCTCTAACCAATTTCAAAGAAGTATAAGAACTGTTAGGTTCAAAATGATGGCATAATTCCTTTATTATATATGCTCCACTTACTTCACTATCTAATTCATTTTCATCTTCTGATGAAATTTTTGGAAATTCGCATCTTATGCCATCACCGGCACTCAGATTAGTATTGCAAGGAATCATCATACTTACAGTTTGAGTTAAAAGTGCATTATATCTCATAAGAGATTGTGATTTATATTTTTCTGGGTCTGCATTTTTTTCTGTTGAGATTCCTTTATCCAATGTTCCAATATCAAGAATTCCAGATATGATTCTTGTAGGAATTTCTGCAAGAGAAGTATTAGATCCTTCACCTGTTGTTGGTAATTTAAATTCGTTTGCCCCTAAACTTTCTGTCTTACCTTTATATTTTGATAATACGAATGTATTATTACTAATATCAAAATTTAATGGATTAAAAAACATATTTCGACTTGCATATGCTCCCAATCTTAATTTTTCAATTAAGTTTTGATTTTTATCAGTAAAATAATTTAAAATTTTAAAGTCATTATTTTTTTCAGTTTCATTAACATTAACTTCAGTGTAAGTATAAGTTGGTACATTTTCATCTTTTGCTTTTTTCATTAAACCATCAATAGATTTAAATTTAAATCCATCTTTTGTCTGATAAAAAACAAATCCGGCAGTGGTATCTCCAGAAGACACCGGAACTGCTTTTGATGCTAACCAAACTAAAGTAGTAAAAGGTTTTTTTAGATTTCCAATAAATGAATATGGATTTTGTGATTTTTCTATATCTTCAGTATCAAATTTTGTAGTTTTTAAAACATCTTTCAAAATTTTTGATACTGACTGGTCAATTGTTCCAGTATATTTTCTCGCAACTCTTGTAGTTTCATTTGTGATTGCCTCTCTCGAAACTAGATTAAGTAGAAAACTTTCTGTTTGAGATTCAGAAATTACATCAGTAATACTAGAAACAAAAAGATACTTACTTGAATTTGATGCAAAATCAAGACCTTTCTTTCCATCACCTCTGTCCAAAACTTTCATACGAACTCTTTCACCACCCCTTAAAGGAAGACCATTATATATTGATTGTAATTTACCACTTTTCTCACCTTCAATCGAATCTCCAGTATTAATCACTCTGATTTTAGCAGTGATTGTTGGTGAAAAAATATCCTCATAATAATCAATCGAAACAGCACCTAACTTTAGATCAACAGTTCTCTGTTTATCATTAGATTCTAATATTAGTGTTTCGTATAGTGAAGATCCGGATGCTGACATTTAAGTATATGCTAAATCTGTTAGTAATTTTCTTTTCATAATACTATTTAACGAGGCACCCATAACAATAATTGGAGAAGATCCTCCAGATTGTCCCATCATCATTGGTGGTGGTGCTTCTTCTTCTATAATTATGATTGCATTTTGTGGTCCTGTTGAATATCCAATATCAGGCATCACTCCCGGAGATCGAGAGATTGCACTTGATCCATGTCCTAATCCTGCACCACCAAATCCGGCATTTGTTAATACCTGCCTTACTCTTGCAGAACCATTATATTCTCGTTGTCCGATTGCACCACTACCACCCCATTGTGCTCCAGGAACATCAATTGCCAAGTTTGCTCCGTGCCATCCAGGATCTCCCAGTCTATATTCACTACCTATTTGTATTCCTGCCGCACGTAATGCTGCTTTTGCTCTCTGTTTTTCTTGGAGAGTTTTAAAGGCAATGTGATCATGATAGTTTGATTCTCTCCCATGACCATTATATTCAAAGTTTGGGTGCCTTCTATCTCCTGTAATATATTCTACAACATTTCCTCCACCACCACCATATTTTCCACCACTACCACCTTCTTGACCTTCAACTTTACCTCCATATTTTTGATACATTTGAAGAAACTTTTCAGCACTATACTTTGCTTGAGATCCATAAGAACCACCCTTTCTCATTTGGGGTCCACCCTCAATAGATGCCCATTCCCCACCCAATTTATAAATCTCGTTTAATGACAGTCCATTTTTAATATTAACTCCCCGACCAGAAGTTAGTTTAAGTGCTGCTTCATCTTGTCTCGATGGAGTCATTGCTCCACCCATTACACTTTTCCAAGTTGTACTTAAAAATTGATATCTCCCTGCAGCATCGGAAGCAAGACCATTTGATGATCTTATTTGTTCTGGATGTTTTGAAAGATCATTAAACTGTGTTCCTGTAAATTGTGTATTATATCCTTGATTTTGATACTTAGAAGTTCCTTCCGCTTCTGCTATGGCATTAAGTAATGCTCTTGCATTTGGATCATCGATTGATACAGCACCACCAGATGCATCAGCACCACCAGAAGTTTCTCCACTCATATCAGCAGTCAAAGCATTCTTCATACCCTCAACATCAGTCTGCATTCCTTTAAATGCACCATCCATTTCAGCCAATGCACTTTTTAATTTTCCTTCACTATCTGTAAAATCAAAATTCTTTAAATTTTCATATCCAGCAACGACCACATTCTTTAATCCTGTAAACCATTTTCCAACATTCTCGACAAAACTCTTCAAACTATCAATAAGAAGATTTATTCTCTTAATTAAATCTTGAACAAACTTTATAATTTTTGGAAGATTATTAAATAACCACCCAAGAAATAAAGTTCCAATAAAATCTAAAATCCTATCAAAAAAACTTTTACCTGGAATTCTTCCAAGTCTAGGTTTTTTTATACTAAAAGTTTCTATAGTTTTTTCTTTTTGTCTTCTCTTATTTCTCTCCATAAGTTTTTTATTAAAACTTCTACTTCTTGCAATATTTTCTCTCTTTACTTTAGTCTTTTTAAGAACTGCTCTACGAAGCATTCCTCCACTTCTACCAACTCCCCTTGCTCCACCAGAAAGAACTGAACCAGCACCTTTGGCAAACATTGAACCTATTCTAAGTGCTCCTGCTGCTACTGCTGCTACTGCCATCTTAACCTACCACATTATAGAGAAGTTGAGAATACATCGTATAGAAATTGCTTGGATCTGCCGAAGCAATCAATGGGACATCAGTCGCAGATCCACTCTTAAGTGGTTGTCCCTGCATCTGTCCTCCAGAACCTCCGACTTTCTTATAAATTACGGTTGTATTCCCACCACCAGATACTGGTCCTGGTACTGACATTGATGGAGAAGATGGAGAAGCAATTTGTGCAGCAGGCATTTCTCCTGGTACTGGTGTTGTTACTGCTGGTGTTGGTGCTCCTGGTGTTGATGCTACTTTAGAATCATATTTTTTATCTTTTCCTTCATATGGAAATATTTTACTTACTAATCCTGTGGGATCCTTTTCTCCAATACCCATAACAGTTTTATTAAATCCTTTGAAGAGATTATTATCCCATGATTTATCCCATATACTATCAATTCCTCCCATAACTTTATCACCTAACCAAGCACCAGCAGTTCCACCAGCAAAAGAAGTTAAAATATTAAGTCCAGGAATTGGAACCGATCCACCAAGAATAGCAGCACCACTGGTCATTAATGTTTTTAATATTGCAGGGATAATTGCTTGTGCAGGAGACATTCCTTGATTTGCTCTTTTTTTAACATCAATGACTCCAAATAATATAGGAAGAAGTCTAGATAGTACCCCCACTTTTCCAAGTGATGTTCCAATTTTTTTTAAATTTTCTGGTTTAAAAAGACCAAGTGCATGTTTACCAAAGTTAATGAATGGTTTTGAAGCCCATCCAACAAGTTTTCCCCCAGGACTATTTTTTATAAAATTAAGAACTCCTTTAATTGCTTTTATAGGAGTACTTCCTGTAAATCTTTTAAGAATATTATTAATTATTTCTTTTGCACCACCTCTAAAAAATAATCTTGCTTTGTCTCCAAGATTTGCTTTTCCTTGAATTTTTCTTGAAAAAGAATCATTAAATCTACTAATACTAGAATTACTTCTTAATGGTTTTCCAGTTGTTGGATCTACATTTTTTCCATAATTTAATCTAGAACTACCTCCTGTTCCCCCAGAACCACCACCAGCACCAGGTTTTCCACCACCAGCACCAGGAGGTTTTGGTTTTCCTGTGACAAGTTCTCTAAGTTTTCTAAATGCAAATTTAAATGGTGCAGCAATAATAGCAGCAGTTATCGCACCGATAGTAGCAACAATACCAAGTATTCCACCATTCAATAATGCGAATATTCCACCAACAGTTAAAAGAGTTTTTCCAACTTCTGCTGCTATTGATTCTAATTTACCAATATTACCTTCTGCATTTGCATTTATTGCCTCTAATCCTTGATTTGTTAACCACCCTCCAAGTAAAGTCATGAAGAGTTCCATCAAGGTTCCAAGAACTCCTCCTGCTTTTTTTCCTACTGCTTTTACTGGAGAAATTAACCCTTTCGTTATTTTTTTCTCTAATTTTTTCTCTTCACCAGATCTAAGTTTCTTTTCTTCTACTTTTTCTGCATCTTTTTCATATTGTTTCTGTGCCTTCTTCTCAAGTTCTGCTTCCTTATTTAATGCCTTTGCTAGAAAAGAAACATCATTTTCTAATACAAAAACTCTTTTAGATAAAACTGTAACATTAATATCTGGAGTGATTGTAGATGGTGTTGTTTTTACAAGTGCTCCTGATTTCTTAAAAACATTTGCAGAACTTACATTTATTTTCTGAAATAATAATTTTCTCTCTCCAGCAGATAAGTATTCCCCAGTATAAGGATTTGCCCCAGTATTAGCAATTTTACTAGGAGAAATTTTAGTAGGAGAAATTTTACTTCTCCTCATATTTAATTGTGGTGCTCTGAAAGATTTATTAGTTAGCACTGCTTTGCTGCTGTTTTAATTTTTCTTCTTCAACAATATTATTTATCAGCAATTTGTCCCATTCTGTTGTTGCTTTAATTTTTCTTCTTCAATATATTGCTCTAATAAAGTGAGGTAAATGTCCTTCTCCCAGGGTATCATCTCATTTAACTCAGTCAAAGACCAATGATGATGCTGCATCAGGGCAAATGTTATTTGGTAGTATGACGCAAGGTCAGTATGCGCCATACCTATGCGAAAAAACTGGAAAGACCTTCTAATACAACATCACTTTCGACCCCAGTATTTGGATTTTTTAGTTTTACAGTATGCGAAAGTTTTGGCATTGTCTCAAAGAAATTCTCAACTTCCTTAAACTGTTTGGAACTCAATTGCTCAATAAAATCAAGCATTTCTTTCTTACTACAATCAGAAGAATTCCATGACTCTTCTTCATTATAAATTTGCTCCACCGAAGAAGCAATTAGTTGGAATGATTCATCCACACCAAACTTACCATCAAAACTAAAATTAGATTTAATGAACTCATCTAGAGAAGGATACTTCATTCTCATAGTTAGATTTTCATCTAATACAATATCTCTCGAATGATTTTTATCAGATTGAACCTTAATATCATCGAGATTAATAACTACAGAAACTTGCGTCTCTTCATCATCAGGACAAGTCAATAATACTTCAACCTCTTCTCCGACAGATTTACCTCTGATATTTAAGAAAAGATATTCAATATCAAAAGTAGATAGTTGTTCTACTTTAATACCTCTAGAAAGAATACAGTTGCCGATTATAGTTTTGATAGCAGTCGTAATTTGTTTCTGATCTTCAGATTCCATCGCAATAATTAGAATCTTTTCTTCCTTTACTAAAAATGGTCTATATCTAATCTTCTTTTTAGTCGAAGGCAATTCCAACTCATAGATTGGAGTATTAATTTTAGGTAAAGGCATAAAAACCCATTATAAGTTCAGTTGTGATTATTTAGAACGGATTAAACAAGATTATTATTTGAAATTTGATCTCTTACATTATTGGTTCCAAAATCTATTCGAGAACCTAATTCAACTGATGTTTTAAAATCTACAGATCCTCTATTATTACTAGTTCCACTTTTTACACTCTTCGATGTTGTCTTACCAGCAATATAACGCTCATATTCAAATGAAGCACTGACTTTTAATATATCAGAAGTTCCATAAGAAACTGGAATAGATGTTAAATTTTTTGGAAATAATCCTATAAAGGTATATTCTAATTCTTTATCACCATTTCTATCAAATTTTGTAATTTTTGTTTTGTCACATTTATATTCATCCGGAAATCTCATTCTATAATAATATGTTTTTTCAGTTTGGTTAACTTCCGAACCATCTGTAATGAATTCCATCCAGTGCTCTAGAAACTTAATCATTCTATAATCAGAATCAACATAAAATTCCAATTGCATTTCAGTAAAAATTCGGGTATGTGCCATCTTCTCTTGCAATCCCATAAAGTTTCCATTGATGTCCGCAGTTGCTAATGAACTACCAGGAATGGAAGCAGAAGAACATAATAAACCAGAACTTTCTGTGATAAATCTTGTATCTACTCCTCTGGAATTTAAATGTGTACTCAGTTGACCATTCAACCCACCAAACATGACTTGATAATGAGATGTCTGTGCAAGATTAGTAATTAAAGGTTTAAATTCTGATATTTTTTTAATTCTCGGCACTCTAAATACCTATAAGACTACTTGATTATTAGTTATTTAGATGGCATATAAGGGAAATGATAACCGGTAAAAGAAAGACTGCAAAGGGGCAGAAGAGTGACTAAACATTTTAACAAGAGTAAATACAAACCCGAATACCCCACCAAGTATAAAGGAGATGTAGATAATATAATATGTCGTTCTAGTTGGGAACGTATATTCTGCGGTTACTGTGACCGCAACCGGAATATTTTAGAATGGGGAAGTGAAGAAATTGTCGTTCCATATCGGTCACCCATTGATAACAGATACCACAGATACTTTCCAGATTTTTATATTAAGGTCAAAGATCCTAATGGGACAATTAAAAAGAAGATTATTGAAATCAAACCTCTTAGACAATGTGTAGAACCTAAAGTTAAAAAAAGAAAAACGAAAGGTTATATCTATGAAGTTATTGAGTATGCTAAAAATAAGGCAAAGTGGAATGCCGCTAAAGAATGGTGTTTAGATCATGGTTATGAGTTTCAGGTGCTCACGGAACATGATTTAGGTATTAAGTAATGGCAAGAACGATTAAAAGGGGCGGAAAAACAGGAAGATCATATTATTATGTTTCTCAAACTGGTGAAGTAACTACAAGTAGTGATCCAAATGTAAAAGTAGGTTCTAATGTTTATGATGATGGAGTCCTAAAAAATCCAAATAGACCAACAGATGATGATGATAATCGTGTGAGAAATATTGTTAATGATTTAATCGGAACTGAAACACCTGATGATTTAATGCTAGAAATATTAGAAGCAGTTAAAGGTTCTGTAACTCCTGTTCCCATTCCTGGAAAATTTTATACTTATATTTACATTGCCGAAACTCCAAATATAAGATATGATCAACATCCATTAATTTATTGTGAGAATATATCCCAATCTAAAAATGGAAATATATATTTCAATGGAACTAATTTTCACTTTCCCTCACAAAGAGTGTATAGGATTGATAGAGTTGTTGGTCAATTGTATGAAGTATATGCAGGTGAAATTGCCGACCTGAGAGAAATTCCTTATGGAAAGTTTCTAAATACTTAAAAAAGAAAGATAGATGGGAAGAAGCGCAGCCAATAGAAGAATAGAAAAAGAAAGACTTGCTGCTCAAAAGGCTAAAGAAGAAGCACTACAAAAAGATTATGGTGCTTCTGCAAAAACTCCAGAAGAATTGTCTCGTTTAACTGGAAGTAACCCCAAAGTTATAGAAGCAGCAAAAACTACAACAACAGCAGACCAAGGGTCAAAACCTGCTTCTAAACCTCCCAGACCTAAACTCAACAAACAAGAAATAAGAAAATCATCTAAATTTAAGCAACTTAGATATCCGAATAAAGAAATACATAAAAACACAGATTATTTGCAAATAGATGTTTTACAATATAAACCATTATCTCTTGACCTTACACAAAAAAATAATACGATAAGATCATTAAAAACATCTAAAGGAAATTATAATAAAAAAGAAGACATATTAGGATCAATACTTTTACCAATACCACAAAATATTACGTCAACAAATTCTACGGGTTGGGGTGAAGATAGTATAAATCCATTTGCAGCATATGGTCTTGGACTTGTAAATGAGGCGATTAATGCTAAAGAATTTTTCGGAGGAATAGTAGGCGCAATAGGAGGAGCCGTAGAAGGAGTGAAAGGACTAGTACAAAGTGGTGAAGCACAGAAAGTATCTAATGCATTTTTTGCTTCGAATGCAGTAAATGTTTTAAGAGGAAATACTAGTTTTGAAGGAGTTTTAGCAAGATCAACAGGTCAAATCTTAAATCCAAATAAAGAACTATTATTTAATGGTGTAAAATTAAGAAGTTTTAATTTTTCATTTAATCTTGCTCCAAGAAATGGTGATGAAGCAGAAATGGTGAAAAATATTATTAGAACTTTAAAAATAAGTATGTCACCATCAACAACAATCGAGAACGGAAATCAAACTGGTATATTTCTTCAGTCTCCAAATGTATTTCGATTAAAGTATAAAACTGGAAGCAATAATCACCAATTCTTAAATAGTTTTGTTGTTGCGGCACTTACAAATGTTCAGGTCAATTATACAGGTTCGGGAACTTATATGACATATGATGACGGATCTAAAACACCTGTTCATATGGTGATGCAATTATCATTCCAAGAACTGAGTCCAGTCTATGCAGAAGATTATGATACAGAAAGTGGTAAAACAGGAGTAGGATACTAAAATGGGTTATTTCAGAGAACTACCAGATGTAGAATATCAGTCATTCTTGTCTGATGCAATTTCATCACAAGATTACTTAAAAGTCAAAAACTTATTCAGAAGAAATAAGTTGCGTGATGATTTACAAAATGTTTTTACACTCTTCAATAAGTATGAAATCGTAGAAGGTGCCAGACCTGATACAGTTGCCGAAGAGTTTTATGGTAAGGCAGATTTAGATTGGGTAGTCTTAATGACTGCCGGTATTATTAATGTAAGAGATGAATGGCCTTTATCTAATTACCAATTATATAAGTATGCAGAAAATAAGTATGGTGTAGAGAACTTATCTGATATTAATTATTATGAAACTAAAGAAGTCAAAGACTCAAGTGGTAGATTAATTCTTCCGGAAGGTAAAGATGTGAATGAAGACTTTACTTTAAATTATAGTGATAATGGCAATAAAGTTTCTGTATCTGGTATTTCAGTAAGAAGAGGAGTATCAAACTGGGAATATGAAACAATTAAGAACAATAAAAAATCCTCGATTTATTTACTAAAACAAGGATATTTACAACAATTTTTGAATGATATGAGAGAGATTATGACTTATGGTTTATCCTCAGAGTATGTGAACGAATCACTGATTAGAACTGAGAATACCAAAGTCACAACCTCATACTAACTCAATCTGCTGCAAGTGCGGCAAAGTATGAGAGAGTATCATCATCGTCATCAGTCTTGGTAGGTGACAGACTATCAAGTTCTTCCTTCATTGACTGAGGGACAGGATTTGATTCTGCACGATTCTGTTGACGGAACTCTTCTTCTTCCTGAACGGATTCTTGGTCTTGGAACTTAGTCGTTCCTTTGATACCGAGAACATAATCAAGACGCTTCTTCAGTTCATCATAAGACTTGAATTGGTCTGGAGCAACAAACTCTTCGAGAGAATACTCTTTCTTCCAGATTGCTTCCATTGCTTCATCATCATCCAGAAGTGCGTCCTGACGGGCAAACTCTGAAGAATCATAGTTACGATAACCGGCAACATTCTTTGCCTTCAGTTTGAAGTTAGCACCCTGCCAGAAATCAAACGGATCGATTGCTTCCTCGTCCTCAAACTCGGGTTGCATTGCGGCAGTAATCTTATCAAAGATTTTCTTACCGAACTTATACAAGAATACTCGACCTTCATTCTCAGGATTGGCAGGATCTTTTACAACATAGATGTTTGCAACATAAGTCAGTTTACGTTTCTGCTTACGTGCTTGATCTTTACCAGAATCGGTGCCGTTATTCCACAGCATAGTATTGTATTCTGACATTGGATCTTTCTGACTCAGAGTTGTCAGAGAGTTCTCAATATACCATCCACCAGGACCTTGGAAGGCATGTGAATAGAGTTTGACGAATGGAAGGTCTTCACCTTCAGGAGCAGGAAGGAAACGAATAACGGCATAACCATTGCCACCTTTATCACATTCTAGTTTCCAGAGACGTTCATCTCCTGAACTACCTGCATTATTCATTTTTTCGACTTCTTTGACTAGTTTTTGTGTCAAAGAACCCAGTTTGGATTGCTTTTTAAGATCTGCGAAGCTCATTTTAAATTACCTTGAATTAGTTTGGATGTTTTGGATTTACTTAGATAGTATAACAAATAGAGACTTAATTGTCAATCTTCAATATAATCTTTGAGAGATTTTATTGTTGCATTCATACTACTGAATAAAGTCAACATATCAGTTTCTGGAGGAAACCCCATTGATGAAACTGATTTGCGTAAATTATCTCTCATCTCAATGGCCTTTGGGTCATCAGAAAGAGATAATCTTGTATACATCACTTGCTGTTTTTCAAGCAAGGATGAAAGTATTTCAACGTGCTCAAGTTTTTGTTCACGGGACATATTTCCAAAAGAAATAAAACTCTCGTAGATTTTTTCTTGCATTTTATTAATTTCACTCAGTTCTTCCTGAATGATTTCGGAATCAAAAAAGTCACTCATCCACAAGGTCCCGCAAAATCTTTTTGAATTTAAAGATATCTATTTGAAGAAAGGGAGAATACTTCTGTATTTTAAGACTGACGGTTTCCCATACAGGATCTTTCAGTTTCTTATCAAACTTCTTTCTGAATGAGAATATTCTATCATAGATTACGAAAGTTTCAAGACTTATGTCTCCACCAAGAAATCTTTTTAAGATTGTTGGATGACCTTTCGAACAACTGAATAGATTCTCTAATTCGTTGTTCGAGAGTAATTCGTTGCTTTGTTCTTTGAACAAGTAAGTCAAACTCTGTTGTCTTTTTGTCCAATCTGAATAAGTCCTTTCTCCAGAACTGATAATTTCTCCAATCCATACCCGATTTACACTAGTAGATTCTACAAAGTTTGCGACCAAAAAATTAACAATCTCTTCGTCTTTATATTTACGACTTGTTTTTTCAAAGAAGTAACGGTCTTTTCTTTTGTAAAAAGATTGAAGAGAAGCCCTTACCTTTTTATTGTATTTGAAGTAATCATAGTTTTTATTAGAAAAATGCGATTTCAAAGCAAGATATTCACAATAGACTTGATATGGGGTCACTTTCATATAGGCAATTTTGCTTTCGAAGTTGCTTTCATAAAATTAAGTCTCGTAGCATCCCACTTCAATTTTTCTTTCAGTGGTTTTGATACAAGTTTTGTGACTGATTCTACATCAAGTTCATTTAATTCGCAATAGTGAACAATCGCATCAATATAGTTAATTTTTTCTTCTGCAACAATCTTTTCGATTTCGAGTGCAAATTTAGATGGTGTTAGAAATTTACTTGCAATTACTTTTTCTAATTCTTTATTCGGTTCCATAGAGTTCCAGTTTATCTGTAACAAACTTTCTAATGTATTCGGTAAGAAGTTTGATGTACTTTGATTTGT